>Ga0247790_10000010_pt1 | contig 101730 bp, 73 predicted proteins | sample UWRJS171409R4_FD_179913 | JGI IMG/M metagenome (GOLD analysis project Ga0247790, IMG submission 179913) | Soil microbial communities from Arlington Agricultural Research Station in Wisconsin, United States - UWRJ-S171-409R-4 | ecosystem: Environmental > Terrestrial > Soil > Agricultural land...
TCCCCCGGCCCATCCCCCGGCCCATCTCCCGGCCCGTGAGCCCAGGCGATCGAATCCTTGCCATCTGCCGAGCCTACACACGCGCCGCCCGGCAGGGTGCGCCAACAGGGGTGCGCCGGCAGCCACCCCGGGCGCCCCAGCGCTCCCGGGCCCGGACACCCCGCGCCATGCGGCCGCCCTTCTCGAGCCGGCCCGCATATTTGCGTTCCCCAGCGGGCGCGCGATACAAATCGTCGATGTCGGAGACCGAGCCCTCGCTCTTGAGGGACCCGGCCGAAGGCCCGGGTCCGGGTCCTGGCCCCGGGATTGGTCCGGTGCGACCACCGCCCGCCGCGAGCGAGCCGCCGCGCCCGCTCGGGCGGCAGGCGCCCGCCGTCCACGTCGTCGGGTTCTGGAAGCGCGCCACCGCCGCCGCGATCGATCTCGCCATCGTCGTGCCGCTCGCGATGCTCGTCGTGTTCGTCGTCGGCAAGCTCGCGGGCGTGGCGCTGCCCCAGCGCATCGGCCTGCTCGATCTCGACATGTGGATCGATCTCGTGCTCGCGATCGATCCCGCGCTCGTGATGGGGCTGACGCTGCTCCTCGGGATCGGGCTCGTCTACCTGCTCCTGTTCCACATCCTGCTCGGGCGCACGCTCGGGATGCGCGTGCTGCGGCTCCGCGTCATCGACGTGTACGGCGATCCACCGTCGCCCGCGCGCTGCATCGCGCGCTGCGCTGGCTACGTCGCGGGCGTCCTGACCTTGTTCCTCGGGTTCCTGTGGATGGGCTTCGACAGCGAGAAGCGCGCCCTGCAGGACTGGATCGCCGGGACCTACGTCATCCGGGCATGAGGCGATGCCGTCCCGTCTGAGCTCCCTCCTCGTGCGAGACGGCCTCGTCGGCGTCAAGCGCATGGAGAAGGCGTTCCAGCGCCAGGTCATCTACGGCGGCAGCCTCGACACGATCCTGCTCGAGATGAACCTGATCCCCGAGGATCGGCTCGTCCAGTACCTCGCGCTCGCCTCGGGCCTGCCGCCCGCCGCGCGCGACGAGGGCGACGCGATCGATCCCGAGGCCGTCGCGCTGATCTCGCGCGATCTCGCCGAGCAGTACCGCGCGGTGCCCGTCGGCGTCGAGAGCGACGCCGTGCGGATCCTCGTGTGCTCGCCGCTCGAGATCTCCGAGCTCGAGGATCTCGCCGACCTGCTCGATCGCGCGCTGCAGCCGCTGATCGTGCCGGAGTACCGCTGGAACCTCGTGTACTCGGCCGCGTACGGGCTCGATCCGCCGGCGCGGTTCACGCAGCTCGCGCGCACGCTCGACGGCGATCCGAGCACGCCCGCCGTGGGTCGCGCGCCGAGCGTCATCATCGCCGACGCGCACGCCGACGCGCACGCGGGCGTCGCCGCGCACGCGCACGCGCCCGGGCACGCGCCCGGGCCCGCACCCGCGTCCGCGTTCGCGCGAGCGCTCGCGTACACCCCCGCGCCCGCGGCCGTCGACTACGCGGCCGACGCCGCCCGGGCCAACGCCGTCGCCGACGCCGCCTACGATGACATCGACGCCGCCTACGAGATCGAGGAGGCGCAGGACGAGGCGCAGGCGGAGGCGCACGAAGCGGCGTACGAAGCGGCGGACGAAGCGGCGCACGAAGCAGAGGCCGCTGGCGCCGCGCCCAACCCCGTCTCGGACGAGACCGCCGCGGCCGTCGAGGCCGCGCAGCTGCCGCCCGTCGTGCCCGACTCCAGCACGCTGCGGCTGCCCGGCGCGGGCCGGCGCCCCGCCGACGACACCATCCGGCGCCCCGGAGCCGAGCAGGACGTGGTGCCGCCCCGTCGGCGCCAGACCATGGTGGGCGTGGTGCCCCACTCGGCGCGCCCGGACGTCCTGCCGTTCGTGCGCATCACGGCGCCGGTCCCCGTCACCGCTCCTCCCAAGCCGCCGCCGCGCCGGTCCGGCTCGATCCCCGTCCCCAGCGAGCGCCCCACGCCCGGGCGCGTGTTCTTGCGCCCGTCATCGTCGCCGATCGCCACCGCCGGCCGCGACGACGCGCTGACGATCGTGGAGGCGCGCGAGCTGCTCGCGGAGGCCGAGGATCGCGACACCGTGTTCCTCACGCTGCTCCGCGCCGCGCGCGCGCGCGCCCGCTGGGCTGGCCTCCTCACGATCCAGGGCGGCGCCGCCGTGGGCCGCCTCGCGCTCGCCGAGCCCGGCCTCGACGCGAAGGCCATCTCCACCGTGCTGATCCCGCTCGACGTCGTGTCGCCATTCCGCCAGGCCGTGGCGAGCCGCCAGCCGCACGTCGGATCGCTCGCCTCGACCGATCCCAGCATCTCCACCATGGTGCTGCGGCTCGGCAGCACCACGCCGACCACGGCGCTGATCCTGCCGATCGTGCTGCGCCAGCGCGTCGTCGCCATCGTCGTGGCGCACCGCGGGAGCATCGAGACCAAGCTCTCCGACGTCACCGAGCTCCTGCCGCTGGCGACCGCGGCGTCCGACGCGATCGGCCGCCTGATCGTCATGCAGAAGTCCGCCCACCAGCGCGCGCTGGAGGAAGAGAGCGAGATCACCCGGCGCGTGCGGCAGACCGCGCCGGCCCCCGACGATCTCCCGGACGACGCGCCGGCCGAGCCGCCGTCTCAGCCCTCGTCGCAGTCCTCGTCGTCCGCGCTGCCGCTGCCCGCTCCCGCCGAATCGTCGCCGCGGCTGCCCGCGATGACCCCGACCGCCGCCATCGCCGCCACCGTGACCGCCGCGATCTCGTCGACGCGGCTCCGCGCGGCGTCCGCGGCGCCCGCGACCACCGCGTCGTCGCCAGCGATCACCCCGCCGCCCCCCGCCGAGCCGCCGAAGCCGATCGCGGATCTGCTCTGGGCGATCGAGTCCGGCCTCGAGGGCAGCGCCCAGGTCGAGGCCGCGCTCGCCGAGGCCCTCGCGCGCGCGCCCGAGACGCTCGCCGCGCTCGCCGAGCGGTTCCCCGGCAAGCTGCGCGTCGAGCGCTTCGCCGTCACCGGCCGCGCGCTGCGCGCCGCGCAGTACGGCGGCCTGCTCGAGCTCGTGGTCCGCCTCGGTGGGGCCGCGGCCGAGCTCCTGATCCAGAAGCTCGACGCCCCGCAGCGCGACGTCCGCTTCTACGCCGCCATCTGCGCCATCGAGCTGCGGCCGCGCAGCGCCGTGCCCGCGCTCGCCGAGCGCCTGTTCGATCAGGACTACGGCGTGCGCTCGTGCGCGCTCGAGGCGCTCTCCGGCTACCCGCCCGCCGACCTCGAGCCCGCGTTCACCCGCGCGCGCGCCGCGCTCGCCGAGAAGGATCTCGAGCCCGTGAGCGCCGCGACGGCGGCCATCGTCACGCTGGGCGACGTCGGCGCGATCGAGGACCTGATCGGCACCGTCGAGCGCGGCGGCCGCGTCGGCGAGAACGCCCGCCGGGCGCTCGTCGCGCTCACCGCGCAGGACTTCGGGACCAGCGAGCGCAAGTGGCGCAAGTGGTGGGACGGCGCGCACGACCAGCACCGCATCGAGTGGCTGATCGAGGGCCTCGGCCACCGCGAAGCCGCGATCCGCGAGGCCGCGATCCACGACCTGCGCCGCCTCACCGGCGAATACTTCGGCTACCACCACGACCTGCCCCGCCGCGAGCGCGAGGCCGCAGCCGAGCGCTGGGCCTCGTGGTGGCACGACACCGGCCGCCGCCGCTTCACGCCGACCGACAGCGAGCGCAGCCGCCCCACCGCGAAGCTGCCCGGCCGCGACGAGTAGCCGCGCGCGACGAATACACGAATTTGCCAGCGCGCATCGCCCACCGCACAGGGGGTGAGCCGCGCACATTGCGATCCGGCAGGACGCGCTGCAAGATCGTGCGACGTACTTCGCGCTCTCTCCTATGTCTTATTTCTCCCATTCAAAGAGGAACTCCAATGTTGCGAATGATTTGCCTGGCGCTGCTCGTCTCCCTCGTGGCCTGCGGCGATGATCCCCTGTCGTACTCCGCGCCCGTCTCGATCAACCTCAAGGCCGAGTCCGGCCAGGTGAACGGCGCGGCGATCAGCGACGAGAAGGGCATCACCACCGAGAGCGGGAACCCCTACGGCGCCTTCATCGGCGACGCCAAGGCGCAGATCAAGCAGGACCCGAGCCGGATCGAGCTCGACTCGCTGGACCTGACGCTCGGCGCGCAGTCGAGCGGCGTCACGGCCCTCGAGCAGGTCTACACCGGCGACGTCGACGTGCTGTTCCTCATGAACGACACGAACAACACCTACACGGCGGGGCGCGTCACCAGCCCGACCGGCACCGGCCCCGTGGAGGTCGGCATCCAGTTCGACTCCGACGACGTCGCCGATCAGGACTGGCCGAAGCTCATCGGCGGCAGCTTCAAGGTCGTCATCCGCGGCACCGCCGCGACCGGCTTCGCGACGAAGGGCGCCAAGGCCGATCTCCAGCTCACGTTCACGTTCTCCGCGTACGAGTGAGCGGCTGGCGCGCGCCTCGCCCGCTCAGCTCGCGCAGGCGCAGCAGCCCTGGAAGCACACCGCGGCGCCGCCCGCGCAGTAGGCCGTGCACTGCGACGCGCGCTGGCAGTACGGCGAGTACTTGCACTCGTAGCTGGTCTCGTCCGAGGGGGCAGGCTCCTCGTCCGGCGCGGCCTGCTCGGCCGACGGCGTGGTGAGCTCGGCCGGCGGCTGCGCCGCGCGCACGGTCGCCCCGGAGCTCGCGGCCTGATGGATGCCGAGGGCCAGCCCGCAGCTCAACGCGATCGCGATCAAGAAACGCATGGAATCCTCCTCTGGTGGAGGTGCAGCGTCGGCTGCACCGCGGCCGCCCGTCAAGCGGGGAGCCGGCCGCACACCGCCCTTCACTGCCAGGGACGAACGCGGCGCCGTGGCCGCGCGCGCGCCGGCAGCGGCCGCGATCTTCGCGCACCGCGCGCGGCACGCCCGCGAGTTTCCGGCTGGCGCGATCAGACGCGTGCGATCAGCTGGCCCTGATCGTAGATGCCTTGGCCCTCGACGTGCCAGAGGCCGGTGGCGAGGCGCGCGAGGACGGTCCAGAACGGTCCGAGGAGCTCCATCGCGTTGGGTACGCTGTCGAGAATCTGGACCGCGAGGATGGCCTGCGTGCCCTCAACTCGTTGCATGACGTGCGTGGCGCTCACCTGCTGCAGGCGCTGAAGCATGCCGCTGATGTCGTCGGAGAACATGTCGGAACCGGGCTTGTTGATCTCGATCTCGGCGAGGAGCTGGCCGTCGCGGGAGACTTCGCCGCCGTCGATCTTGAAGCCCGGACTCTCGGCGCTCAGGGACTTCTTGATCACGTCGAGACCAAGGGTCGCGTCGGCGAAGTAGCGCATGTATGGGCCCACGGCTGGAGGATGCCACGACCGGCGGGCCGCGCGCGTTCGGCAGGCGCGCTCGCTGCGTCCGGACCGCGGGCCTCGCGCACGCGGACCGGCAGATCACCCGCCCCGATCAGCGCGCCGCTCGTCACCACCACGGCGCGCTCGATCGCGTTGCGCAGCTCGCGCACGTTGCCCGGCCACGCGTAGGCGCGCAGGATCGCCAGCGCGTCCTTCGCGCGATCCCGAGGCGGTGCGCCTACTTGGCCTCGGCGCGCGGCGTCGTCCCCGGCGATCCGCGGCGCAGACGCCCGGCCGTCCGGCGAGAGCTTGCCGGCGCCCGGCAAGCAGTTGCCGGCAAGTTCTGGCCGGCGGTCCGCGGCCGGCGGTCCGCGGCCGGCGGTCCGCGGCCGGGCAGGCTCGCGTGAAGCGTCGCCGATCAGGGCCTGCCGAGCGCCGCGCGGCGCCGCGCCAGGCTCTCGGCGGGCCACTCCTGCTCCGGCACGTAGAACACCTCGAACGCGCGCGCCCCCTCCGGCAGCCGCACCCACGGCTGCTTGCTGCGAGTGAAGATATGGACGTCGGGCGCCAGGGCGGCGGGGTCGTTCAGCGTGCCGATCCGGACGAACCGGTAATGGGGCCTGCGCCCGTAGTCACTCCACATCGCCGTCTGACACGCCGGGCAACGATAGATATCGTGTGGCCGGCCGCTGTCGGTCGGCACGGGCACCGGCTTCGGCTCGCCCGCCTCGAGCACGATGCGCTCGGTCTCGATGATCCCGTTGAGGACGAACGCCGAGCCCGTCTGGCGCTGGCAATCCAGGCAATGACAGCAATGGACGAACATCGGCGCGGACGTGAGGTGGTAGCGGACGGCGCCGCAAGCGCAGCGCCCCGCGAGGCTTTGGGACATGCGGCATCTTACCGCTCAGCGCTTCGCGTCGGCCGCGTGCGGTGGACGCGGCCACACCTGGCGCAGGCCGGGGAAGCCGCGGAACCGGCGCTGGCTCGGGTAGCCGAGCGAGACCTCCTCGAACGCGACGCCGTCCTCGACGAACGTGCGCGGGATGTGGAGGTGGCCGTAGATCACGGCGCGCGCGCGGAACCGGAGGTGCCAGTCGTCTGTCTTGCGCGTGCCGCACCACGGCGTGAACCGCGGGATCCGCGGCAAGATGGCGTGCCGCTGGCGGAGCGGGAAGTGGTTGATGAGGATCGTGTCGACGTCGTCTGGCAACGCGGCGAGCCGGCGCTCGGTCGCGGCGACCCGCACGGCGCACCACGCCTCGCGCGACGGGTGCGGATCGGGCCACAGGAGCTCCTCGTCGGCGCACACGCTGTTCTCCTCGGCGGCCCAGGCGACCACATCGCGGTGCGCGATGGCAGCGGGCCGGAACGAGTAGTCGTAGAGCAGGAACATCGGCACGATCGCGAGCCGGCGGTCGCTGTCATCCCCGATCGGGTCCCAGATCGGGTACGGATCCTCCGGCGTCAGCACGCCGCGCGCGCGGCAGATCGCGACGAGCTGGTCGTACTTGGCCTCGCCGCGCGGGTCGCCGGCGCGGAACGTCCACAGCTCGTGGTTGCCGGGCACCCAGACGATCTGGGCGAACCGCGGCACGACCAGCTCGAGGACGTGCTCGAGGTGCGCAGGAGTCTCTCCGAGGTCGCCGCCGAGCACGAGCCAGTCCTCGGCGCCGCCGCCGAGCGTCGCGACGAGCCGCAGGTTCTCGTCGTGGCCGACGTGCAGATCGCTGATGGCGTACAACCTGGGCATGTGCGTGGAGCCGATCCGAGCGCGGAGCGCCGCTGCGCACCGTGGCATGGCGAGCTTGCGGCGCAAGGTGGTACGCGTCAACGTCGCGCGGTGCGCCGAGGCGTCGCGCCCTTCTGCGGCGGCTCACGCGATACGCGAGGACGACGAGATGCTCACCATCATCCGCGCAGCTGGACCCGAATCGCCCCTCGCCTGGGTGACCGCGGCGGCGCCTGCGAGCGACCGATGACGGAGCCGGCGATCCCCGGTGTGCCCGGCGCGGTCGGGGCAGACGGCGTGATCGACGCGGTGCCGCCGGGCATCCCCGGGCCGCGCCGCGTCGTCGAGGTGGTGACCCACTACCTCGAGATGCGCGCCGCGCCGGGGCGCGCGGTGCCGCCGCCGCCGCCGGGCGTGCAGCTGGTGCGCGCGGCGCCGTCTGCGGGCCTCGCGCGGTTCTACCGCTTCCTCTACGACGGCGTCGGCGCGCCCTGGCACTGGTACGCGCGGCAGGTGCTGCCGCCCGAGGAGCTCGCCGCGATCCTCGCCGACCCCGGCGTCGAGGTGCATGTGCTGTGGCAGGGCGGCGTGCCGCTCGGGTACGCGGAGCTCGATCGGCGCGTCGCAGGCGAGGTGGAGCTCGCGTACTTCGGGCTGTTCCCGGAGGCCGTCGGCCAGGGCCTCGGCTCGTGGCTGCTCGCCTGGTCGGTCGCCGAGGCGTGGCGGCCGGCGGGGGTCGCGCGCGTCTGGGTGCACACCTGCTCGCTCGATCACGCGGCCGCCCTGCCCGTGTATCTCCGGGCCGGGTTCACGAAGACCGGCGAGAGCCGGCACCGGCAGACGATCGTCGAACGAAGCGCGCCGTGATGCCTGTGCCTGCAGTCCGAATTCCGGACGGATATTGCTTCTGCCTGTCCGCGGCCGCTACCCGGGGCAGCGGCTGCGCACTCAGCTCCGCTTGCCGATCACCTCTTTGATCGATTCGGCGACGCAGGCCTTCGCGAGCCAGCGCTCCTGTTGCTTGAGGTTCTTCTCGGCCAGGATGCGCTTGCGGACCGCGACCGGCACGGCGATGCCGCGAACACGCAGCACCGTCAGCACGGACTCGGCCTTCGTCTCGGCGCGTGTTTCGGCGCGAACTCTGACCTCCGCCTCTGCCCAGGTCTCGTACATGGTTACGATGAACTCCTGCTCCTCGCGGGTTGGCTTTGGCTTCTTCCCGAGCGTGTGCTGCGAGATCCCGCCGCTTCTGCCTGTCCGCGGCCGTTGCCCGGGGCAGCGGCTGCGCCCTCAGCTCCGCTTGCCGATCACCTCTCCGATCGATTCGGCGACGATGGCCTTCGCGAGCCAGCGCTCCTGTTGTTTGAGGTTTTTCTCGGCCAGGATGCGCTTGCGGACCGCGGCCGGCACGGCGATGCCGCGAACGCGAAGCACAGTCAGCACGGCCTCGGCCTTCGTCTCGGCGCGTGTTTCGGCGCGTGTCTCGGCGCGAACTCTGACCTCCGCCTCTGCCCAGGTCTCGTACATGGTCACGATGAACTCCTGCTCCTCGCGGGTCGGCTTTGGCTTCTTCCCGAGCGTGTGCTGCAACCTTACCAGGATGTGCTCGGCCACGGCACGCTCCGGAGCGCTCGCACGCAGCTTCCCAAGATCTTCGATCGCATCCGCCAGCAGCGGCCCCGCAGCCATGAGCCGGACCAAGACGGTCGAGCGATCGCGCGGCAGCTCGCTCGCCACCACCAGCCCCACGCGCAGCACGATGTCGCCGTGAAAGTACACGCCCGCTGGCCAGCTGGACCCGGATTCTGACGCAGGCCGGAGCTCGAGTCGGGCTAGGAGCGCCTTGGGCGCGCCGGCCGCGATGATCCAGAGCGACGGCGCGACGAACGGCCGAGCCGGCTGCCGTTTCGTCCGCCGCCGCTGGTTGTCCGTGCGCGCCCGGCGTGCACGCTGCTGCCAGAACGCGAGGTGCTTTGCCAGGCAGCTGCGAAACGCCTCGGCATCGAGCGCCCGGCTGTAGATCTCGATCAGACACGGGTGGGCCGCCAGCCGCCCGAGCAGGCCCAGCCGCTTGCGCTCGGCCTCGCGCGCAGGATCGGGCTCGTGACGCAGGTCCGCGTACTGCGCCTCCGGCGCGATCTCGTCATGCACGACGGTCGCCCCGGACCGGCCGAGTGCCTCCCGGCCGATCTGCTTCGCCAGATGATCGAAGCGGGTCCGCATGCGCACCCGCGGGCACACCAACAATCAGGCCAGCTGCCCACTCAATGATCTCGCGGCGCTAACCACCCTTTGTCCGGCCGGAAACCGGACATGTCCGAAATCCGGCCGGACAGCCTCTCGACAAGCACCTCGAATGAGGTGCTATGAGGCGCAAGTGACTCGGGCACCGAGCTCGACTTCGGCCACACCGGGGTTATTTCCGTAATGCACGCCCCAGGATCTAAATGACGATCACGCCGCGAGGCGCAGCCAGGCGGGAGAGCTCGCTCACTGGATGTCGCGCAGGACGTCTTCCACCGGTCGGCCGCAGCGCGAGACGACGACGCCCACGTACGGCACCAGATGCGTCGGCGTCGGCTCGGCGGCGCCCGGAGCACGGTACAAGAGCCGCGGAGAGCCGGACTCGCGATCGGATCGCACGCCGATGCCGAACGCTCGCTCGCGCGCGCGCAGCACGATCGAGAACGAGTCCGGGGCGGCGATATCGATCCGGTGGCGATACGCGATCAGGGTGAGCGGAGCCGGCTGAGGGCTCGTCGGGGTCGAGGAATCGGAGGCCGCGTCCTCTTCGGGCGTCGACGGCTCGGCCTGCGCGCCCACAGCGGGTGACGGCGCAGGCAACGGCCACGGCCCGGACGGCGCGGGCGCGGGCGCAGGCGACGGCGACGGCGACGGCCCAGACGGCGCGCGCGACGGCGACGGCGACGGCGACGGCCCGAACGGCGCCGGCGCGGGCGACGGCGCAGGCGACGGCCCGAACGGCGCGGGCGCGGGCGACGGCGACGGCGCAGGCGACGGCCCGAACGGCGCGGGCGACGGTGACGGCCCGGACGGCGCAGGCGATGGCGGCGACTTCGACGACGGCGACGGCGGCGCCTTCGGCGATGGCGCGCCGGACGGCGTCTCCGTCCCCGGCGCATCCGGCTTCGAGGGCTCGTCCGCCGAAGGCTCTGGCTGCTTCTCGATCTCGAACACGACGCTCGCGGCGCCGTCGGCGGTCCGCCCGCCGTCGAACTTCAGCACCGCGCCGGTCGGCCACAGCTCGGGATCCGCGATCGCTGTCACCGAGCCCTCGCTGGGCGACTTGTCGGCCGCCGCCTCGGGCGCCCAGATCCCCCGCCGCTTCCCTGCCGCGTCGGAGACGACGGTGCGCGGCGACGCCCCGTCCTCCGGCGGAGGCGGGAGCTGCGCGTACGACACGATCGGCACCACGCGCCCCGTGCTCGCGATCTCGAGCGCCAGATCCGAGGTGCGCTTGCCGTGCGGGATCAGCACGCTGTCGATCTGGCAGCCGGCGCCCTGCAGCGCCTTCGGCAGCTCCACGGGGACCGCGATCGATCCGCCGGGCTCGACGACCAGCTCGGCGAACGTCGAGCCCGCGGGCGCATCCTCCGGCGTCGCATCCCGGTGCGGCGCGGCGCACCCGGTGCCGAGGAGCGGCGGCGACACCTGCGGGCGCGGCTCGAACGCGAAGACCCCGGAGTCGAGCCGACACCAGGACTCCGAGGCCACCTTCGGCTGGTACTCCGGGAAGACGACGGAGCGCGAGGCCCCGCCGCACGCGCACAGCCCGAGCAGGAGCCAGATCGAGCGCATCACGAGCCCCCCATCGGCGCGAACACATGGGCGCGGTCGTATTTGGGGTGGCGGCCCCGGAACCCGAACGAGAAGCCGAGCTGGATCATGAAGTGCCCGAGCGGCCAGTGCGGGTTGGCGTCGGGCGTCATCGGGCAGTCGGTCTCCTCGGAGCCGCACGCGTCCGAGAGCTTGTCGCCGAGGCGGATCGCCGCCTTCGCCAGGTTGAGCCCGGCGACCAGGCTGCCCTCGAAGCTGAGGGCCCACGAGCGATCGATCATCACGTCGCGGTACATGCCGAACCGGAGCTCGCCGTGCAGCGCGAGCGTGTGATCGGGGATCAGCACGTGCCGCCGGCCCTCGTGGCGGCCCCACGGCACGGAGAGGCCGATCGAGCCGGAGAACTTGCCGCCGCGCCCGCCCAGGCCGATCGCGCCGATGCCGCCGGTCTTGTCGATCGCGTGCAGGTACTCGGCGAAGTAGAAGTCGTACGACGACGAGGTGCCGGGCTCGCGGCGCCGCCACTCGAGCCGCCCGCCGCCGACGACCGGCGTGGTGTCGGGCGCGTAGAACAGAAGGCCGCCGCGCGGCGAGACATCGAGTCCCACGCCGTAATCCTCCGGGCGCGACTGGACGTGATACGGCAGCCTCGGCTTGGGGCCGCGCAGGTAATCGAGCCGGGCCGCGGCGACCACGTCGGCCGCGCTGGCCTCGGCGAGCGGCGCGGGCTCGAACGCGCGCACTGCGCCGGCAGCCGCGGGCGGCTCCTCGGAGGCCGTCAGCGACTCGGACAGGCCCTTCTCCGGCGTGTACCAGCGCTGCTCCGGCTCGGGCACGATCAGCCGCCCCGTCCGCACGTTCGCGGCGCGCATCGCCGCCGCGATCTCGTCGAGGAGCGCGATCACCCGGACCGGATCAGCGGGGAGCGCGCGATAGCACGCGTTGAACGCGCGGCCGTAGTCGCCCGCGGAGTAGCGGACGAGGCAGAGATTGAACCACGTGCGCGGATCTACCCGCGCCGGGCCGAGGGCGCGCTCGTACAGCGCCAGCGCCTGGCCGAGCCGACCCGCCTCGAGCGCCTCCGCGCCCGCGCGCAGCAGGTCCTCTCTCGCCGGCTGCGCGCCCGACGGGGGCACCGATGGCGCGTCTGCGGGCGCCGGCTGCGCGACTCCGCCGGCTGACGGCGCGCCCGCGGGCGCCGGCTCCGCGACTCCGCCAGCTGGCGGCGCGACCCCGCCCGCAGGCGGCGCCGGCTGCGCAGCTCCGGCGGCCGGAGGAGGGTCCGCGGGCGCCGCCGGTTGCGAGAACACGGCGGCCGGTTGTGCGAGCGTCGTGGCGGCGGCGGCGACCACCGCGATCCCAACTGCCGAGCGAGGCGCGATCGATCGCATGGCGACGATCAGTTATAGGCGGCGCGCCGGTGCGCAGATAGAGCGCAGCCACCGTTTGCCGATCGTGTTCCTCCCTTCCTCCGCTCGGGTGATTCTCACCGCCCGGATCGCGCGGTCGGGCCCGTGTTGCTCGGGCGCAGCGCGCGCGATAGCGTGAGCGCGCATGCGGTGGCCGATCGTCTGCGCGCTGCTGCTCTCGGCGGCGGGCGCGGCATCCGGATCGCCGCGCACGGACTACGAGCTCGCGTGGCGGCGCGCGAACGAGCTGGCCGAGCGGGAGCAGTGGGCCGCCGCCCGCGCCGAGTTCCAGAAGGCGTGGGAGATCGAGCACCGGCCGATCCTCCTGTTCAACATCGCCTCGACGTACCTGCACGAGCGCGATGTCACGAACGCCCGCGTCTATTACCGCTGGTACCTCGACGTCGCCGACGATCCCGACCTCGCGGCGACCGCGCGCGAGCGGCTCGCGCAGCTCGGCACCGCGGCGGACAAGCCTCCGACGGACAAGCCTCCGACGGACAAGCCCCCGCCCGCTGCGGCCGAGCCGTATCCGGCGGCGGTGATCGATCGGCCGCCGACGCTCCCCGCCGGCATGCTCGCGCTCGGCGCCGGCGCGGCGATCGCGCCGTACCACGCGCCGGCGATGACCGGCGGCGTGACGACGAGCTACGACGTGCTCGCGGTGGTGGCCGCGCGCTACGCGCCGCTTCCGTGGCTCGAGGTGGCGGGCGAGCTCGATGGCGTGATCGCCGACCCGGGGCGCAGCCTCGCGATGCTGCGCGCCGAGGTCGCGCTCGCGCGCGGCGCGCTCACGGCGAGCGCTCGCGCGAGCCTCGCGTACACGTTCGACGGCGCGAGCTTCTACGATCTCCGGCTCGCCGCGCCGCTGCGCTGGAAGCTCACCGAGCGGCTCGCGCTGGTGTCCAGCGACGACCACTTGCTGATCACGCTCGACGCCGCGCCGCGCCAGATCCTCCTGCGCGCGCCGCTCGGCGTCGCGTACCAGCTCGCGCCGCGGCTCCACGGCGAGATCGCGACGCGGCTCGCCGTCGCCGAGCTACGCGCGCCCGCGATCGCGTGGCTCGGCGCCGATTACCGCTTCCTGTCGATCGCGGCGACGTTCGTCCCGCGCCGCGCGCTCGATATCATCGTGGCGGCGCACCTGTACGACGTCGGCGGTGACGGCACGGTGTTCGTGCGCGTCCGCCGGTAGACCCGCCCGCCGCCAGTCGCGCCCGCCGCTACTCGTCGTCGTCCGACCTGCGGAGCCCGTGCCGCGCCATCAGCTCGCGCAGGTGCGTGCGCCCCATCCGCGCCGCCCGCGCGGCGCGCGCGATGTTGCCGCCGTGCGCCGCGCACAGCTCGCGGAGCCACTCGCGCTCCCAGTCGTGGAGGACCTGCGCGCGCGCATCGCTGTAGCTCTGCGCCGCGCCGGCCGGCGCGTAGCCGAGCGCGACGGAGCGCTCGATCGCGTTGCGCAGCTCGCGGACGTTGCCCGGCCACGTCTGCTGCACGAATTCGGCGACCAGCTCCGGCGGCGGATCGGTGTCTGGCCGGAGCGCGTGCCAGAACGCGCAGGCGAGCTGCGTGATGTCGCTGGCGCGCTCGCGGAGCGGCGGCACCTCGAGGTGGAGCACGTCGAGCCGGTAGTACAGATCGGACCGGAACCGCCGCTGGTTGACCTCGACGCGCAGGTCGCGGCGGGTCGCGGCGATCACGCGGACGTCGACGGCGCGGGGCGCGCCCGCGCCGATCGGGCGGATCACCCGGCTCTCGAGCGCGCGCAAGAGCACCGGCTGGAGCGCGAGCGGCAGCTCGCCGATCTCGTCGAGGAACAAGGTGCCGCCGTGGGCGGACTCGAACGCGCCGATCCGGTCGCGCTCCGCGCCGGTGAACGCGCCGCGCACGTGGCCGAACAGCTCGGACTCGATCAGCTCGCGCGGCAGCGCGCCGCAGTCGACCACGATGAACGGCCCGTCGCGCCGCGGCCCGAGCTCGTGGATCGTCTGCGCGACGAGCTCCTTCCCGGTGCCGGTCTCGCCCTGGATCAGCACGGTCGCCGCCGACTGCGCGCAGCGCTCGATCACCGGGTAGAGCCGGCGCATCGCGCGGCTGCCGCCGAGCAGCTCGCCGAGGCGCTCGCCGCCGAGCGGCTGCTCGAGCTGGCGATCGAGGATCTGGAGCGCGACGGTCGTGGTGCCGAGCCGGATGCGCGCGCCCGACTTGAGGTACGCGTGGCGCACCTCCGCCTCGCCGAGCACGGTGCCGTTCGTGCTGCCGAGGTCGCGGAGCTCGAGCCCGCGCTCGCAGATCCGGAGCGAGCAGTGATGGCGCGACACCGATGGATCGGTCAGCTGGAGCTCGTTGCCCGCGCCGGTCCCGATCGACAGCACGTCGTTCTGTGACGCGACGCGCCGCCCCTTGTCGGGCCCGGCCACGACCCAGACCTCGAACTGCCGGATCAGGAGCGCGTCGCCGCGCACCGACATCGTCGCGACCGGCTCGAGCTCACTCACGCGCGCCCAGGCTAGCAAGAATGGCGGTCGCCAGGCCATCTGGTGGTCTGTCCCCCCAGGGGCAACCCGAGGCGTGGCAATGACTTGGCCGCCGGGGGACGCGGCCTCCCAGTTGCTGAGCTTCCTGGGCAACCAGGAGATACCGATGCGGATGATTCCCCTTCTGTTTGCGCTTTGCTCGTGCGTCACGATGGTCGGCGAGAGCCCCGAGCTGCCGCCCGGGATGGAGCCAGGCTCCGATCCCGGCGGCGATCTCGGCACCGGCACCGGCGCCGGCACCGGCACCGGCACGCCGTCCGCGCGCCGGACCGTCGGCTACTTCGCGGCGTGGGACGTCTACGACCGCGCCTACAACATCAGCGACATGCCGTCCGACCTCTTGACGGTCATCAACTACGCGTTCCTCAACATCAGCCCGACCGGGGAGTGCATCCTCGGCGACGCGTACGCCGACGTCGAGAAGGTCTACCCGGGCGACTCGACGGACCCCACCGCGGTGCGCGGCAACTTCCACCAGCTGCAGCTCCTCAAGCAGGCGCGCCCGCAGCTCAAGGTGCTGCTCTCCGTCGGCGGCTGGACGTGGTCGGAGCGCTTCAGCGACGTCGCGCTGACCGACGCATCGCGCGCGCGTTTCGCGCAGTCGTGCGTGGCGCTGGTCGCCAAGTACGGGTTCGACGGCCTCGACATCGACTGGGAGTACCCGGGCGGCGGCGGGCTCACGCCGGGCCGCCCCGAGGACACGCAGAACTACACCAAGCTGCTCGCCGCGCTGCGCGCCGCGCTCGGCACGAAGCTGCTCACGATCGCGGCACCGGCCGCCCCGGCGCAGATCGCCAAGATCGAGGTCGCGAAGGTCGCGCAGATCGTCGACTGGGTGAACGTCATGACCTACGACTTCCACGGCAGCTTCGAGCTGCGCACCAACTTCAGCGCGCCGCTCGCCGCCGATCCGGCCGACGGCGCGCCCGGCGCTGCGGCGCTCACCGTCACGGCGGCGCTCCGCGCGTGGCTCAGCGCGGGCACGCCGCCGATCAAGCTCGTCGCGGGCATGCCGCTGTACGGCTACGGCTGGAGCGGCGTCCCCGCCGCGAACAACGGCCTCTACCAGACGGCGACGGCGATCCCGATGGGCACCTGGGCGCCGGGCCACTTCGATTACCGCGACATCGTCGCCAACTACCTGCCGGCGATGCAGCGCCGCGTGTCGCCGGCCGCGAAGTCGCCGTGGCTCTACGATCCGGCGCGCGCGCTCGTCATCACCTATGACGACGCCGCGTCGCTCACCGCGAAGACGAGCCTCGTGCGCGACCTCGGCCTCGGCGGCGCGATGTTCTGGGAGCTGTCGGGGGACGACGCGCAGCACACGCTCGTGCGCGCGGTGCACGCCGAGCTGCATCGCTAGCCGGGCGCGTGCCGGGCGCGTCAGGGCGGCCCGTAGGGCCCGCGGTGCTCGTCGTACTCGGCGCCGCTCGTGCACGCGGGCTCGCCCGTGACGCGCAGGTCCGAGAACGCCGCGACGTCGGGCGCGCTCGCGCCGGGGGCGAGCGCGTCGGCCTCGAGCTGGACCTTGACGGCGAGCAGCGAGAACGGCTTGGCGAGCGCGCGCTGCGTCGTCCACGCCCCCGCGCGCCGCGTCTCGAAGCGCACCTGCTCCGTGCTCGCGTCGTGCGCGATCCGCCAGCCGTCGATCGCGGGATCGGCCGCGATCGACGGCGATGCCGGCTCGTCGACGCCGCCCATCCTGAGCTGGAAGTAGAGCGCCCCGGCGCTCGCCTTGATGAGGAGCACGTTGTCGTTGTCGACGAGGACCGCGAGCAAGCTCTGCGTCGGATCGCTCGCCCGCAGGTACCGCGCGACGTCGACCTCGGCGGCGCGGCCGGAGAGATCGATGGCCAGGAACGAGGACACGAACACGTTGATGGGCGTCGCCACGGGCAGCGCGAGCTCGAGCCGCCCGTCCTGCGTGGCGACCTGCGCCGGGGCCCCGAGCTTCCAGCGCCGCGCGTCGACCGCGCCCGCCTCGAACGCGTCCGTGATGCACAGCGGCGGCACCTCGCTGCACGCGGCGAGGAGCGGGAGCGCGAGCGCCGGCACACGCATCCGCTTCACTCTACAGGAACGCGCGCACGTTGTTATGCTCGGGTCGCGCATGCCGGAGTACAAGCCGCCGCCTCGGTTCGCCGGCTACGAGGTGCACGAGCTCCTCGGCAAGGGCGGCATGGCGAGCGTGTTCCGTGGCGAGCACGTGCTCTTGCAGCGCGCGGTCGCGATCAAGTTCCTGCACCACAGCATCGCGGCGAGCGAGGCCGGCCAGCGGCGCTTCCTGCGCGAGGCGCGCCTCGTCGCGAAGCTCGCGCACCCGAGCATCGTCACGGTCTTCGACGTCGGGCAGCTCGACGACGGCACCTACTACCAGGCGAGCGAGCTGGTCCCCGGCGTCACGCTGCGCGAGCACCTGCGGCGCGGCCCGCTCGAGCCAGCGCGCGCCTTGGGGTTCGCGCGCCAGCTCGCCGAGGGGCTCGCGAGCGCGCACGCGATGGGCGTGATCCACCGCGATCTCAAGCCGAGCAACGTGATGGTCGTCCCCGATCCAGCGCTCCCCGGCGGCCTCCGGGTGAAGCTCCTCGACTTCGGGATCGCGAAGAGCCTCGCGGCCACCTCCGTGATCACGAAGATCGGTGCCGCGATCGGCACGCCGGGCTACATGGCGCCCGAGCAGTATCACGGCGGCAGCGAGCTCGGCCCGGCGAGCGACATCTACAGCCTCGGCGTCGTGCTCTACGTGATGCTGTGCGGCGCGCCGCCGTTTCCGGCCCAGGACGGCAGCGAGCTCCGCGACCTTCACCTGAGCGCGCCGCCGCCGCGGCCGAGCGCGCGCTGCGGCTGCGCGCCGGCGATCGACGAGCTGGTGCTGCGCTGCCTCGCGAAGTCGCCGGCCGCTCGCCCGGCCTCGATGGCCGCCGTGATCGCGGCGATCGACGCGATCCTCGCGGGCGACGCGGGCGACACGGGCGACACGGGCGACGCGGGCGCTCCCCGGGTCGTCGGCCGCGCGGTCCCGCCGCTGGCGGTGCTGCCCGCGAATGACGGCGACGGCCCGCGCACGGTGCGGCTGCCCGCGAATGACGGCGACGGCCCGCGCACGCTGCAGCTGCCCGCGAATGACGGTGACGGCCCGCGCACGCTGCTGCTCCCCGCGGAGCCGATGTCTGGCGAAGATCCGAGCACCACGACCGTGCCGCGGCCAACGGCCGGGCCGCTCCGTCGCACGCGCGCGCGGGGGTGGGCGCTCCCTGCGACCGCGGCCGCGCTGGTCCTCGCGGTGATCGCGCTCGCTTCCTGGGGATCGCGCGAGCCGACCGCCGAGCGCGCGAGCGCGCCTGCGCCTGCGCCTGCGGCGCCAGCCAGCCCCGGCACGGCGCCAGCGGCGCCGGCACCAGCGGCCCTCGCGCCGGCACCACCCGCCGCCTCGCCGCCCGCTGCGGCGGTGCCGCTGCCCGCCACAGCGGCACCGCCGACTGAGCCGACCGAGCCGCCAACCGCCGCCCCGCCGCCCGCGACTGCACGCACCGAGCCGCCGCCTCGCGAGCGCGCCACGAGCAGGCCGCGTAAACCAGCCGGCCGCGCGTCCGCCAGGCCAGCCCCGCCCTCACGCGAGCCGCCGCCCCCGCCCGCCGCCGATCGCTCGTTCGAGCGCCCGGTGTTCTGATCGCTGATCGGCCCACACGCGCCGAGATTCGCCCTCGGTGCCTGATCGCCGATCGGCCCACACGGTGCCCACGAACAGCATGGTGTCGGGCGCGCAGATCCTTATTTCGTTGTGACGGATGAGATTCGAGACATCCCTCGGCCCCGAGGAGGATGCCATTGATGGACGCGGCCGCCGCGGGTCCGCGGAGCCCGGGGCTGTCAACTCCGCTTGAAAACCGCGGCACTTCTTGCCCATCAGATTTTACTCACACATTCCAAATACAGAAGACACTCATGAACACCATCCTGGCGAAGGACGCAAAACCGATCTCCTTCCATCGCAGCAGCCGCGCCGCACCGCGCGCTCCGTCGAGAAATCACGTTCACAAACGTTGAATTAACGACGCTCCACTGCCAGCGCACAAGGGGTCGGGCGCGGAGGCCGCCATCATCCTCACGGTCCTTGTGGGCAACAATCTACCGGGTCTGCCGTGCCAGAAAGTCACGCCCTCAGCAGCCATGCCTACATCAATTCTTCGTAAGTCATTCGTAAGCATGGATACGGGCACGAGCAGGGGAATAGTACGAGCCTGAGCGACAAGTTGCATGGAACCTGCAGCAGCGGTCCGTGGGGGGAGGCGAATACCGATGAAGAAGCACACCATCCTGTTCCTGGCGGCGAACCCGATCGGGACCGATCTTCGGGCGCTCGACCGTGAGGCGCGGGCGATACGGGCGGAGCTGCAGAGGAGTGGCCATCGGGATCGCTTCGCGTTCGAGACCCGGTGGGCCGCCGAGCCGCTCGATCTGCTCCGCGAGCTGCGCGAGCTCCGGCCGACGGTGGTCCACTTCAGCGGCCACGGGGGTCACGGCGGTCTGTTCTTCCAGGCGGCGGACGGCAGCGCGCAGATCGCCTCGGCCGCGGCGATCGCCGAGACCTTCGGCTCGGCAGGATCGTCAGTCAAGCTGGTCGTCCTCAATGCGTGTTACTCCCATGCTCAAGCCGACGCGCTACTCGCACATGTCGAGTGCGTCGTCGGGATGGACGGCGCCATTCACGCGGACGCGGCCCGGAGCTTCGCGACCGGCTTCTATGGAGGGCTGGGAGAGCACGAGTCGGTCGCGGCCGCGCACCGGCAAGGGAGAGCCGCGATCAGCCTCGAGGCGCTCCCCGACGCCGCGCGCCCGCAGCTCAAGACGCGCGCGGGGCTCGACGCCGACCAGATGATCCTGGCGGCGCGCTCCCCGCGGGAGCACGCTGCCGAGCGCGCTGCCGAGGACGCTGCCGAGGACGCTGCCGAGCACTTCTATGGCCGCGAGCCGGAGCTCGCCGACTTGCTCGAGCGGCTGCGCGCGGGTGATCAGGAGATCTACATCATCGGCCCGTCTGGATCGGGGAGGACCTCCCGGCTGGCGCGGGGCCTGTCGCGACTCGCCCGCGGCGTGTCAGGGCTCGGCCCACTCGTCGCTCGCACGATCCGCCCCGGCGAGCGCCCGTCCGCGCGCCTGAGGGCCTGTACCACCTGGCGGCGGCGGCGACGGAGCAGCAGCCTCTAGCCGAGCGCGCTGCCGTCGCTCGCGTCGCGAGCTGCCCTCGGCGAGGATGAAGCGACCGCGTCGCGCCGATGGCGCGCGTTCTGCGGCAACGCGGCTGCGTCGTTGCGCAACGCATGTGCCGAGCCGCCTCGGCGCTATTTCTTTAGGGATGAGGGGATCTTCGAGCTGAAGTTGCGGGTTTTGCTCGAACGCGGGGTACGCCCGCGCCCTTCTAGCTGCTGGCACACGTGTTGCCTCAAGAGGACGGGCTTGCGGCCGGCGGCCTGCTGCATCCCGCTGCGGTCCGCCTGCCCACATGAGCCTATGACCTTTGGTCTGCTGGTCTGCACCAAGGAACCTGGGATGACTGTTGAAGACAACTGGATCGAGACGTCCGCGATTGGCCCACGCCTGGTGTCATGGAGAGTGGTGCGGGCGGGCAAGGTCATCCACTCGGACGAATGGGTCGGAAACGACCCCACGGGACTCCGCGCGTATCGAGTCGGGCTCGACTGGGTCGAAGTGAACTACCCGAGCACCCCCTTCCACTGGAGACACCAGGCGCTCGCCTGGACCATCCGGGGCGCAGCGGAGGCGGTGGTCGCGCCACGGCGCAACCGCGTCCGGTGACCTCGCCGCCCCGAGCGGCACGCGCGGCGGGTCACGCCGGATCGCCTCGGCGCTGGGTCGGCGCCGCCGCGAGCGCCGCACGCGCGGTGTTCTCGTGGATCTCGAGCACCCGGGGGATCGAGCCGTCGGGCTCCTTCTGGTAGCCGCCGGCGAGGTTCCACGCGACAGGGATCCCGAGCGCCGCGAGCCCCGCGAACACGATCTCGTCGCGGCGCCGCAGCTCGTCGGTCGTGAGCACGCCGCCGAACGGATCGGCGACGTGCTGGTCGGCGCCGGCCTGATAGAGCACGACGTCGCAGCCCGCCATCTCGCGCACGTGCCCGGGCAGCTCGGCGAGCAGGCGCGCGGCGTGGCTCGGCTCGTCGTAGTGCGCGCCGGCCGAGTAGTGAACGACGAACGTCGCGTCCGTCCGCGCGATGATGTCGGCGGTGCCGTTGCCGTAGTGCATGTCGTAGTCGAGGATGCCGACGCGGCCGACGCGATCCTCGTGGTGCAGCGCGAGCGCCGTCACCATGAGCCCATTGAACGTGCAGAACGCCCCGGCCGTGCGGTACATCGCGTGGTGGAAGCCAGCGACGGGCGCGCACGCGACGGCGTGATCCGCGAGCGCGCGCCGCGCCGCCGACAGCATCGCGCCCGACGTGTGGACCAGCGTCGCGGCGACCTCGGGTGACGTGTTGCCGAACCCGTTCGGCGCGCGGCACGCGAGGATCTTCTCGACGTGGGTGCGGTCGTGCGCGCGCGCGAGCTGGTCGATCGTCACCGGCACCGGCTCGATGAGCTCGATCGGCAGCGCGCGCGCTTGCCACGCCGCGACCACCTGCGCCGGCTTCGCGGCGCTCGGCGAGAACGACGCGGAGTCGGCGACCATGCGCGGCGTGTAGTAGACGGGCAGCCTCACGCCACGAGCATCGCGCACCTGACGCGCGCTCGCGCGTGCGTTCGAACTGTGCGCTACCGCGCAGCCACGTACGCCCACGCCGATGAAGCGATGGCATTTGCCGTCCGGAATCGTGATCTCGAGCGGTGGTTGGGGTAAACCCGTCGCATGGCACTAGGGCGACTCCTCGGATGCCTCTCGGTCGCGGCGCTGGCCGTGTGCGCGCTCTCGGCCTGCAAGGACAAGGACAAGGACGCGGACCCGGGCAAGGGAGCGGCGGCCAAGACGCCGGCGACCGCCGCCGACCTCGACGAGCGGTGCACGCTGATGTCCAAGGCCTGCGGCGAGAAGGAGAAGCATGTCGAGAAGATCGTCGCGGTGTGCAAGGTGGCCGCCAAGAAGCAGGCCGAGAAGGGCTGCATCGACAAGGCGATCGCCGCGTACGACTGCTTCGCGGTCGATCTCTGCGGGGGGACCGACAAGGTCTGGGCGTTCGATGATCTCCGCGTGCTGGCAGATCGGCACAACAAGTGCGTGGCCGAGCGCAAGGCACTTCAGGAGTGCGTCGGGGAGGCTGGGGAGGGCTCTGCTCGCTAGGCCACGTCGACGAACCCCAAACCCGGAGGACTGCGCTTGGTGAGAAGCCATCGATTCCAGATCATGACGGCGGGCGCGAGCGGTGCTTGTGCGCTCGTCGCGCTCGTCGCGTTCATCGCGCTCGTCGCGTTTCCGGCGCTCGCGCTCGCGCAAAATCGCCCGGCAGACCTCTGCAAGGCGAACGAGACGCAGGCAGAGTGTCACGCGCGCCTGAAGTGCAATTCCGACGAAGATCTGGAGGACTGCAAGAAGCGGCTCCAGAAGGGGAGCGCCGCCGGGCAGCAGCGCAACACGAACAACCAGGGCCAGGGCGGCGATCGTGAGCCGGACGATCGGCCGGATGATCGGGACGGGGGCCGCGATCGCGAGCCGGACGATCGGAGCGGGGGCCGTGAGCCGGACGATCGGGGCCGCGATCGCCACGCGGACGATCGGGGCCAGGGCCGCCGCGGCCGCGACCGGGGCACCCGGCAGTCCCGCCACCGCAGCAGAAGTCGGAGCGGGGGCGATCGGAGCTTCGCGGCGAACAAGACCTTCGGGCTCGGCCTCGAGCTGGGCGAGCCGAGCGGCCTTTCCGGCAAGTACTTCCTGTCGGACAACGGCGCGCTCGATTTCGGCCTCGGCGCGATCTACAGCCACTACTACTACGGCGACGGAGTCCACCTCTACGGCGACTTCCTGTGGCACCCGATCTCGCTCACGCACGCGGAGGCGTTCGAGCTGCCGCTCTACATCGGCGGCGGCCTCCGGTTCTGGAGCTTCGAGTACTGCGATCCGCAGATCTGCTACGACGGCTCCGCGGTCGGCATCCGCGTCCCGATCGGCATCTCGTTCGACTTCAACAACGCGCCGCTCGATATCTTCATCCAGCTCGTGCCGGTCATCGATTTCCTGAACGGTGACTACTACGATCGCTACCGCGATCGCACGCACATCGGTATCGACCTGTCGGTCGGTATTCGGTACTGGTTCAAGTAGCGCAAGCAAGCGCGAGCAAGCGCGGGCAAGCGCGGGCAAGCGCGGGCAAGCGCGGGCAAGCTTTGCCCGGGAGGCAAAGCTCGCCGCCCACGCGGACGCGCGGGCCCACGGCGCGAGGTGCGAAGCGCTCGCGCACCGGGCAAGCTTTGCCCGGGCGGGCAATGCTCGCCTGATCCGCCGGAATCAGCGGAATCAGGCGGGATCAGACGCAGATCAGGCGGAGTGTAGCGGGACGTCCTGCGACGTGCGCGGCGCGCCGCCGAGCAAGACGTGCCTGGCGCGACGCCCGCCCTGCGCCCTGCGCCCTGATCGCACTGTCGCGGCTCCTCCTTTGCAATGGTGGCCGCCATTGCATCATGCCTTCTGCCGCTCCTATCACCGATCAGATCTCCAGTGTTTGTACGAGGCTGGACTGCGGACCGCTGAGCTCGCGCACGCTGCGGGTCGTGGAGGCGCTGGGCTCGACATCGCCCCAGGAGCGCGTCATCGACGGCGTGCTCAACTACGTCGCGAACCGGATCGCCCGGATCGACAAGCGCGCCGGGGCTGCCAGGCTCCGGTTCTGCGAGGTCGCGACCGATCACGACTGGCGCCGCGTGCGCGAGCTGCGCAAGCGCTGCTATCCCGTGTCGCTGCCGTACCTGGCGGAGGTGCTCGATGCGGATGGCAGCGATCCGCACGATCGCCACTCGTTCGTCTACGCGGCCTTCGTCGAAGATCGCGCGCTCGCGACGATCCGGGCGACCACCTACCCGTACGAGACGCTGGAGCACCTCGGCGAGGCCGAGCTCGCCGCGTTCCTCGGCGACGGCTGGAAGACCGACTACGTGGAGTGGGGCCGGCTCCTGGTCGATCCTGGATACCGCAGGATGCGCCTCACGCCAGCGCTGATCACGTATGCGGGCTTTCGCTTGCTGATGTCGACTCCGTATCGGAGCTACTTCGGGTACACGAGGCAGCATGTCCGGACGCTGATCTCGTCGTTCGCGATCGACAGCAGCACCCTCCCGTTCCAGATCCCGTCACGGGGAGATCACCACTACCTGATGACCAAGGGCAGCTTGAGCATCGGGGCCATCCGCGAGCTCCCCCGGTGGCTCCGCCACGCCACGGCGCGGCGCGCCGGCATGGACGCCGGCCACGCCGTGGCACGCGCGGGGTAGTGCAGGAAATTCACAGGAGATACTCATGTCCGAAGCCATCAATCCCGACTTCTATGCCAGCGTGAACGCGCACCTCGATCGGCTGATCGAGGACTTCTATCAGGCGAGCTCGGCGGGGCGCTACCTCGCCCGCGCGAGCGCGATCGATCAGCGGTTGTTCGAGCGCCACACCATCGAGACGATCCTGCGCATCCGGCTGGCGCGGATCGCCGACGGCAAGGCGATCCACCTGCTCGCCAGGTCCGATCCGTTCGCGGCCCAGAAGTGGGCCCGGTACGCCGAGGAGGAGATGCTCCACGATCGGCTGTTCCTCAAGGACCTGAGACACCTCGGGCTCAGCGAAGAGGCGGTGTACGGCACAGAGCCGCTGCTCGCGACCAAGCTCTTGCAAGGCTATCTGTACTACACCCTCGAGCACGAGGGGCCGCGCGGGCTTTTGACCAAGTCGTACTTCGTCGAATACACCACGAAGAAGACGCAGGCGCTGTGGAACACCAATATCAAGCGGTCGCTCGGCGAGCAGGCAGTGAAGGGCGCCGAGGCCCACCTCCATTATGATCTGGCGGAGGATCACTCCGCCGACGTCTGGAACGTCCTCATGACGGTGGTGAAGACGCCCCAGGACGAGGCGCGCGTGCGCTATCACCTCGACGTGTACTACGGGCTGTTCGTCGCATACTTCGACGAGCTGGCGGCGGGCGCGCAGGACCTGGAGCTGGGCGCCGCGGCGGCGGCGCCGGCTGGCACCGTGGTGCAGAACGCGCAGCGCGCCGCGGAGCAGGGCGAGCGCCGCGACACGGTGTAGCGGGCCCCATGCAGAGCCAGGACGCCGCGGTGGTCCCCGAGCCCGCAGGGCCGCGCGCGTGGGCCCTCGCGAGGGAGCTCGCGCGGCTCGCGCTGCCATCGACGCTCATCATGCTGCTCTCGGGCATGTCGCTCGTGGTCGACACCTACTTCGTCACGGGGCTGGGCAGCGCGGCCCTCGCCGGAGTGTCGCTCGTATTTCCGATGTACCTGTTCTTGATCATGGCCTTTGGGGGCGGGATCGGAGTGGGGATCTCGGTCGTGTGCTCGGTCCGCCGAGGCCGGGGCGACGCCGCGCTGGCGCAGCGCGCAGCCGGCAGCGCGCTGGCGCTGGCGCTCGGGCTCGCGGCCGCGGTCGCGGCGGCGTTCGCGCTCGGCGGACGCGGCGTGCTCGCGCGCCTGGCGACGGACGCGCCGGTCGTGGACGCCGCGGTGAGCTTCGCGCGGCCGATCTTCCTGGGCGCGCCGGTGCTGGCGCTGTGCCTGACGATCTCGAACCTCCTGCGCTCGGAGAAGCGCGTCCGCGAGGCCGCCATCATGCTGCTGGTGAGCGGCGGGGTGAACGCCGCGCTGAACCCGATCCTCATCCACGGCCGCTTCGGCGCGCCTGCGATGGGCGTGGCCGGCGCAGGTCTGGCGACCGTGCTGGGGTTCGCCGTCAGCGCGGCCCTCGGCGCGTTCTATCTGCGCGGTCGGGGCCGCGGGCGCGGTCGGGGCCGCGGGCTGTCGCTGGGGCGCGGCGTGCTGCAGATCGACCGCCACGACATGGGGGAGATCCTCCGGATCGCGCTTCCGACGCTCGGGACGTACATCGCGACGAACTGCGTCTTCCTCGCGCTGTCGGCGATCTGGGCGCGGCTGGGCACCGACGCGCTCGCCGGCTTCGGCCTGGCGACGCGCCTGGAGTACCTCCTGGCGGTGGTGATCTACGGCGTGGGCTCGGCGATCCTCACGCTGGGCGGCGAGGCCCGGGGCGCGGGCGACCACCGCGAGGTGGCGCGGATCTGCTGGATCGCCGCGGGCGCGGTGGGGCTCGCGACCTGCGTGCTCGCGGCGGCGCTGGCGCTCGCGCCGGCGACGTGGTTCGAGCTGTTCGGCGCGGCCCCGGGCGTCGTCGACAGCGGCGCGCGCTACCTCAGGATCGCGGCGCTCGCGTATCCCTGGTACGCACTGGCACTCACGCTGAACTATGGCTATCAGACGCTCTCGCGCGCGCACCTGCCGCTCGTCTGGGCGCTGGCGCGCGGGTTCGTGATCGCGGTGCCGATCGCGGCGCTCGCCTCCGCGCACGGCTCGATCGCGGGCGCCGCTACCGGAGTGGCCGCCTCGCTGGTCGTGCTCGGCGCGATCACCGCGGGCTGGTTGCCCCGCTCGCTGGCGGCGGCCGCGCGCCGCGCCACGGCGGCGCCATGCCCGAAGCCGCCGATGACGACGACGACGACGGCGGCAGCGGCGACGGAGCAGACTGCGTTGCCGGCGCTGCCCCGGGGCGCGCTCGAGCCGCCAGCGCCGGGCGCCGCGCCACCCCGGCAATCCGTGGTGAAGATCTCCGGCTTGCGGGTCTCTCCGTACGGGCTCTCGTACTCGCTGCAATGGCCGTGGTTCTTCCGCCGCCCGTCGATGCGCAACCACACGGCGCTCGAGCCGCTGCCGCGGCGGTTCGCGCGCCTCGAGGCCGCGGGGCACGGCACGGTCCGGATCTGCGCCGCGGGCGACATCATGGTGATGCAGCGCGATCGCGCCCCCGAGCTCGATCCCGCGCTGATCGCGCTGTTTGCATCAGCGGACCTGATCGTGGCCAATTGCGAGTCACCGATCGGACGCCCGGAGTGCGATCCGGGCGCCGAATATCATTTCCTGTTCAACATGCCTGCGGACTACCTGCGCGCGATCATCGAGCGCAGCGGCGCGCCGCCCCAGCGCTGGTATCTGTCGACGAGCAACAACCACAGCGGAGATGTCGGCCCCGGCGGACTGCCCAGCACGATGCACTACCTGACATCGATCGGAGTCCGCCCGATCGGCGCGCGCGTCGAGGGGCAGCTCCCGTTCGCCGTGGCCGAGGTCGGGGGCCTGCGCCTCGGTGTCGCGGCCTGGACGCGCTGGTCGAACTTGCCCGAGCCGCGGGTGTGGAGGTCGCCGGAGATCCTGGCGCTGCCCTGGCAAGCGCTGCGCGCCGAGCATCAGCTCGATTGCCTGATCGGGAACAGCCACTGGGAGTACGAGTGGCAGCATTATCCACGTGCGGAGTCTCGCGCGCTCGCCCGCCGGTACACGGCCGCCGGCTTCGATCTGCTCCTCGGCTCGCACACGCACGTGCTCCAGCCGCTCGAGTGGATCGACGACACGCTGTGCGCCTACAGCCTGGGCAACTTCTGCAGCGGGCTCGGGGTGTCCTGGGCCGCGCGCATGTGCAGCGTGCTCACGGTCGACATCGGGACCGAGGGGCCGTACCGCGGCAAGGTGGTCGGCTACGAGGTCCACCTGTTCGCGCAGATCGACGACGGGCAGCGCGTCTCGCTGGTCCCCTTGGGCGCGGCGCCGGAGCCGCTGCGGAGCCGGATGAGCCGGCGCGCCGCGGTCCTGCTCCCGCGGTCATCGTCATAGCGTCAGAGCGCCGCGGCGAGCTCCGACGACGCCAGCAGGCCGAACAGGCCGCCGGTGTGGAGGAACGCGACCGCGGCGCCGAACCGCCCGGGGTCGGCGCCGAGCTCGGTGATCATGCCGTGGAAGGCCTTCCCGGTGTAGACGGGATCGAGCACGACACCGTCGCTGCGGCACACGTCGCGCAGCGTCGCGAGCTCCTCCGGTTGGCTCCTCCCATAGCCGCGGCCGACGTGGCGGTCGATGATGTCGATATCGGCCTCGGTCACCGCGGCGCCGAGCCGCCAGCGCGCCTCGATCTCGGCGCAGATCCGGCCGATCTCCGCGACGAGCCGCGCGCGATCGTCGCGGACGCTGATCCCGGCGATCCGGATCCCGCGCCGGGGGAGCCCGAGGAGCTTGGCGCCGAGGATCAAGCCGGCGCCGGTCCCGCCGGAGGCGGCCGGATACACGACCGTCACGGGGTGGTCCGGTGCCGCGACGCCCTGGAGCTCGCCAACGAGCTCGTGCATCGCGCGGATATAGCCCCAAGCCCCGAGCGCGTCCGAGCCGCCCTCGGGGATCGCGTACGGCCGGCCGCCAGCGCGGCGCACGCGCTCGGCCGCCTCGGCCATGATCTGCGCGCGATCGGGCCATGCCTGGGACGAGATCCACAGAAGCTCGGCCCCGGCCAGGCGCGCGAGCAGGAGGTTGCCGGTCGGCCGGGGCGGGTGCGCGGGATCGCCGGTGCAGAGGATCAGGAGGCTCGCGAGCCCGAGCTGCGCGGCGGCGAACGCGGTGGTGCGCGCGTGGTTCGATTGCTCGCCGCCGCACGTGATCACGTGGGTCGCGCCCTGCCCGAGCGCCTCGGCCAGGAGGTACTCGAGCTTGCGGACCTTGTTGCCCGCCACCTCGCTGCCGGTCTCATCGTCGCGCTTGAGCCAGATCGGGACGAGCCGGCCGGCGCCGCGCGGCGGGCCCTCTTGTCCGTAGCGCAGCCAGTGCCCGCGCGTGGGCAGGTTCGCGAGCCGTACGCGCGGCGGCTCGCGCTCGTGGATCGCGTGCACGGGAGCCATATCGCGAGCTTAGTGCACGGCGTGCGCCGCGTGGTCAGATGCGTCGTCGCTAGCACGCCGGTCGCCGATGCTGCGCTCGTCGCTAGCACGCCAGCATGGGAAGGGCGCGCAACCTGGCCGGCCGGCGCGCGTCCCATCCCCATGGCGCTGGCTCCCATCTCTTCCTCCGAGCGTGTCGCGGTCGTCGACGTGTTGCGTGGTCTGGCGCTCTACGGCGTGCTGACCGCAAATCTGGTGTGGTTCTACAGCGGCCTCGAGATGCTGCCGCCGAAGGGGGGCCAGGGCATGAGCCTCGCCGGCTTCTACATGGGCCTGTTCGTCAGCGAGCGCGCGATCACGACGCTGACGTTCCTGTTCGGGCTGGGGTTCTCGGTGCAGCTCGCGCGCGCCGACGCGCGCGGCGAGAATGTCCGCGGCGTGTTCGTCCGGCGGCTGCTCGCGATGCTGATGTTCGGCGTCGCGCACATCTTGCTCTTGTGGTGGGGCGACATCCTGTGGACGTACGCGCTCGTCGGCTTCTCGCTCCTGTGGTTCCGCCGCTACGGGGTGCGCGCGCTGCTCGCGTGGGCAGCGATCCTGATCTTCGTGCCGCGGCTCGTCGTGAGCGTGCCGGAGGTGCGGGACGCGATCATGTCGGTCATGCCGCGGCCGGCCGACGAGGCGGCGTTCAACGCCGAGATGCTGGCCGCGCTCGCCAGCGGCGATCGCGGGGCGATGACGTGGGCGCACCTGCAGAAGGTCGTCTATATGGAGAGCTCGATCGCGGCCTGGTTCTGGCCGTGGGTGCTGGGGCACTTCCTGCTCGGCATGGCTGCGGGCAAGGCGCGGCTGTTCGAGCGTGACGGCGCGGAGCGCCGCAGGCTGTTCCGCTGGCTGCTCGCGATCGGCATCGCGCTCGTGGTGATCGCCATCGCCGTGCTGATGACGGTCCCGCTCGGGCGCGAGGCGTTCCGCACGATGCCGCTGATCGCGAAGCTGGGGCTGAGTATGCTGCGCCAGCTCGTCACGCTCGGCGTGGTCGCGATCTACGTCTCGGCGGTCGTGCTCTTGATGCAGCGCCAGCTCCCGCGGCGGCTCCTCCTGCTCATCGCGCCGGTCGGGCGCATGCCGCTGACGACGTACCTCTCGCAGAGCCTGATCGCGACGTTCGTGTTCTACGGCTGGGGCTTGGGCTGGATCGGCGAGGTCGATATGGCCGACGGTGTCGCGATCGCGGCGGGGATCTTCGCGGTCCAGGTGGTGATCGCGAACCTGTGGCTGCGCCGCTTCCGCAGCGGCCCGCTCGAGCAGCTGTGGCGCGCGATCACGTATCGTGCACCGCGAGCGGCGCCCGTCGCTGGCGAGACGGCCGGCGGGACGTCCGAGGCGCGTACGGCCGCGTGACGGTTCCGGCGTGACCGGCACGGCGTGACCGATCCGGCGGCGCGCCCGGCGTGCCAGTATCGGCGGCCATGCACGATCCCGCGCCCGGCTTCGAAGCACCGCCGCAGCACCTCGTCGAGAACGGCCGGCAGCGGTTCGGGCGGTTCCACGGCCCGGCTGTGCGCGCGAACCTGCTCGACGCGAGCTACCGCAGGCTGCCGCGCGCGTTGCGGCGGTGGCGGCTCAAGGAGTGGCAAGCGGTCCAGATCGCCTCGCCGGACCTGTTCGTCAACGTGGCGCTGTTCGACGCCAAGCTGCTCCAGCTGTTGCAGGTCAAGATCTACGACCGCGCGCGCGGCCAGAAGCACCTCCACGAGCGGCAGCTGCGGCCGGGCGCGTTCCGGATCGCCGATCAGCTCGTCGACTCGTCGAACGCGTACCGCGATCGCAAGAGCGCGCTCCGCTTCGACAACCGGCTCGGGGCCGGCCGGATCGAGGTCGAGATCGACCTGCAGGCGCGCCGTGATTGCCCGCGGATCACGGGCCGACTGGTGCTCCACACAGATCGCGGCGCGTCGCAGATCGTGAGCCTGCCGCTGTCGGGAGAGATCGGCATGTACTCGCACAAAGGCATGTTCCCGGTCGACGGCGAGCTCACGATCGGCGCCGACACCTACCAGCTGACGGCGCAGGGCGTGGTCGGGCTCCTCGACGATCACAAGGGCTATTACCCGTACGTGATGAGCTGGGACTGGGTCACCAGCGCGAACCGCGACGGGCGCGGCCGCGCCCTGGGCTTCAACCTGACGCGCAACCAGTGCCGCGATCCGGAGACGTTCAACGAGAACTGCGCGTGGATCGACGATCGCATCGGCCGCCTGCCGGCGGTCACGGTCGAACGCGACCGCCCCCGGCAGGAAGGCGAGCGCTGGCGGATCCGCGATCGCGACGGCCGCGTCGACCTGCAGTTCGAGCCGACGGTCCCCGGCGACGTCCGGATCAACGCGCTGGTGATCGAGAGCCGCTATCGCGGGCCGTTCGGCCGGTTCACCGGCCGGCTCGAGCCCGAGGGGCTGGAGCCGATCGCCGTCGAGGACTGGTTCGGCATGGGCGAGGAGTTCTGGCTGCGCTGCTAACGATTGGCAATCAGGCTCACCCGGAGCCATCGCGCTGCGCCGCCCGGCGTAGCTGCTCAATTCATCGTAAAAGCGAGCTTGCAGCGGCTCGGAGAGGGCCGGTCAGTCAGCGAACACCTCGGCGAGCGCGGCCGCCGAGCCCGCGCGCACGGACCAGGTCTCGATCTCATCGAGCGAAGCCGACGCGATGCGCTGCTCGATATGAGCGCCCACCTGATCGCCGAAGCGCCGCCGCAACAAGCGCAGCAGCAGCTCCTGGAAGCCCTCCTGGCGGCCCTCCTGGCGGCCCTCCTGGCGGCCCTCCTGGCGGCCCTCCTGGCGGCCCTCCTGGCGGCCTTCCTGGCGACCCTGCTTGATGCCCTGCTCGATCAATCGCTGTCCGGCGGTCACGATGGTCTCCTTGGTTTCGGGTCCGATCTCGCGTTGCAGGAGTGCCTGCAGCGCCTCGGGTACCGCGCTGCGCCGCTCGACGTAGCAGCTCAATTCATCGTGAAAGCATGCTGCAGCGCTTCGGAGAGGTCCGGTCAGCCGGCGAACACCTCGGCGAGCGCGGTGGCCGAGCCCACGCGCACGGACCAGGTCTCGATCTCATCGACCGAAGCCGACGCAATTCGCTGCTCGATGCGCGCGTCCACCTGGTCGCCGAAGCGCCGCCGCAACAAGCGCAGCAGCAGCTCCTGGAAACCCTCCTGGCGGCCCTCCTGGCGGCCCTCCTGGCGGCCCTCCTGGCGGCCCTCCTGGCGGCCCTCCTGGCGGCCCTCCTGGCGGCCCTCCTGGCGGCCCTCCTGGCGGCCCTCCTGGCGACCCTGCTTGATGCCCTGCTCGATCAATCGCTGTCCGGCGGTCACGATGGTCTCCTTGGTTTCGGGTCCGATCTCTCGTTCCAAGAGTGCCTGCAGCGCCTCGGGTTCGACGTCCTCGTTGACTTCGAGAATATACCGCACCACCTGCGCCAGCGCCGCGAGCCCGTTCGGGGCCCGGACTACCTCCCGCGCCACGTCCATCCACCGGCCGAGGATCTCGAGGAAGTCCGCGCTCGTCCGCGCGTACTTGAAGCACATCGAGACCAGCTTGCCGAGCGCGGTCCGCCTCGCGCCTTCGCGCAGCTCGTCGTCCGAGATCTTCGACAGGTCGTGGAGCAGGTACGCGAACCGGACCAGGTACGGCTCGACGGTCGGCCGTACCTCGTCCGGAACATCGAGCAGGGCGTCGAACGACCGCGGCTCCGGCCACGGCTTCTCGCCGTGATACATGACGATCGGGATGATCATCGGCAGCTTCTTCGCGGTCGGATGCTCGCGGCGCATGCCTTCCCAGATCCGGACCTGGTAACCGAGAAGCCGCAGCCCCATCAGCCCCTCGGTGGACGGCGCCGACTGGTGCTCGAACAAAAAGCAGACGAGCACCTCGTCGCCGTTACGCCATTTCGCCGAGTACTGCAGATCGGTATACTGGCGACTCAGCGCAGCATCGACGAGGCTGTCGGGGCGGAGCGTGAGTGTCGACCAGTCGAGTGACTCGGCCAGCCCGGCGGGCACGATGGCGCGTAGCTCACCACGGGCGTGCTCGAGCTGGCCGAAGATGGCCCGGAACATCGCGTCGTGCGGACTTTGAGTCATCGGCAGCGTGAGAGTAGGAACCCCCGTGTACGAGGAGCCAGCTCTCCGGCGTCAAGATTGCGTGTGGCCCGCCCGAGATCTGCGCTCGACCGGACCGGACCGGACCGGACTAAACGCTGGGCCTCAGAGCATGCCGAGCTGGTGCGCGGCCATGAGCCCCGCGCCGGCGGCGAGGGCGAGCAGCAAGAAGAGCAGGATCCACAGCCAGCGACGGGAGCGCGGCTGGCTCACCGGCATGGGGGACACGGCCATCATCGCCAGGCTCTGGCGCCGGCGCTCCTCCTGGGCCTCCAACATCGCGCGCGTCTCGACGGACGGCTCGATCCGCTTGCTCTCGATGATCTCCTGCAGAATGGACACGCTGCTGTCCTCGCGCAGCGGCTGCTTCTGCGAGAACGCCCACTCGACCCAGGCCACGAGCTGCTGCGGGGTGAGGCGCAGGTTGGAGTGCGCCGCGATCGCGTCCCGCATCGCGGCGGCGTTCGGCCAGCGCCTCGCGGGCTCGCGCTCGAGCGCGGTGAGGATGATGTGATCGACCTGCGGCGACACCTCGGGGTTGAAGCGAGACGGCGCCGGGATCGGCATCGCGCGCACCCGCTCGAGGACGGTGCCCTGCTCGGGCGCGTCGAACAGCCGCCGGTTGGTGAGCAGCTCGTGGATGCACACGCCGAGCGCCCACAGATCGCAGCGCGCGTCGAGCCGGCCGGCCAGGTACTCGGGCGCGACGTAGCTGAGCTTGCCCTTCAGCACACCGGCCTGGCTCTGCACCGACTGCTGCTTGGACTTGGCGAGCCCGAAATCGATCAGCTTGACCTGGCCAGAGCTCGAGACGATCACGTTCGACGGCGAGACGTCGCGATGCACGATCCCGAGCGGGAGCCCGACCCGGTCGCGCAGGTTGTGGGCGTGATCGAGGGCGTCGCAGAGCTGGTACGCGATCTCCAGCACGACGGGGATCGGGATCCGGCCGACGGCGGCGGCGCAGTGCCGCTGCAGCTGCTGCAGCGTGGGCCCGGGCACGAACTCGAACGCGATGAAGTAGGTCCCGTGCAGCCGCCCGTACTCGTAGATCCGCGCGATCCCGGGGTGCTGCAGGTAGCGCGCGAGCCGCGCCTCGTCGATGAAGGCGCCGACGAGCTCGGGCATGCTCGCGATGTGCGGGTAGAGGCGCTTGAGCGCCACGGGGTTCTTGATCGCCCGCGACCGCGCGAGGTGCACCGACGCCAGGCCGCCAGCGCCAAGCTCCTCGTAGATCTCGTAGGACCCGAACCGTTCGCGCACTACCAGAACGACACCAGCATCGCCCCGGGTTGTCAACCGTGCGGGCGTGCGCGGAGCCCGACGAGCGCGTCCGCAGCTCCGCGCAGGGTCAGTCGAGCTCGATCATGTCGGCGAGCGTGACCTCGGGCTCGGGCGCCGGCTCGTCGAGCTGATCGGGGTGGGACGCGAGGCGCCCGGCCAGGGGCGCCGCGGCGAGGCGCGCGGGGGCGGCGGCGATGGCCTCGAGCTCGCGCCGCATGGCGCTCCAGCGGCGGCGCGTGGGCTCGTCGAGGCGGCGGTCACGCGCGAGGCGGTCGGCGCCGGCGACCGAGGCGGCAGCGAGGTCGCGGATCAGCGCGAGCACGTCGGCGCGGGCGGCGGCGCGCAGGTCGAGCACCCGGCGGGCGGCGCCGACGACGGCGCCCGCGACGGCATCGGGATCGGCGGCGCGGCCGCGGACCGCGACCTCGCGGGCGCGCTCCGCGAGGAGGCCGAGGTCGCTCGCGTAGGCGACGACGGTGGTCGCGAAGACCTTGCGCGTCGGCGTGCCGATCGAGGTGTCGGCCGCGAGCGCGTCCTCGAGGCAGAGGCGCATGGCGCGCGCGATCATCGCGTCGAGCTGCGCGAGCGCGTCGGCGAGGAGCGCGTCGCGCGCCTCGAGCTCCGCGAGCGTCTCGGCGAGCGGGACCTCGGCGGCGAGCTGGACGGCGTAGCTCGGCGGATCGAACGCGTCGAGGTGCGCGAGCGAGGAGACCTGATCGAGGAGGCGCCGGGCTGACACCGGGCGAGCGTAGCCGACCGGCGCGGCGCCGGGCAGCGCCGGGCGGCGCGGCGACGGTCAGCGCCGGGCGGCGCGGCGACGGGCGTCAGCGCCGGCCGCGGTAGAGGACGTCCGTGCGCAGGACGAGCTTCTCGCCAGCGGTCACCGTGCTGGCCTCGTGGAGCACGCGGTGCTGGAACAAGAGGGCGCGGCCGCGCCGCGGCGCAATTGTCCGCCGAAGCTCGGGGAACTCCGTCTCGCCGCCGGTGAAGTCGTCGTTCAGATAGAAGACGAGCGTGAGCAGGCTGTGCACGCCGTCGGCGAGCTCGACGACGGTGTCCCAGTGGGCCCCGTGGCGCTCGCCGGGACCGTAGCGGTAGAGGCGCAGCCGCGGGTTCGCCCCGACGAGCGCCGCGCCCGAGAGCGTGGCGGGTACGGTCGGAGCGACGCGCTCGAGCAGGGCCCCGGCCTCGGCGGCGTCATCCCACATGACGCGCGTGTTGTTGCGGACGGCGAGGTCGATCTCGACGCCGTGCGTGCCGATGACGGGCGCGACCTCGGCGTCGCGCGCCTCCTGCATTCGCCGGGCATAGGCGGCACAAGTGGCCTCGCTCAGCGCGTCATCGACGGTCCACACGAGCGGAGCCGATAGATCGAGGTGCCCGGCGTACACCCGGGCAAGGATAGCGGCCCGGGGCGCGCCACGGATCGACGAGCGGCGAGCACTTTTGGAGATGTGATGGGATGAGATCGAGACAGATGGAGACGAAATGGCGCGGGCGACATCCAAGACGACATGACCGCTCGCGCCGCTGCCCGCGATCGCGCCCGGGATCGGGATCGGGATCGGGATCGCGATCGCGCCCGCCGGCTGGCAGGTGAGCCGCTGGTAGCGCCGGAGATCGGGCGCGTCCGCTTCGACCTGGGCAAGACGCTCTGGCTCTGGGGCATGGCGATCCCGGGCCTCGTCGTGGGCATCCCGGCGATGACGACGACGACGCTGACCGTCTCGCTGGCGCTCGCGTTCCTCACGCTCTGCGTGGGGCACTCGGTGGGCCTGCACCGCGGCATCATCCACCGCACGTACGAGGCCCACCGGATGGTCCGCGGCGCGCTCGCGTACGTGGGCGTGCTGAGCGGGCTGGGCGGGCCGCTGTCGTGGGCGCGCGTGCACGCGACGCGCGACCTCTGGCAGAACCGCGCCGACTGCCCGCGTTACTTCGCGTACGACCACTCGCTCGCCCGCGACTTCCTCTGGAACCTGCACCTGCGCTTCGAGCCGGCGGACGATCGCGCCGACGAGCGGCTCCCGCCGGACGTGCTCTCCGACCGGTGGCTCGGGTTCCTCGAGCGGACGTGGCCGCTGCACGTCCTCCTGCTCTCGGTGGGCGTCTTGGCCGTCCTCGGGCCGGGCGGCGTGGCGGTCTGCATCTGCGCCCGCACGGCGGCGAGCATCGTCGGCCACTGGTTCGTCGGCTACGCCGCGCACGCCTGGGGCGAGCAGCGCCACGTGGTCGCGGGCGCCAAGGAGAGCGGCACCAACGTCTGGCTGCTCGGCGTGCTGTCATTCGGCGAGGGTTTCCACAACAACCACCACGCGTTCCCGCGGTCGGCCCGCATGGGCATGCGCCGGGCCGAGCTGGATTTAGGCTGGCTCGTCATCTGGACGCTCGAGCGGCTGGGGCTCGTGCGCGCCGTGACGGCGTGGCACCGCGTCGGGTAATGGCAATGGCATCCTGGACGGGATGACAGCGCTCGAGGTGACGCCCGCGCCGCACGGGACTGTGCGGATCGAGACCCCGCGGCTGCTTTTGGCGAGCTGGCGCGAGGAGCAGGTGCAGGACTTCCTCGCCATCGCGTCGGATCCGGAGGTGATGCGCTACATCGGGTCGGGCCGCCCCTGGGGCGAGGAGCAGGCGCGCGCGTTCGTCGAGCGGCAGATCGCCGCCGAGGCGGCGCACGGGTTCTGCCTGTGGGGGCTGATCGAGCGCGCCGCGGGGCGCCTCATCGGGCAGTGCGGCCTGCAGCGCGCCGGCGACACGGGCGAAACCGAGATCGGCTGGTGGCTGGCGCGCGACCGCTGGGGACAGGGGCTGGCGACGGAGGCGGCGCGCGCGGTCGTCGCGTTCGCGTTCGAAGAGCTGCGCCTGCCGCGGCTCATCTCGATCGCGCAGCCGGCGAACACGGGATCGATCGACGTCATGCGCCGGCTGGGGATGCGCTTCGAGCGGAGCGCCCGGCACGGCGACCTCGGGCTCAAGAATCCGGAGATCGAGATATCGATCTACGCGCTGGAGAGCGGCTCAGGGCGGAGCCGCGACGTGCTCTGATCGGGCTCGATCGACGCGGGCGAGCGCGGCGGTGAGGGCGGCGGCGAGCGTCGCGACGTGGTGCGCGGCGAGCAGATCGAAGTGGTGGCCAGGGACGAATTCGCGGATGACCTCGGCGTGCGCCTCCCAGCCGAGGGTCGGCGGCCTCGGGTGCGCGGGGTGCTCGGCCGTGGACTCGAACAGGTGCAGCGGCACGCGGAGCCGGCGCTGCGAGTGCTGGAACAGCGCGCGCGCGTTCGCCTGCATCACGGCGATCCGGCGCTCGACGAGCTCGGCGGTCCAGGACGCGGGCGCGACGTCGGCGGCCTGCAGCGCGGCGAGCACGGCGGCGCCGGCGGGCTGGGCGGGGGCGGCGGCGAGCTCGCGGCCGGCGGCGCGCGCGACGTGGTTTGCGAACGCGAGCGCCACGGTGGCGAGATCGACGGGGCGGCCGCGCATCTCGGGCACGGGCGCGCGCGCGTCGAGCACGGCGACGAAGTCGACGGGACGGCCGGCGGCGGCGAGCTGCTCGGCGACCTCGGCGGCGACGACGCCGCCCATGGCCCAGCCGGCGACGCGGTACGGCCCGGCGTGCTGCTCGGTCGCGATCAGCGCCGCGTAGCGCCGCGCCAGCTCGGCCAGATCGTCGATCGGTGGCGGGTCACCAGCGTCGAGGCCGCGCGGCGCGATCGCGACCACGCGGTGCGCCCCGCCGAGCGCCGCGACGAGCGGCTGGTAGCACGCCACGTCGCCGGTCGACGAGTGAATCAGCCACAGCGCGGGGATTGGTCCGGCGCGCAGCTCGATCGCACGCGACATGCGCGCGATGGTATCAGCGAACCTCGCAGGGGACGTGCCGAGCGGATCGCGCTAGAGTGGCCAGATGACAGCCGACGGTCCGATCCAGACCGCGGGCGGCGATGTGGCGGTCACTGCACTCCCAGCTGGCGACGGGCCGACGCGCGAGCTCCGCGACTTCGTCGCGGCGGACATGTTCTCGATCATCAACGGCCACGCGCTCGCGAACGCGCTGTTCGCGCTGGCGGAGTCGCCGCTGCTCGGCGAGCTCGAGGCGGCCGGCGCGATCGACCTGCCGCGCGCGATCGATCGCCACGGGCTCGTCGAGCGGCACGCGCTCGGCCTCCTGCGCTACCTCGCCACGCAGGGCCTGTTCGAGGAGCAGGGCGGCCAGGTGTTCGCGCCGACGGCGCGCGGCCGCGCGGCGCTGGGGAACGGCGGACTCGGCCTGCTCCAGATGTACCGCGGCGGCTACGGCGAGCTCATGGCGCGCGCCGCCGAGCTGATGCGGGGCGAGGTCCGCTATGGGCAAGACCTCGTGCGCGACGGCCACTGGGTGGCCCGCGGCTCGAGCAAGATGACGCACGCGATCCTCGACGACGTCCCGTACCAGGTCCTCGAGCGCAAGGGCCTCCGCCGGATCGCCGACCTGGGCTGCGGCGCGGGCGCCTTCCTGATCGACTTCGTCCGGCGCGATCCCACGCACGCCGGCGTCGGCGTCGATATCAACCCCGCGGCGATCGAGCTCGCGAGCCAGAACGCGCGCGAGGCGGGCGTCGCGGACCGCGCGCGCTTCGTGGTGGGCGACTGCTTCGATCTCGAGGTGCTCGCCGCGCACTGCCGCGACGTCGACGCGTTCTACGCGTTCGGGATGGAGCACGAGCACCTGCGCGACGGCGACGCGGCTGTGCTCCAGCACATCGACGGCATGGCCGAGGTGTTCGGCGGCAAGTCGTACCTTTTGGGCGAGCCGATGCTCCACATGACGGCCGGCGACGGCATGTTCTACTGGATCCACATCTTGTCCCTTCAGGGCATGCCGATGAACGTGCCGGGCTGGTCCGCGCTCCTCGGCAAGCTGCGCCGAGCCCGGCTCCGCGAGGTCTTCGTGCCGGATCACCAGCGCTTCGGCGCCTACTTCGACATCGCGCTATGACGCTCGGGATCCCGGGGCTCCGGCCGCTGCCGGCGCTCGCCGCCGATCCGGCGGGCTGGGCGGCGGTTGACGCCGCGCTCGCTGCCAAGGTCTTCCTGCGCGCCGAGGGCACCGCGATCACGATGGGCGCGCCGCAGCTCGTCGAGCCGGACCTGGCGGCGCGGCTGCGCGAGCTGACCTCGCGCTTCGCCGCCTTCTACCGGCGCGCGATCGCCACCTACTTCGAGCGGCCGGAGCTGGCGGCCGACTACCTGGTGAACCCGCTGCTCGCGCCGCTCATCGAGCTGGATCGCCACGCGCCGTTCCCGGATCCGGCGCACCGCTTCGACGCGGTCCTCGACGGAAGCGGCGCGCTGCGCGTGATCGAGAACAACTCGGTCGGCGTGTGCCTGTTCCACTACCGCGCGCACCTGTACTTGATCCGCGAGCTTGCCCGGCGCGGCCTGGAGGACGCCGCGCGCGCCCTCGAGGTCGAGGTGGCAGAGCTGGCGGCGGGCTTCCGCCGCTACTACGAGGCGGCGCACCCGGCCCCGCGCGAGCGGCCGACGATCGGGAGCCTCGCGCCGCGCGAGTGGCTGCGCGCGGGCCAGCGCCTGTTCCGCGCGGCGTTCGAGCGGCATGGCTTCGATTACGTCCATGGCGGGCCGGACGCGCTCGAGGTCACGGCGAGCGGGATCCGGCTCCGCGGGCGGCCGATCGATCTCCTGTGGTCGGACTTTTTGTTCTATCCGGCGTACCAGGCGGACCGTTATCTGCAGACGAAGTTCCCGTCGCGGCTGGGGCGCTACGACGACGCGCCGGCGCAGGTGGCGGCGCTCGTCGCCGATCCGCGGTTCATCGGGCACCTGGCGGAGCGGCGCGTGATCAACCTGAGTCCGGCGACGGCGTACCTGGGGCTGCCCAAGCTGCTCCTGTCGTGGATCCACCGCGCCGATCGGCCGGTCGCCGACGAGGATCGCGCGTACCTGGCGCGCTTTGTCGCGCGCACGTACGCCGCGGCCGAGCGAGCGGGCGGCGTGATCGGGCGAGACGAGGCGATCGAGCGGCGCGAGGAGCTGCTCATCAAGCCGTGCCAGTACGGCGGCTCGCACGGCGTCGTGATCGGCCGCGACGTGGCGGCGGACGCGTGGGCGGTCCGCCTGGCCGAGATCTGGGAGGATCCGACCTGGGTGGTGCAGCACTTCGTCGAGCCGGCGCGCACCGCGGACAGCGCGTGGCTGTCGCTCGGGCTGTCGAGCTTCGGCGGCCGGCTGGGCGGCGTGGTGCTGCGGACGAGCCCGCGGCGGACGGTGAGCGCGCGCGACGCGGCCTATATTCCGACGGTGCTGCCGTAGCGTGAGCGTGAGCGTGAGCGCGGGCGAGGCCGAGTCGATCGTCGAGCTGCTCGCGCAGGTGGCGGCGCGGCGCGCGGGCGCGCCGGCGGTCGAGGACCTCGTGCAGACGGTCTCGTATGCGGAGCTGGCGGCGCGCGCGGGCGCGCTCGCGCGGCGGCTGGGCGCGCGCGGGGTGGGGCCGGAGGTGATCGTCGGCGTCTGCACGCGGCCGTCGGTCGAGACGGTGGTCGCGCTCCTGGGCGTGCTCGGCGCGGGCGGCGCGTTCGTGGCGCTGGACGTCGCGGCGCCCGCGCCGCGGGTCGGGGCGATGATCGCGGACTGCGGGCTCCGGATCGCCGTGGTCGACGGGGCGTGCGCAGGGGCGCCGGTCCTGCGCGGGCTGGAGCAGCTGGGGATCGGGCGCGGCGCGGCAGACGCGGCGGACGCGGCAGGCGCGACAGGCGCGCTCGCGGACGCGCCGCGGCGGATCGATCCGGCGAGCCTGGCCTACGTCGTGTTCACCTCGGGCTCGACGGGGCGGCCGAAGGGCGTCCTGGTGACGCACGCGGGCCTGGTGAACCTCGCCCGGCGGCAGATCGAGGCGTTCGCGCTCGATGCCTCGAGCCGCGTCCTGCAGTTCGCGCCGCTGGGCTTCGACGCGGTGGTCTCCGAGGTCTTCACGGCGCTGGGCGCGGGCGGGACGCTCTGCCTCGAAGATCGCGCCCCAGGCCAGGACGTGGCGGAGCTGCTCGCGCGGCGGCGGATCACCGCGGTGACGCTGCCGCCCTCGCTCCTGCGCGTGCTGGATCCAGCGGGGCTGTCCGATCTGCGGACAGTGGTCTCGGCGGGCGAGGCGTGCACCGAGGCGATCGTCCGGCGCTGGGCGCCGGGGCGGTGCTTCGTCAACGCCTACGGGCCGAGCGAGACGACGGTGTGCGCGACGCTCCGGCGGATGGCGGGCCCGGACGACGCGCCGGCGATCGGGCGGCCGATCGCGGGCGTCACGGCGTACGTGCTGGACGGCGCGCTCGTGCCCGTGGAGCCGGACGGCGATGGCGAGCTGTACCTGGCCGGCCCGGCGCTCGCCCGCGGCTACCTGGGCGCGCCGGGGCTCACCGCCGCGTGCTTTTTGCCCGATCCGTTCGCGGGCGGCGGCGCGCGGATGTATCGGACCGGCGATCTCGTGCGGCGGCGCGCGGACGGCGAGCTTGTGTACCTCGGCCGCACCGACGATCAGGTCAAGGTGCGCGGCTTCCGCGTCGAGCCGGGAGAGATCGAGGCGGCGCTGCGCGAGGCGCCGGGCGTCGACGACGCGCTGGTGCTGCCGCGCGCGCGCGAGGCCGGCGAGCTCGCGCTGGTCGCGTACGTCGTGCGCGCAGAAGGCGGCGGCGTCACCGAGCGCGCGCTCCGCGACTTCGCGCGCGTCCGCCTGCCGGACTTCCTCAGACCGGCAGAGATCGTGATCCTCGCGGCGTGGCCGCGCTCCCCGAACGGCAAGATCGATCGCGCGCGGCTCGCGGAGCTGCGGGACGCCGCGCGCGCGCCGGGGGCGCCAGCGCGCACGTCGGCCGAGCAGGCGATCGAGCGCCTCGCGGGCGAGATCCTCGAGCGCGGCGCGATCGATCTCGATCGCGGCTTCTTCGACCAGGGCGGCGACTCGATTGCGGCGGTGCGGCTCGTGCTCGCGATCGACGCCGCGCTGGGCTGCCGGCTGCCGATGGGCGCGCTCTTCGAGGCAGAGACCCTGCGCGCGCTCGCGGCTCGCACAGACGAGCCGGCCGCGCCGGCCGCGCCGCGCGCGATCCTCGTGCTCCAGCGCGGCGGCGGCGCCGCCGAAGACGGGCCGCCGATCTGGCTGCCCGCGCCGGTCCACGGCAACGCGCTGTGCTACCTGCGCCTGGCGAGCCTCCTCGGCCCGGGCGCGCGCTGCCTGGGGCTGCCGGCGCCCGGCGTCGACGGCGAGGCGCCGCCCATCGACGACTTCGTCGCCCTCGCCGCGCACCACGTCGCGACGATCCGCGCCCACCAGCCGCGCGGGCCCTACGTCCTCGCGGGCTGGTCGATGGGCGGGAGCCTCGCGTTCGAGGTGGCGGTGCAGCTCGAGCAGGCGGGCGAGGCGGTGGCGCGGCTCGCGCTGATCGGCGCCACGCCACCGTCGGCGGATCACCTCGAGGCGGCGCGCGCCGCGATGGCGGGCTACGAGACGTGGCGCGTGGCGTACTTCTACCTGCGCTCGCTCGCGTTCTCGCTGGGGCTGCCGCTCGCGCTCGACCTCGGCGAGCTCGGCCGCCTGCCCGAGGACGTGGTGCTGGGCCGCTTCACCGCCGCGCTCCGCACGCTGGGCCCGCTCGGCGCCGCGACCGACGCCGCGCTCGCGCGGCGCTGGCTGGGCGTCGTCCGCGCCCACCTCTACGCGTTCCACCACCACCGGCCGAGCGGCCGGTTCGGCGGGCGCGCGCTCGTGATCCGCCCGTCGGGGGGAAACCCGCTCGCGAGCGACGACCTGGTCCGCGCGCGCGGGCTGCCGCCGGGCCGCTGGGAGGAGCACCTCGCGGGCCCGATCGAGGAGCGCACGGTCGCCGGCAACCATTATCTGTTGATGCAGGAGCCGTGGGTGCAGGGCGTCGCCGCGGCGGCTGCGGGGTGGCTCCTGTCCGGCGGCTGATATGCTGCCGGTCCCACAGCGAGGAGCTCGCGCATGACGATGGCGCCGGACCGCCCCTGGTTCATCGATGCAGACATCCACGTGTTCGAGCAGCTCGACATGTGGAACCGGATCCCCGAGCCGTACCAGTCCCGCCTCGAGCACCGCTTCCTCTCCGAGGATCCGTACTACCGCACGCGGATGTTCGACACCTACGTCGACGGCGAGCCGATCCCGACGTGGAAGGGGGACCGCAGCCAGCGGCTGCTCCGGCTGATCCCGCGCATGCGCCAGCGCTACCCGGAAGGGGTGGGCATGGATCCGCAGCGAATGCTCGCGGATCTCGACATCGAGGGGATCGACGTCGCGGTGCTCTACCCGACGTTCTGCCTGTTCGCGCCGTGGATCCCCAAGATCGGGGCGGGCTTCGCGGCGGCGATCGCGAGCGCGTACAACGACTGGATCTACGAGCTCTGCGCCGCAGACCGGCGCCGCCTCCGCCCGGTCGCGATCATCGCGCTCCAGGACGTGGCGGCGGCGCTGCGCGAGATCGAGCGCTGCGCGGCGCGCGACTTCGTCGGCGTGTTCGTGCGGCCGAACCCGATCTACTCGCGGACGCTGGGCTCCGAGGATTATTTGCCGATCTACCGCGCGCTCGAGGAGGCGCGCATGACGCTCGGCATCCACGAGGGGACGTTCAGCATCCTGCCGACCGCGGGCGTCGATCGCGTGCGGACGCAGGCGGGGCACCACATCGTCTGCCACCCGCTCGAGCAGATGCTCGCGTTCCTCTCGCTCCACGAGGCGCAGGTGTTCGAGCGGTGCCCGCAGCTGAACGCGCTGTTCCTCGAGTGCGGGACCCTGTGGGTGCCGTACTGGATGGAGCGCATCGACGCCGAGCGGCGCCAGTACCGGAACACGCAGGCGGGGCGCATGGCCGCGGACGTCTTCCGCGACCGCTGCTTCGTCACGACCGAGGTCGACGACCACTTCCTGCCGACGGTGCTGTCGTTGATCGGCGAGGACAATGTCTTGCTCAGCACGGACTACCCGCACGACGAGTCGAGGTATCCAGACTCGCGGGCGCTGTTCCTCGCGCAGCCGATCTCCGAGGCGGCGCGCGAGAAGGTGGGCCGGACCAACGCGCTGCGCGCGTACCCGCGGCTTTCCCCGTGACGGCCATGCGAGGCCTGCGAGGCCGCGTGCATTTTCGCTGTACCGGGAGCGGACGCCGTCTCCATACTGCTCGGCGCATGCAGCAGCACGGGAGCCTGCTCGGCGTGGCGCTCGCGCTGGCGCTCGCGCTCGGATCGACGGCGCAGGCGCAGCCCACCGCGGAGCCGCCGCCGGCAGAGCAGCCGCAGCCGCCGCCGCCCGCAGAGCAGCCGCCGCCGACCGCCAGCTCCGGCGACGTCGCGACGACCGACTTCATCGCGTCACAGAAGGACGGCACCCGGCTGTTCCGCCGCGAAGCGCGCGCCGCGCGCCGCGCCAGCGCGATCCAGATCGACGGCGCCCTCGACGAGACGGCGTGGCTCGCAGCGCCCGCCGTGCGCTTCGAGTGGCAGGAGCGCCCGAGCGAGGGCGCCAAGGCCACCGGCCCGACCGACTTCCGGATCCTCTACGACGACAAGGCGCTCTACGTCGGCCTCCACGCCCTCGATCCAGAGCCGGCCAAGATCGTCGGCCTGCTCCACCCCTCGCTCGCGCTCGGCAAGATCCCGCAGTCCGACTGGCTCATCGTCTCGCTCGATCCGGCCCGCACCCGCCGGATGGCGTACATCTTCGGCGTCAACGCCGCGGGCGTGAAGGTCGATCTGCGGCAGTCCCCGGGCAAGACTCCCGAGGACACGTACGAGCCGGTGTGGGAGGCCAAGACGCGGCGCGATCACACCGGCTGGTACGCCGAGATCCGGATCCCGTACTCGCAGATGCGCGTCCGCGACGGCTTCCAGGACCGCTGGGGCCTCCAGGTCCAGCGCAAGGTCAGCCGGGCGCAGGAGCGCGACTACTGGTCGCCGTTCTCGTTCGCCTCGGGCACGGAGCTGACGGGCTTTGGCAACCTCGCGATCGAGGACAAGATCGACGCCGGCCGGCCGCTCGAGATCCTCCCGTACGTGCTGGGCGGCGCGCGCATCGAGAGCGCGCTCCCCGGCGATGACCGCCTCCATGATCGCCTGGGCCCCGCGTACGGCCTGGGCGCGGACGTGAAGCTCCAGGTGGCGCGCTCGCTGCGACTCACGGCATCGATCAACCCCGACTTCGGTCAGATCGAAGCGGATCCCTCCGAGGTGAACCTCACCGACAAGGAGACGTTCTTCAGCGAGCGGCGCCCGCTGTTCATCGAGGACGCCGACCTCTACGAGCTGAAAATCGGGCGCGGCGACGAGACCTTGTTCTACTCGCGGCGGATCGGCGCGCCGCCGACGTTCTCGCAGGCGGACGCCGCGCTCTACGTCGACGAGCCCGACGCGACCACGATCTACGGCGCGGCGAAGCTGTCCGGCGAGCTGGGCGCTGGCGTGAGCATCGGGCTCCTGAGCGCGCTGGGTGCCAAGGAGGTCTCGCGCGGCCAGCTCGAAACGGGCGCGATCGAGGAGGCCGTCGTCGAGCCGATGACCAGCTACAACGTGGCCCAGCTGACCCGGCCGTTCCGCGACGGCGCGAGCGAGCTGCGGGCCACGGCGACCGCCGTCTCGCGCTTCGGCGAGCGCGGGCCGACGACGGCGCTGCACGATCGCGCGTACGCGGGCGCGCTCCAGTACTCGCACCAGCTCGCGGAGAACCGCTGGGAGCTGTTCGGCATGCTCGGGGGCAGCCGCGTCGAGGGCACGCCCGAGGCGATCGCGCTGACGCAGGCCGGGAGCCAGCGCTACTTCCAGCGCCCCGACGCCACGCACGTCGCGCTCGATCCCGCGCGCACGAGCCTGTCGGGGTACGCGTTCAACGCGCAGCTGAAGAAGATCGCCGGCACCTACCACGCCGAGCTCGGCGTCGACGGCCGCTCGCCGGGCTTCGAGGTCAATGACACTGGCTTTCTGATCGACGCCGACCAGATCAAGCCGTGGCTCAAGGTCAGCCGCGAGGATCCGGCGGTGGACGGCGATGTCCTCCAGGAGGTGGCGCTCGCCGCCGAGGTCGAGAGCGCGATCGACTTCGCGCCCGACGTCCTGCGAAGCCGCGGCACGCTGTCGGCAGATCTGGTGTTCGCGAACCTGTGGAGCGCCGGGGCCGCGCTGCAGGCCACGCGCACGGCCCTCGACACGCACCTCCTGCGCGGCGGGCCCGCGGTGCGCGGCGAGGACGCCGTCACCGGCAGCGTCTACATGGGCACGGACGTCACCCGTGACTTCCAGGTGTCGCTGAGCGGCGCCGCGACGACGCGGCCGGCCTCGGACTCGCTGAAGCTGCAGCTCGGGCTCGGGCTCTTGTGGGACGTCCGCAGCAACCTCGAGCTCCAGCTGAATCCCGCGCTCATTCGCAACGTGGATGACTCGCAGTACGTGGGCGCCGCGATGGATGGCGCGGGCGGCGCGCGCTACGTGCTGGGCCGCCTGCGTCAGACCACGCTCGCGGCGACAGCGCGCTTCAATTACGTGATCAGCCCGCGGATGTCGATCCAGCTGTACGTCAATCCGTTCCTGAGCGGCGGCACGTACAGCGGCATCAAGGAGGTCTCCGCCCCGCGCGAGCGCGCGTACGAGGACCGATTCACCCGGTTCGGCGGCTCGCAGGTCATGGCGGCCATGGGTCAGCTCGCCATCGACGCCGACGGTGACGGCGTGGCCGACTTCTCGGTCCGGCGGCCGGACTTCAAGGTCGCGGCGCTGATCTCGAACCTGGTCTATCGCTGGGAGTACCTGCCGGGCTCGAACCTCTACGTGATCTGGAGTCAGGCGCGCAATGGCTTCGCGCCGGACGGTACCCTCGCGGCGCGCGACGCTGGCGACGTGTTCACGAACCCGAGCGTCCACGTCGTGATGGTGAAGCTGTCGTACTGGTGGAACCTGTGAGCGAGGCGAGCTCCCGCGGGACGAGCGCAGCGCGCGCCTCGCGCGAGATCCGCGCGCGGCTGGGCCACCCGGTGATCGACGCCGACGCGCACCAGCTCGAGTTCGAGCCGCTCCTCCTCGAGTACCTGCGCGAGGTGGGCGGCGGCCAGTTCGCCGCGCGCGCCCAGGACGCGCTGCGCGCGTTCTTCGGCTGGTACCAGCTCTCGCCGGCCGAGCGGCGGGCGAGCCGCGCGGTGCGCCCGCCGTGGGGCCTGCCGACGGGGCGAGCCGACGACGTCGCGGCGTGCATGGTGCCCGGCCTGTTCCGCCGCGCGATGGACGAGCTGGGGATCGACTACGCGGTGATCTACCCGACGCTCGGCATCCCGTACGTGCGGCTCGCGCCGCCCGAGCTGCGCGCCGCGGTCTGCCGCGCGATCAACCGGTTCTACGCCGACGGCTTCCGCGAGCACGCCGCGCGGCTCACGCCTGCGGCGATGATCCCGATGACCACGCCCGCGCAGGCGCTCGCCGAGCTCGAGCACGCGGTCGGCGAGCTCGGGCTCAAGGCGATCGTGATCGACTGCGCCGTCCCGCGGCCGATCCCGGCGCTCGCCGAGGTGCAGCAGGAGATCGCGCAGGGGAAGCGGCCGGGAGTCTCGCCGGGCCTTCTGCGCGTGATGACGTGGCTCGACACGTTCGGCGTCGACAGCGAGTATGACTACGATCCGTTCTGGGCGCGCTGCGTGGAGCTGGGCGTCTCGCCGACGGCGCACATGGCCGGCATGTGGGGCACGCGCACGTCGGTGTCGAGCTACGTGCACAACCACATCGGGATGTTCGCGGCGTCGGGCGAGGCGCTGTGCAAGTCGCTGTTCCTCGCCGGCGTGACGTACCGCTTCCCCGAGCTCCAGGTCGCGCTGCTCGAGGGCGGCGCGAGCTGGGCGTGCTCCTTGTACGCCGATCTGATCGAGCACTGGGAGAAGCGCAGCCTGCGCGCGATCGACGCCTACGATCCGGCGCAGCTCGATCGCGACCGCCTGGCGCGCGCGCTGCGCGAGCACGGCGGCGAGCGCTACGCGCGGCTGCTCGATCAGACGCTCGATCAGTCGCTCGATCAGTCGCTCGATCGGTCGTGCCGGGGCCTGTTCCTGCTCGCGGGCTGGGTCCCGGAGGCCGGCTGGGAGCCGCGCGATCCGGCGCTGCTCGACGAGTTCGCGCGCTGCCCGATCGAGGACGAGCGCGACCTCCGCGATCACTTCGCCGGCAACTTCTTCTTCGGCTGCGAGGCGTCCGATCCGAGCGTCGCCTGGGCGCTCGACGGGCGCAGCCTGCCGCTCGGCGCCCGGCTGCAGGTGCTGTTCGGCTCGGACATCGGCCACTGGGACGTGAGCGACATGCGCGCGGTCCTCGCCGACGCCTACCGGATGGTCGAGGCGGGGCGCGTGACTCCGGAGGGCTTCCGCGCGTTTTCGTTCGAGAACGCGGTCCGGCTGCACGGCCGCCGCCGGCCGGACTTCTTCCGCGGCACCAGCGTCGAGCACGAGGCCGCCGCGCTGCTCGCCGCCGACGGCGCGTGAGGCGCGCGAGGCGTGTGCGCCCTCGTCACGGCGGACGATGCGGCGGGGACGAGCCGCCAACCCTTCGGTGCGGTCTCGGACCTGGTGATGATACGGAGTCACGTTTGATTCCACATCACGTGTATTTTTATCGTGGCGGCCACTCCGGCAACTATTCTGCTGCGAGTAGATTGCAATTTTGCAATCTAGAAATCTTGTCGTGCGGCACTGGCACGATCCCACAGCACGTTTGCTAATCTCACGAGCGTGGTGGATCAGGTCGACGTCGAGCCGATAATGCCGTTCGGGCTACAGGTGATGGCGCGGGAGCCAGGCCAGCCGATCGCGGCGGCGCTGTCGCCGGGCTGGCTCAAGGAGCAGGTCCGCCGGCACCGGCTGCTGCTCCTGCGCGGGTTCGCGCCGCTCCCGACCGCGGCGGCGCTCGAGGGCTATTGCGCGACGTGGGGGCCGCTCAAGCAGTGGTCGTTCGGCGCGGTGCTCGAGCTCGTCGAGCACGCGAGCCCGGCCGATCAGGTGTTCGACAGCGGCTGCGTCCCGTTCCACTGGGACGGGATGTACGCGGAGCAGCTGCCCGCGTATCAGGTCTTCCACTGCATCAACGCGCTCGATGCGTCCGCGGGCGGGCAGACGATCTTCTGCGACGGCACCCGGATCTGGGCGGACGCCGATCTGGAGACCCGCGCGCGCTGGCGGGCCATCTCCATCACGTACTCCCTCCCGCAGAAGGCGCACTACGGCGGGCAGATCACCGCCCCGCTCGTCTGCGCGCACCCGGACTTCGGCTGGCCGGTGCTCCGGTTCAACGAGCCAGCGCCGGCCGGCGTCCGGCTGCTGAACCCGCCGTCGCTGCGCTTCGCGGGCATCTCCGCCGACGCGGCCGGCGCGTTCGTCGAGGAGCTCCGCGCGCTGCTCTACAGCCCGCGCTACCTGTACTCGCACGCGTGGCAGACGGGCGACACGCTGATCGCCGACAACTACGTCCTCTTGCACGGGCGCACCGCCTTCACGAGCGGCGCCCCCCGCCACCTCCGGCGCGTGCAGCTCCTCGGAGATCCGCCGCGCGCCGGGAGCGACGCGCACCGGCCGGCCTATATAAAGGAGTGACTCGGTGCGTCATGGGCACCGGGGAGCGCCGCCTCGAGGCTCAGAGCTTCTCGGCGGCGTCGGCGTAGGCCTTGCGGACGGCCTCGAGCCGCGCGCGGCGGAAGCGCCCGGGCTCCTTGTCCCAGATCGCGCGGCCGAGCGGCGTGAAGAACGCGGACATCGGCACCTCCGCGGCGCCGCGCGGCGCGAACTTCAGGATCTCGTCGATCGCCGCGACGGCGACGTCGAGGTCGTGGCGCGCGGTGCGCCGCGCGTCGCCCTCGAGCTTGGCGCCCACCGGCACGCGGGCGGCGTGATCATCGGCGATGCTCAGCCACTCGCCGGGATCGAACAGCTCCGAGGGATCGGGGCCGCCGAACCGCACGCCGGAGACGGGCGGCGGCAGGATCTCCTGCGGGATGCGGAACTCGAACCGCCGCTCCGTCCCGCAACGCGCGCACGCGCCGGTGTAGCGGCTGGCGAGATCGCCGTCGAGCGTCACGACCGCGCTCTGGCGCGCGAACCGGCGCTCGCCGCACGCGCACGGGTGCAGGTCCATGAAGAGGTGGGCTTCGGCGTTGGTGCGGGCGAGCTTCGGCATGGTCAGCGGTTTCTGTACGCGTCGCGCGGCAGCGGCCACGTATCGGGATCCTCGGGGTTCGCCAGCCACGGCCGCTCGCCGTAGCGGGACACGAGCTCGTTCGCGATCATCGGGCGATCGATCCCCGTCACGCGGCCGTCGACGTCGTGGCCAGCAGGCCTGGGGATCGGATCGCACGGGTTCTTCGTCAGATCGAGCACGGCGAGGTTCGCGAGCCACGGCGACGCCGCGAGCGCCTCGACGCCCGGGCGGCCGATCTTGTTCCACGACAGCGACAGGTAGCGCAGCGTGCGCAGGGTCTCGGCGCCGGCGATCGCCTTCGCGTCCTCGTCGGTGAGCCCGAGGTTGTCGAGCCCGAGCGATGTCAGGCGAGCGAGGTGCGGCGAGCGCCAGAGCTCGGCGAGCCGGGTCCGCGGCGCGGTCAGGTTCAGGTGCTGGATCGGCGCGGCGGCAAACAGCGTGGGCGCCACGTCGAGGAAGCGATCGAGCGGCAGCGTCACCTCGCCGATGAAGCCGCGGTGGAACGCGTGCCCCGTGATGAGATCCGCCAGCGGCGCCGCCCACGCGCGGCCGTGCTGCTTGAGCAGCGCGCGCTCCTTGCCGAGCAGCGCGCCGTCGCGGATGCCCGCCGCCCGCTGGGTCGCGAGCTCGAGCTGGAGCCGGATGAGCTCGCCGTGCGGATCGCCCTTGGCGTCGTAGTGCGCCGCGAGCGCCCGCCGCGGCGCCTCGTCGTCCGGATCGGCCAGGACGGCCGCGTAGAGCTCGTGCTCCTGGCTCACAGGAAGCCCTTCTTGCGGAGCACCTCGTGAACGCGGGCGTTGTGCGCGTGGACGCGCTCGCGCTCGCGCTGGGTCTCCGCCGGATCGGCCGACGCGCGGATCCCGAACTGCCCCTCGAGGTTCTCGAGGCTCTCCCGGGTGCCGTCCTCGCGGACGCGCCCGTGCCACGAGGTCGTGTCGTCGTTCTCGCGCCGGTAGTAATCGAGGTAGAAGCCCCGCTCGTCGGAGCCGGCGCGGATGACCGTGACCTCGCGGCTGCCCTTCGTCTGGTCCTTGAGGGGCAGGACCTTGCCGGTGGGCAACGGATCCGGCAGCGCGTCGGCGTGATCCGACTCGGGACGCAGCGCCTGCTGGATCGCGGCGCGAGCCGCCGGTGGGACCTCTGTGGCTCGATCGGCGTCGGACATCAGTGGTCTACAGGGTCTATCACGAGCTGGGCGTCAGCGTGGTGCTGCCCGGCGGCGGCCGCACGACCTGCTCGAGCACGAGGCGGTACCGGATGCGGCCGTCGGGCTGCGGCTCCTCGACGATGTCCTTGACCTCGAGCTCGACGCCGGCCTGCATGAGCAGCTCGCGGCCGGGGTTCGCGGGATCCTTGTAGTGGATCCCGTCGCCGAAGTCCGAGATGTCGTGCGCCGTGCCGTTCCGGATCACGAACAGGATGTTGTCTCCGGGCATCGTGCCGTCGATGTCGCTCGCGACGGAGTTGAACGAGTCCCACACGAGCCGGCCCGAGCGGGCGTCCGCGAGGAGCTTGTCGAGCTGCGCGCCCCTCACCGAGATGGAGCGGAACAGCTCCGCCCCGCTGACGGGCGGCAGCTTGGAGAGCGCGGCGTTCAGGACCGACTGCAGCTGCTGCGTCGAGTCGACCTCGCGGCCCGTGCGCAGCCGCGCGTTCAGCTCCTTGTAGTAGAGCTTCGTCGTGTAGAGGTCGATCGCCATCACGTCCTGCATCGTGAGGCCGTTGGGGGCGTACTGGCGCGCGAGGCCCTTCAGGTCCGGCAGGTAGCGCTGGCGGCTGCGGTTGTTGTGGTGCTCGACGATGTACCGGACGACCGTCTCGCGGCTGAGCCCGAACTTGCCGAGCGCCTCCGCCAGCTCCGGCGGGAGCATCGCGCTGACCTCGTCGAACGTCGTGTCTTGCCGCGGCACGGCGTCCGGATCGTCGTGCTGGCCGCGGAGCGGCAGGCCCTCGTTGTCGGTGCGCGGCGCCCGCGCGGCCGTGAGGTTCAGCGCGGTGCTGATCTCGTCGATGTTGACGCCCTCGGCCTCGAGCAGCGTCCGGCGCTGCCCGCCGAGGCCGCCGGTGTTGAGCGCCGTGCCATCGGTGTTGAGCAGGCCGAGCTCGCGGAGCAGCGCCCGCATCTCGGAGACGGTCTGGTCCTGGGGCCGGCTCGGGTTGTCGAGATCCGACATGAGGACGCGGAGCTCGGCGAGCCGGCCGACGTCGTGGTGGCTGAGCTGCTGAGACGTGGTGTCCCAGCCGAGCGCGTCGTTCGTGCCGCGCGTGCGCCCGCCCGACTGCTCGTCGAGCGTCGACGTGATCTCGGCGATCTCGTGCGCGAGCGCGCGCTCGACGTGCGCCCGGTCGGTGTTGCCGGAGACCCGCACCGTGATCGGCGTGGTCGTCATGTCGAAGTTCGCCACGTCCGAGGGGTTCGCGAGCTGATCGTTCGGGACGACCTCGATCTTCACCTGGCGGGTCGTGGTCCCGACGGTCACCTCGAGGGTGTCCGGCGAGACGACGCGGACCTGATCGGGCGGGAAGTGCGAGCCGAGCTTCGGCAGCGCGTCGGTCACGCCGCCCTGGACCTGGGCGGTGTTGTCGCGCCCGGCCGAGCTGCCGGAGTACGTGCTGTCGGGGATCGCGCCCGACGCGCCGGTGTCGCCGGTGCGCGTCGTCGACGACGGAGGCACGATCCCAGTGTTGTCGCCGTTCGTGCCGGTCGTCGTGTTCGGCGTCGTGTTCGGCGTCGTGTTCGGCGTGCTGGTGCGGGGCGGCGCCAGGCTGTCGATGAACTGCCGGAGCTCGGGCGCCGGCAGGTTGCCGATCCGGTCGAGATCGGTCGTCGACATCCCGCGCAGCCGCGAGAACTCGGGCCAGCTGAGCGCCGAGAGCGGACCGCGGGCGGTCTCCGACACACCGCGCAGCGCGAGCGAGCGGTTCGCCGCGTTGATCGTGATGCCGCCGAACTCGGCGGTGTCCGCGGTCGGCGAGTCGGCGGTGATCGTGCTGATCACCTCCTTCTGGCGGTTCCGCAGCTCGTCGATCTGCGCGCGGTTGAGCCCCGGGCCGGACGTGGCGGCGGCGCCCATGACGCGCACCGCACCGTCGCCGCTCTGAATGGTCGGGTTGCCGTCCGGATCGAGCTGCATGGGCCCGAGGTTGTCGAGGAGCTGGCCGGACGACGCCTGATCGCCGCGCGCGCCGCTCGGGCCGTTGGCGTCAAAGCCCATGGCGATCGCGACGCGGTTGTAGTGGACGTCGTACGCGCCGTCGGGGCCGTTGAACGTGACGATCACGCCGCGCGGATCGCCGGGCCGCATCCGGAGGACCGGATCGGTCGTGCGCTCGACGTGGCTGTCGTTGAACGCGTCCTGCGTGCGGTTGATCCCGCGCGTCGCGTCCATCTGCTTCTGGTTGCCCTGCGACGTGCCGCTGCTGCCGCCCCAGTCGACGCGGCCCGCGCCGAGCTCGGCGGAGCTGTGGCGGGCGGCCCACGCGCCGGTCGGGCCGAAGCTGTAGACGAAGACGCGGCCCTCGCGATCGCCGCCCTCGCCGCGCTCGTTCAGCATGTCGTTGCCGCCGATCAGATCGCCGCGATCGCGGAGCGCGGAGAGATCGTCGCGCGACAGGATGCCCTCGTTCGGCATGCGGGTGCCGCCGGGGCCGCTCGTCACGTCGATGTTGTTGGCGTAGATGTAGCGGGTCTTGCCGTCGGGGCCGGTGACGGGGACGCGGTAGTTGTAGCCGTTGTCGGGCCAGCTGCCGTCCGCCGCGGAGCGCGGCTCGATCGGCCCGGCGGTGCCCGGGTACGGGGCCACGCCGAGGTTGTCGCGCGCGATGTCGAGCGCGTCGTTGAGCTCGCCGATGTGCATGAACTCGCCGTGATCCTCGACGACGTTGCGCGTCGAGCCGGGCGCGCCCTCACCGAACAACGGGTGCGGGTCGTAAGAGCCGGTGCGCTGGCCCCACAGCGCGGCGGGGTTGCGCTGGCCGATCGGATCGGCGGTGCCGAGCATGAGCATGCCGGGGTAGTCGGTGCCGTGGGGCAGCGTGGCGGCGTTCGTGAGGCCAGCCATGCCCGAGCCGATCACGAGGCGATCGACGCACGGCGCGTCCGACTCCTGGACGCGGCGGATGATGTCCTCCTGGCGCTGCGCGTTGCGCGCCCGCGCCTCCTCGGCCTTCGCGTGCGCCTCCTCGGCGCGGCGGCGGTTGTCGACGCGATCGGTGACGCCCTGCCGGACGTCGAGGTCCGGGAACATCTGCTGCAGCTCGGACATCCGGCGGTTGATGTAGTCGGGGTTCGTGCCGCCGAGCTGGAGCTGATCCATCAGCTCGCGGACGCGCTTGACCGCTTGCTGGCGGCGATCGCTGTCGCCGTCGCCGATCTTCTTGCTCTCCGCCTGGTTGCCCTGGACGTCGCGCCGCGCGAGCGTCTGATCGAGCTGGGCGATCTCCGCCATGCGCTGCGAAAGCTCGTTCACCGCGTCGCGGTCGGCCTGCGTGTACGGGCGCTCGACCGTCGGCTGATCGGGCAGGACCGACGACGACGGCAGCTCGTGCCCGCGGCCGGGCGTGCCGCGCACCGCGTCGGGATCGGCGTCCTGCGCCGACAGATCGGTGCGCGAGGCGTCGCGGCGGTGGCCATCGACGTCGATGCCGCCCTCGGACAGCCGCGCCGCCCACGCCGCGCGCGCGGTCCCGGGCCCCTGGTACGGATCGTTGGCGAGCGCCTGGTAGACGCGGCGCGCGTCGTCGAACGCCCGCTGCTGCTCCGGCGTGGTCGGCAGCGGGTGGCCGAGCTCGGCCTCGACCTGCTGGCGGCGGCGCTGGCTCGCCGGGTCGTCGCCCATGACGCCCATGTGATCGAGCAGCGCGCGCATCTCGCCCGCGCTGCTCGGATCGGCGTCGACCATGAGGACGCGCAGCTCGGCCACGCGGCCGAGGTCGTCGTGTGTGAGCGGCGCGTCCGCGTCGGTGCGCGGCGCGTTCGGATCGGCGGTCCGCGCGTTCGGATCCGCGTTCGCGGCGTCCGCGCGCAGGATCGAGGTCATCTCGGCGACCTCGTGCGCGAGCGCGCGCTCGACGTGGTGCGGATCGACGCCCTCGGCGACGCGGATCGTCGCCGGGTTCGTCGACAGATCGAAGTTCGCGACGTCGCTCGGGCTGAGCATCCGATCGGCGGAGGCGACCTCGATCTTGACGTTGCGGGTCTGGCCGCCGACGTTCAGATCGATCGAGCCGTCCGGGTTGACGCGGACCGTGTTGCCATCGAAGTGGCCGGCGAGCCGCGGCACGGACTTCGTGACGCTCTGCTCGACGCCGGCCCGGTTCGGGGCCGCGCCGTTGCCGCTGTACGTGCTGTTCGGGACCATCGACGACGCGCCGGCGCGATCGGCGGGCGGCGTGCCGTCGGTGCCGTCGGTGCCGTCGGTGCGGAGGCTGGTCGACTGGCCGTCCGCATCCGTCTGCGGGCGCTGCGAATCGGGCCGGCGCTGCGTCTCGATCGCCGCGACGGTGTCCGGATCGAGGTGCGGCCGCACGAGGTCGAAGCGCGCGTCGGCGTCCGGCTGGCCGCTGCGCAGGCCGAGCTGGTCGATCATGACGTCCAGCTCGTGGCGGGCGCGCGGGTCGTTCGGGTTCACGCCGAGGTCGCGCGCGAGCACGCCCATCTCGGAGATCCGGCCGTGATCGGCGGTGGACAGCTGGGCGTCGGGGCGCAGCGGCCCGTCGGCGGCGAGCGTGTCCCGCGCGTCGGGCACGCCGCGCTCGCGCTGGTGGATCTCGGCCAGCTCGTGGGACGCGGCGCGGCCGACGTCCGCGTCGCTGGTGCGCCGCGACACGGTGACGTCGTAGCCGTCGGGGGTCGGCTCGTGGCTCGCCGCCCGGCCGTCGCGCGCGAGGCCGACGTCGGGGGTCACGGTGCTGCCGTCGGGGAGCACGAAGTTGTCGCCCGAGCGCGTCACGCCCGGAGGCAGGTCCACGCCGCCTTGCTCGGAGGTGAGCTGGCGCCGCATGCCGTCGGTCGTGAGGTCGGGCTGCTCGCGCGGGCGCGAGTCGCCGGGCAGCGGGGCGGCGTCGGCGGGGGTCTGGGCCGGGTCGCCCGTCCGCGCGGCCGGCTCGTCGGTGGCGGGGCGGCGCTGCGCCTCGATGTTCGCGACCTCGCGCTCGACGACGCGCGGCACGTCGGCGTCGCCGATCGTGCCGGAGACGTCGATGACGTGGCGGCCGGCGGTGTCGACCGTCGTGGTGGCGACCGACGCGTCGGTGCGCGGCCGGCTCGTGACGACGACGTTGACGGGGCCCTCGGGCGTCTCGGCCCGGACCTCGACGCCGTCGTCGGTGCGGCGGGTGGTGGTCGACTGCGCGCTCGGGATCTGCGACGCGACGGTGTCAGCCGCGGTGGAGCGCGCGCGATCGACGACGGCCTCGTTGTCGGGCGCCGGGCGGCCGTTCGGATCGACGGGCGCGTCGGAGCGGCGGGCCGGATCGGCGGTGCCGCTCTGGCCGGTGTCGCGGGTGCCGCCCGAGGTATCGGCGCCGCCGTCGCCGGCCGGGGTGCCGCCGCCGCCGCTGCGGCGCTCGGCGTACGCCTCGGCGCGCGAGTTGACGGTGTTGCCGACGGTGTTCATGCCCGCCGACATCAGGATCTTCGTCGGATCGAAGCTCTCGGCGGCCTTCGCGCGCGCCTGCTCGAGCGAGCCGGTCGTCGCGAGCGTGTAGCCGAAGTTGCCGGCCGCCTCGCCGATCGTCTCGGTCGCGGTGTCGATCACGACGTCGGCGCCCGCGCGCACCACCTTGTTGGTGAGCCGCGCGTCGAGCAGGTTGTCGAGGCCGCGCGCCTTGGCGCCGGACACGCCGATGTTGGCGAGCGACGCGGCGATCGCGCCCGGATCGGTCATCGCGCCGACGCTCGCCTTGCCGGCCTCGCTGAACGCCTCGGCGGGCGACTTGCCCGCCTGCAGCGCGTCGAAGCCGGTGTTCCAGAACGTGGTGGCGCCGCTCGACGCGATGTCGAAGCCGCCCTCGACCACGCCGGACACGACCGCGGTGGCCACCTTCTGCGCGGCCTGGCTCGCGAAGCGCTTGGCGACCATGCCGCCGAGCTGGCTGCCGACGGAGCCGCCGCCGGCGGCCAGCGCCGCCGAGATGAAGCCCTCGCCGAAGCCCTGGATGCCCTCGAGCACGGCCTCGTTCGCGATCTCGCTGCTCGGCCGCCCGACGGGCTTGCCGTCGGGGCCCATCTGGAACGAGCCGTCCGGACCGGTCTCGAAGTTCGAGCCCGCCCAGCCGCCGGGCCCGAGCTGGGCGCCGACCTCCTCGCGCTTGTCCTCCGGCACCCCGGACATGTCCGGCCTGCCGTCAGGGCCGAGCGGCACGTAGCCGTAGTTCGGGACGTAGACGCCGTTGCCGTTCTCGGCGAGATCGATCGCGCCCTGGCGCGCGATCAGCTCGCCGCCGAGGTACGCCGTGCCGGTGATCGCGCCGCCGATGACGCCGGCGAGCAGCGCGGCGGCGATCGGGCCGCCGAGGCCGCCGGTCGCGACGGTGAACGCCACCGCCGCGATCGTCGCGAGGCCGACGATGATCATGCTGCGCCACGGCCCGTTCCAGAAGTCGATGAAGCCCTCGATGAACGAGTCGGGGAGCAGATCGACGACCGCCGCGGCCAGATCGCCGAGCGCGGTGAGCGCGCGGTCTGCGAGCTCGACGACGGCGTCGCACGCCGCGTTGAACGCGGCGCGGTAGCCCTCGACGGCCGCCTGCGCGACGTCGAACGCCGTGTTGACGGCGGCCTCGGCGAGATCGAACGCCGCGTTGACGCCCGCCTCGGCGATGTCGAACGCCGTGTTGACGGCGGCCTCGGCCACCTCGAACGCCGCGTCGACGGCCTGGTGCGCCTTCTGCTCGATCGCGGTGACGGCGTTGTTCAGCGTCTGCTCGACGGAGTCGACGATCTGGGTCGCCTTGTCGGCGGCCCGCTGGATGCCCTGCTCGAGGGCCCGGCCGGCCTCGGTGATGTTCTGCTGCAGGCCGTCCATGGCCTGGTTGAAGCGATCGCGGAAGCCCTGCGTCGCCTGCTGCAGCTTCTGGCCGAGGTCCTTGTTGATGAGCGACACCGCGGCGATGAGGCCGTCCAGCGCCGCGTTGACGAACGTCTGGAACGCCTCGACGAGCGTGTTCAGCGCCGTGGTCAGCACGCGGACCAGGCCCTGGAGGGCCGAGGCCAGCGCCTGGATGACGCCGCGGATCATGCTCGCCGCCGCCGAGATGAGGCCGCGGATCGCCGCTGCCGCCGCCGAGATCAGGCCCTGGATGGCCTGCTTGGCGGCGTTCAGCGCGGCCATCGCCGCCGCGCGCGCGGCCTCGAGCACCTTCATGGCCAGCGACCGCGCCGCCTCCATGATGCGCATCACCGCGGCGCGCGCGGCCTCGATGATCGAGGCCGCCATGTCGAGGAGGTCGTTGACGCGATCTTTGACCCAGTTGACGACCTTGCCGAAGATGCCGCCGCCGCCGCCCTCGTCCTTCTGCGCGGCCGCCTCGGCGCGCTTCTGCGCCGCGGCCGCCTCGGCGCGCTGGCGCTCCGCCTCGGCCTGCTGCTCGCCGCTCGTGATCTCGCGCTGGTAGCCCTGCTCGCCCTCGCGGAGGTGGCGATCCACCTCCTGCTGGCCGCGCGTCTCCTCGCGCTGGACGTCGCCGCGCATCTTGTTGTCTGTCTGCTGGACCTGCTGGTCCATGTCGGACTGGATGCGCTGCTGATCGGCCTCGGACTGCTGGTTGGCCTGCGCGACCTGCTGCTGGTGCTGCGCCTGCGCCTGCGCGCGGCGCTGCTCGTTGGCGGCGCGCTCGCTCGCCACGTCGGCGTCGGTCTTGGCCTTCGCCTGCACCTGGGCGGCCTGCGCCTGCGTCTGCGCCTGCTGCTGCTCGGTGGCGAGCTGCTGCTGCGCCTGCTGGTTCTGCCCGTCGAACGTCTGCTGCGCGGCCTGGTGGTCGGCGCCGTACTGCGCGCTCGCCGCCGCCTGCTCGGCCTGGTAGCCGGCCTGCGCCCCGGCGACGCCGGCGTCGCGCTGGGCGCGGGCGGCCTCGCCCTCGGCCTGCGCGGACGCCTGCGCCGTCGCGACGGACGCCTGCGCCGTCGCCTGCGCGGCCTGCGCCTGCGCCTGGCCCTGCGCGCGGTGCTGCTGCGCCTCGGCCTGCGCCTGCGTCTGCGCCTGCTGGCTCGTCGCGGTCAACGTCTGCTGCGCGGCCTGCGTGCCGGTCTCGGCCTGCTGGGACGCGTCGGTGATCGAGCGCGCGCTCTCCTGCTCGGCGCGATCGACGTGGCCGCGCGCCTCGGTCGCGATGGCGGCGTGGCCCTGCGCCATCTGCGCGGGCGCCTGCGCCTTCATCTGCTGGGCGACGCCGGACTCGACGTTGGCGATCGCGGCCTGGCGGCTCGGCAGGCCCTCGGCGGCGCCGGGGCCACCGCGGCCCCGCGCGCCGGCCGCGCCGGGCGTCGCGGCCGCGGCATCGCCGGGATCCGGGGCGGCGGGGCCTGGCAGGTTGATCTCGGGGACCTGCGGCTGCTGCTCGAGCGCCGCGCGCGCCTGCGCGAACTGGCCGGCGGCGGCCGCCTGCGCCTGGGCGGCGCCCGCGGTCTCGACGGGGGTGACCTGGCGCGGCGTCGCGAGCTCGGCGGCGCGCGGGCCCAGATCGGCGGACGCGGCGAGCTCGGTGCGCGCGGCGAGCCGCGCGGAGGCGGCGACGCCGGAGGCGGCGAGCGCGGGGCCGAGCTGGGCCGTCCGGGCCGCGACGGTGGGATCGGGCGCGGCCGCCTGCGTGACGGCGGACTGGCCGTGCGCGGCGACGTGCCCCATCGCCTGCGGCGACTTGGCGGCGATGATGCCCGGCGGCGGCGCGGCGGCGACCCGCGCGCGCTCCTGCGCCGCGGACTGCGCGTGCGCGGCGGCCTCCTGGTGCCCTTGCGCGGCGGCCTGGCCGGCGCGCTGCACGCCCTGCTGGTTGGCGGCCTGTGCGCGCTGGGTGTTCTGGCTGACGGCGGCCTGGCGCGCGGGCGCCTCGACGGTCGGCACCTGGCGGTGCAGCTCGGGCCCGAGCGGCGCGACCTGGCTCTGCTTGGCGGCCGCGGCCTGCTGCGGCACCTCGCGCTGGGTCGCCTGCTCGGCATCGAGGCTCGACTGCGCGGCGGTGCGATCGCCCTCGAGGCTGACGGTGCGCTGGACCATCCCGGCCGGGCTCGGCGCGCTCTGGCCGCCGCTCGGGGCGGGGCGGACGGGCGGGACGTCGGGCGCGCGCGACGGCGTCGTCGGCGCGCGCGGCGCCGCGGTGGCGCCGGCGGGCGTCGGCTTGGCCGGCGGCACCGCCTCGGCCTTCGACGGGTGCGCCTGCGTGGCCGGCGGCTGGACGGCCGCGGAGTGCGAGGCGGGCGCGTGGGGCTGACGCTCGGCGACGTGGCCGGCGCCCTCGGCGCCGCGGACGTTCCCGCCGCGCTCGCCAGCGGCGGGCGCCTGGCGCGTCGGTCCGGCGTGATCGTGGCCGCGCGGCGCTGGCTGTGCCTGCGGCGCGTGCGGCGTCGCCGCGGGGCGCTGCTGCGGCGTCGCCGCGCGCTGGGTCGCCGCTTGCTGCGCCGCCTGCGCGGGCAGCGCCGCGGGCGGGCGCGCGGTCGGCTGCGGAGCCGGCTGCGCCGCCGGCGTCGGCGGGGTCGCCGCGGCCGGGCGCGCGGCCTGCGCCGTGCCCGCGCCGGTCAGCTCGGGCGGCATCTGCGGCGTCGGTGGGGTCCGGCCCTGCGCGGAGATCTGGAAGCTGGGCTGCTCGATCGCGCCGGTCGGCGCCGGCTGCGTGGCCGGCTGCGACGCGACGGGCGGCGCGTTGACGGTGGCCGGGGTCGTGGACCGCGGCGGCGGCACCGCGGTCGGCTGCCGCACGGGCGCCGGGCCCGCGCCTGCGCGCGGGGCGGCCTGCGCCGCGGCGGGAGCCGCCGACGTCGGAGCGGGGGCCGCGTCGCGCGCGGGGCGCGCCGCGGTGGCGAGCGTCGCGGCGCCGCGCGGCGCCTGCGTGGCGACGGCCGCGCCGGCGACCGCCTGCGCGCCGGCCTGGGCGCGGCCCTGCTGCGGGCGCTGCTCGGCGCGCTCGCCCGCGTGCTTCTTGCCGGGGCCGTCGTCGTCACCCTTCTTCTTGTCGCCGTGCTTGTCGCCGTCTTTGTCGGCGCCGGCGTGCTTGGCGCCGTGCTTGTCGCCGTCCTTGTCGGCGCCGGCGTGCTTGCCACCGTCCTTGCCGCCGTCCTTGGCTCCGTCCTTGGCGCCGTCCTTATCGTCGTCGCCCTTGCGGCGGCCCTTCTTGTCGTCGCCGTCCTTGGCCTCACCCTGGGCCTCGTCGCCGCCCCGGCCGCGAGCCTGCTGCCGATCACCGCTGTCGGGCTCTCCTTTATTGCCGCCCTTCTCGCCGCCCTTCTCGCCGCCCTTCTCGCCGCCCTTTTCGCCAGCAGCCTGCTTCCCGCCGGGCGCCCTGCCCTCGCCGGGCGCGGCGCCGTCGCCGCGCGCCTGCTCGCCGGCCCCGCGCTCGCCGCGCTCGCCGCCTGGCTCGCGCGCTGCGCCCCCGCGCGAAAGCGCGCCGATGCCCGCCACATGGCCGGCGACCCCGTCGGGTCCGATCCGGAGCGAGCCGAACGGGCCGTCGACGGAGAAGCTCGCGCTGTTGCGATCGAGCGAGAGCGCGCTGCGGACCGGCCCGCTGCCGTCCGCGAGCTGCGCCTCGAGCACTCCGGCGTTCCCGCCGATCCCCGCACCGAACCCGCCGTTCACGCCCGCGCCGAACCCGCCGTTCACGGCTGCACCGATCACACCCGCGCCGAACCCGCCGCTCACGCCCGCGCCGTCGAACCGGAGCGAGCCCATCGGCGTATTGATCGATGCCCGGCCGCCCTCGGCGCCCATCGAGAACGCACCGAACTTGCCTTCCGCCGAGAAGCCGCGCGGACCGAACGACACGGCACCGCCCTCGCCGCGCATCTCGAAGTCACCGCCGCCGTGCGCCTCGAGGCTCACCCGCCGGCCGTGCGCGTGCCCGCGCTCGCCGCGCGCATGCTCGCCGCCTCCGTGCGCGTGCTCGCCGCCTCCGTGCGCGTGCTCGCCGTCGCCGCGCGCGTGCTCGCCGTCTCCGCCACCGTCTCGATCGCGGCTGCCCGCGTCCGCCCGCGCCTCCCGCGCCGCCGCCTGGGCGCGCGCCACGGTCGCGGCGTGCTCCGCGCGATCCGACTCGGCCTCCGCGCGCTCCTCCGCCTCGTCGTCGTCGTCGCCGCCGCCCTCGTCGTCCCCCTCGCGCTCCGCCTCGTCCTCCTCGCGCGCCTCGAGATCGCCGTCCTTGGCGCCGTCCTCGCCGCGCTCGTGCTTCTTGCGCTTCTCCTCGGACCGCTCGAGGTCCTCGTGGAGCTCGCGCTCCGCCGACCGCTCGAGCGTCCACATGAGCTCGCGCAGGCTGTCGCCGATCACCGTCGCCGCGGCGACCACGCCGCCGCTGTTCTTCATGGTGCTGCCCATGCGGCGCACCGCGTCCTCGATCACCGTCGCCGCGCGATCGCGGAGCGTCGCGTCGGGCGACGCCGAGTGCAGCACCTCGTCCTTGTGCTCGTCGGCGTGGCCCTCGGCCTCGTTCCGGTGGCCCTCGGCCGGCTGCGGCTTTTGCTCCTGCTGCTGCTGTTGCGGCTGCCGCTGCGCGTGCGCGCCCGCCGGCTCGGCCGGCCGCTGCGTCTCGGCGCCCTGGCCCTGCGCGGAGGGCGTCGGCTTCGCGAGATCGACCGCGAGCGGATCCGCCTTGGGCCCCAGGTCGACGGCCGCCTGGAGCGACCGCGTCAGCTTGCCGATCGTGCGCTCGACGTCGGGCACGCGCGCGGCCGCGCCCAGCTCGCCCTTGACCGTGTCGAGGAGCTGCCGCGACAGCGTCTGCAGATCAGCCGGCTTGGGCTGCTGCGGCAGCGCCTGCGCCGCGGCGAGCGTGCGCTTGCCGAGCGTGCTGATGAGGTTCGTGACTCGCTCGCGGCCCGTGGTCGCGAGCTGCTCCCTTTGCGCTTCGTCGCGACGGTGCCGGCGGGCCCGCTCGCGCTCACGCTTGCGTCCGCGCGGCGTGTTCGACATCGACGTCTTCCTTGTACGAAGACGCTATCGCGGAGTTACCCCCACAAGCGCGATCCGTATAGTGAATTCGATGCACCGTCTGGTCGCGGTCACCGCGGATCTGTCCCTCGTATCTACGAATGATTTTGATCTCATACGTACGGGGGATACCGCCTGGACGTTTTCCCTTCCGGGGTTGATGGAAGCGGGGGCCGTCGGCCCCGAGATCTGGACCGCCTCATCCGGGGATCTGATAGTCCGGCGTTTCGGCCAGGACGGCGTGACGATCGGTGAAGTCCCCCTGCCCGGTCCGATCTCTCCCGGCCGGTGGCTCACGTCCGCGTTCGTCCAGGCCGCCGTCTGGCAGGGGGACGCCCCCTGGGCCGTGCGCCCGGACGGTCCCGTCGCGCTGCCCGCCGCCGAGCTCGCCGCGCCGATCATCGATGGGCGGTGGCTGATCTGGCGCAACGGCTACGCGGCGCTGTGGCGCTCCACCAACGAGGTCTGGCGGATCCGCCTCGGCGACGCGAGCGCCGCGCTCCTCGAGGTCGCGGCGCTGCTCGACGGCCGGCTGATCGCCCTCGGCGTGCGCGAGCGCCCCGGCGACGAGCTGCGGCTGCTCGTGGTCAGCGCGCGCGACGGCTCGATCTCGTCGAGCCTGCGCCTCACCGGCGCGCGGCGCATCCGGTTCGCCCCGCGCCGCGGCACCGCGCTCGTCCAGGTCGCCGAGCACGTGATCGCGATCGATCTCCGCCTCGGCCGCGTGCTCCGCGAGATCGCGACCGGGCCCCAGCTCCACGACTTCGTCGTCGACGAGACGATGCAGGCCGTCGGCTTCGTCGGTCCCGCCGGCATGGAGGCCGCGCGCTACGCCGACTTCGAGCGCGGCCTGTTCCTGTTCGCCGAGCTCCCGCGTGCCGGCGCTGCAGCCGACGAGCCCGCCAGCGAGCCTCCCGCGCTCGCGGGCGATCCCGAGCTCGCCGCGGCCCACGAGGCCGACCTGCGCGCGGCCGTGATCGCCGAGACTCCCGCCGAGGCGCCCGCACCGCCGCCCCCCGATCTCGCGGCGAGCGGCGAGGCGATCCTGCGCGGCCCCCTGTGGGCGCTCGGGCCGCACGAGGAGTGGCCGCTCGCCGGCGCGCTCGAGGCGCGGCGCGCGCTCGAGGCGCGGCTCGATCTGCTCGGCGCGCGGCTGTGGAGCGCGATCGCCGACGCGTGGGACAGCGGCCGCATCGCCCAGCCCGAGCCCCGCGAGCCGCCGTTCGCCGCCGAGGTCGCCGGCATCCTCCGCCGCGGCGGCGGGCGCGCCGGCGAACACGTCACCAAGGCGCGCCTCGCCGTCGCCGAGCTCGAGGTGGCGCTCGCCGCGACCGATCTCCAGCGCGGCAAGCGCCTGATCCCGCTCGAGGTGCTCGCGCGCCAGTTCGGCCTCTCGCCGCTCGCCGCGCAGATCCTGCTCGTCGTCGCCGGGCCGCACCTGCGCGGCGACTACGCCCGGCTCTACGGCGTGCTCAGCAACGACCCCGCGCGCGCGATGTGCGACGAGCTCCTGCTCACGTACATCCTCGGCGCCGACAAGACCGACGCGATCGCGCGCGAGCTCGAGCGCGACCGCCCGCTGCGCCGCTACGGCCTCGTCGCCGTCGCGCCCGACACGCCGTCGCGGCTGTTCGCCACGCTCACCGTCGATCCGATGGTCGTGCGCATCATGCGCGGCGGCTCGCTCGACGTCGACTCCGATCCGCACCTGCGGCCGCGCGTCGCCGATCGCGTGCTCGATCAGGTGCGCGTGCCGCGCGCGATCCTGCGCGACGCCATCACCGCGCTGTCGGTGGCGCGCGATCAGCCCGCGCGCGTCGTCGTCCGCGGCCGCACCGGCAGCGGCCGGCGCACGCTGCTCGCGGCCCTGGCCGGCGCGGCCGGCCGCGCGCTCGGCGTCATCGATCTCGGCGGCGCGCCGCGCGCCCCCGAGCGGCTGTTCGAGCTCCTGCGCGCGTCCCTGCGCCGCGCGCTCATGCGCGGCTGGATCCCGTGCGTCGAGGGCATCGAGTTCATCGGCGACGAGGACCAGAGCCAGCGCGAGGGCATCGCGACGATCCTGCGCGAGCACCCCGGCCCGCTCGCGCTGCGGATGACCGTGCACGCCCGGGCACCGCTCGATCCCGGCTACCTCACGCTCGATCTGCCCGTGCTCGACGAGCACGAGCGCCACGCCATCTGGCAGGACGCGCTCGAGCGGCGCGGGCTCGCCGCCGCCGACGCCGCCGAGCTCGCGGCGCGCTACCGCATCGGCCCCGGCGTGATCGAGCGCGTGACCGGCTCGGTCGGCGAGGCGTACGGCAAGGCCGTCGCGAGCGGCGAGGCCGACAGCGCCGCCGCCACCGCCGCCGTCAACACCGGCGTGCGGCAGCACCTCGAGAGCCGGATCGGCGACGTCGCCACGCGCGTGTCCCGCCAGGCCACGTGGTCCGACGTCGTCCTGCCCGACGATCTCGTCGACAGCCTGCTCGAGATCACCGGCCGCGTGCGCTACCGCAAGAAGGTGTTCGAGGAGTGGGGCTACGGCCGCTCGATCACGACGTCGCGCGGCATCACTGCGCTGTTCTCCGGCGGGCCCGGCACCGGCAAGACCATGGTCGCCGGCGTGATCGCGCGCGACCTCGGCGTCGAGCTCTACCGCGTCGACGTCGCGCGCATCACCTCGAAGTGGATCGGCGAGACCGAGAAGAACCTCGGCAGCCTGTTCGACGCCGCCGAGGACGGTCAGGTGATGCTCCTGTTCGACGAGGCCGACTCGCTCTTCGCGCGGCGCACCAACGTGCAGACCAGCGTCGATCGCTACGCGAACATGGAGGTCAACTACCTCCTGCAGCGCCTCGACAGCTTCGAGGGCATCGCGATCCTGACGACGAACTTCGGCACCGCGATCGATCCCGCGTTCCGCCGCCGGCTCAGCTTCCGCGTCACGTTCCCGTTCCCCGACGACGAGATGCGCGAGCGGCTGTGGCGCGCGCTGATCCCCGCCGAGGTGCCGCGCGCCGAGGCGATCGACTTCTCGAGCCTCGCCACCCGCTTCAAGCTCTCGGGCGGCTACATCCGCAACGCGAGCCTGCGCGCCGCGTTCCTGGCCGCCGAGGAGGGCCTGGCGCTGACGCAGGACCACATCGAGCGCGCGATCCGCGCAGAGTTCCGCGAGATCGGCAAGCTCGCGGACACCGGAATGCTCGAGTAGGACCGTCTCACGAATCCAGATCTCACTCCGGGTCTGCACAGGCACCCTGAAACAGCGGTGCCGCAAAACGCGGCAGGGGCGGCCGGCCCCGATCCCGGGGTGTGGCAATTCTGCACTCGACGCAGATCGCGATCGCAGACTGCCGCGTTCTGCGGCACTGCCGCGCTCGCGCGCCGCACCGCGTATGAATTTGCTATTTCGGATTGACGGATTAGGCGGAACGCGCGTACATCCACTCCAGGCGAGTGACAAGGTGGCGACTTACCACGCGATCGCTGCGGTCGGGCAGGCAGTGCTGGGGCTCCTGGCACAGACCTGCCCGCGCCCCGCGCTCCCGGGCGCGCGGCTCGGGGGCGCGGCACCGGCGCGGCTGGCCTCAGCGCCGCGCCGGGCCCCCCGCCGAGCTCCAGATGGGCGGCTGTACGAGCCATCACGCCCCATCGAGCTAGCCCCTCGATCCGCTGGCGGCGCGATATCTGAAGTCGATCTGGGACGTGGCCAAACCAAATATCCAGATCTTCGCAGCGTACGTGGCGCGGGGCGTGCCGCGCGCCTCCGCGCTGGAGCTGCCCGAGCCGGAGCCCACCAGAGAGGCCCGCACGCTGCCGGCGGAGCACTGGCAATGATCCCCGCCGCGGGGCTCGCCGCCCTGGATCGCCGGTGCAATGGACGGGCCGCGTGACGGCGCAGTCGGCCACACCGCACCGCGCGCGCGTCCGCATCGAGTCGCGGCCCGCCGCGCCCGAGGGCGCCCTGCCGCGCATGGACGTCGCGGCGTTCGTGGGCTTCGCCGCGATGGGGCCGCTGCACGTCCCGACGCGCATCGAGAGCTTCGCGCGGTTCGAGGCGATCTTCGGCGGCGAGCTCCCGCTGGCGTGGGATCCGGCGCGCGGCGGGCCGGTGCGCGCGCTGCTCCGCGCGGCGGTGCGCGCGTTCTTCGACAACGGCGGCGAGCGCTGCTGGGTCGTGCGCGTGGCCCGGCCCGTGGAGCCGAGCACGTTCCCGCTCCCCGGCGTGATCGCGCTCGCGCCGCCCGACGCGGCCGGCGGGCGCGCGGCGTTCGCGCAGGCGCGGTCGCAGGGGAGCTGGTCCGACGGGGTCATGGTGAGCTCGGCGCTCCAGGCGTTCCCGCTCCACGTGACCGGCTGGTCGCCCGGCGAGGGGTGGATCGCGCTCGCGCCGACGAGCGGGCGCGAGCTCGAGGCGTGGGACCTGATCCGGCTGCGCTTCGCCGACACGTCGCTCGAGGCGATGCTGTTCGCGGGCGGGCTGCAGGTGGACGAGCGGCCGCCGGGCGCGCCGCGCAGCGACGCCATCGTGCGCGCCCTCGCGGGCGACGGGGGCCTCCTCTGGCTGTCGCCGGAGCCGCCGAGCGCGGCGATCGCCGCGGCGCGCGCGTTCGACCTGCCCGCGCCGGGCCTGCCGCTCCTGCCCGGCGCGGCGTGGGAGGCCGGCGGCGTGCGCGTGCCGCTGGCGCTGCGCCCGGGCGACGCGCCGGCCCCCGGCTCGGTGATCGCGCTCGATCTCGAGGGCGGCGGCGAGCCCGTCTGGCTCACCGTGGTCGAGGTCTCCGCCGATCCCCAGGACCCCGGGCAGAGCTGGCTCGCCGGACCGATCCGCCGCCGCGTCGCGCCGCCGGCCACGCTGCCCGCCAGGCCGGCCACCGCGGAGCGGCTCACGCTGGAGCTCTGGTCGCGCGCCGCGGGCGGGCAGCTCGCGCGCGCCGCCGATCTGGGGTTCCACCCCCGGCACCGCCGCGCCTGGATGTCGCTCGCCACCGACGAGGAGATCCACGGCGGCGAGGCGATGACGCACGTCGAGCAGGCGCCGCACGGCCAGGCCACCGCGCCGCCGCGCGCCGGGCTCGCGCCGGCGGCGTTCCCGCTCGCGGGCCGGGATCGCAACCGCGTGACCCTGCCCATCGGCGTGCGCGACGTACCGGCGGTGTGCCTCGGCGCGCGGCTGCCCGCGGGGGCCGGCTCGCCGCTCGAGCGCGACGGGCTCGACGCCTACGACGAGCGGCTGTTCGTCGATCCGGCGCTCGCGGACACGCCGCACGGCGCGCTCGTCGCGGCCGCCGAGCGGATCTGCGACCTCGGGCCGACCCCGCGGCGGCTGCGCGGCATGCACCCGCTCCTCTCGATCGACGAGGTCACGCTGATCGCGATCCCTGACGCCGTCCACGCCGGCTGGTCCCGCGCCGCGTCGATCGATACGCCCGCCGCCGCCGGCGCCCCTCAGCCTCAGCCTGCGCCCGGCTTCTGCGTCGAGCCCGACGCCGCGCTCGGCTGGCGCGTCAGCACCGCCGCGCACCGCGCGCTGCTCCGGCTGTGCGCCGCCCGCGGCGATGCGCTCGCGGTCCTCGCCCTCCCGTGCGACACGCGCGAGGAGGACGCCCTGCGCTACGCGGGCGAGCTGCGCGGCCTTACGCCCCCGCGCTTCGCCGCGCCGCCCGCGGACCCCGTACCGCTCGTGCCGCCGCTCACCAGCGACGAGCGCGGCGTCGCCAGCTACGGCGCGCTGTACCACCCGTGGGTCGTCTCGCGCGCGGACGCCGCCGCGCCGCCCGCGGCCGTGCCGCCCGTCGGGGCCGTCACCGGCGCGATCGCCGGCCACGCGCGGAGCCGCGGCCCCTGGGCCGCGCCCACGGGCCAGCCCCTCGCCGGCGTCCTGGGCCTCGTGCCAGGCGGCGCCGAGCGCACCGCCGAGCTCGACGCCGGCGCGATCAACGTGCTCCAGGGCGAACCGCGCGGCTACCTCGCGGCGAGCCAGTGGACGCTCGGCACCGGCGGCGACGTGCGCGAGATCCACGTCCGCCGGCTGCTCGCGATGCTCAAGCGCGCCGCGCGCCGCCTCGGCGAGCGCTACGTGTTCGCGCGCCACAGCCGGAGCCTGCGCCGCGCCGTCGAGCGCGCGTTCGGCGAGCTCCTCGGCCGCCTGTACCACGGCGGCGCGTTCGCCGACGCGACCCCGGCGCAGACGTACGAGGTGCGAGCCGGCTCGCCGCGGGACGCGCCCGCCGCCGGCGAGCAGGGGCGCATCGTCGTCGAGCTCTGCGTCGCGCCGGAGCGCCCGCTCGAGCGCTTCACCCTGCGGCTCGTGGAGCGCCGCGACGGCACGCTCACCGTCGAGGAAGACTAGTACTTGTACTCGGCGCGGGCGTAGTAGAAGCAGCCCTCCATGCCGTACGGCGCGCCGGCGTTGTTGCCCGCCGGGCTGTAGAGGAAGCTGTTGTTGAAGCGGTTCTCCTCGCGCTTCACCTGATCGGGGAAGTTGTCGAACACGTTGTTCGCGCCGATGCTCCACCACAGGCCCCCGATCCGGTAGCCGACGTCCACGTCGAACGTCACCTCGGCGCCGAACGACTCGTCGAGGAACTCGCCGGTCGCCGGATCGAGCGAGTCGCTGTGGTACTCGGTGGGCCCAAAGTAGTTGGCGCGCGCGCCCATCGACCAGCGGCCGTGCTCCCAGCGGAGGCCGAGCGTGCCCTTCTGGCGCGGCGCGAGATCCTCCAGCCGGTTCTTGCCGTAGCGGCCGAGGAAGAGATCGCGCACCCGTTGCTGCTCCGGGCCGTTCGGGTCCGTCCCGAACCGCTCCTCCATGCTGGCGGGCACGTTCACCGCGTCCACGCGCGTCTTCGTGAAGTTGACCGCCGCGGTCGTCTTCAGCACGCCCTTGGGCAGCCGGTGGGAGTGATCGAGCACGATGTCGACGCCGTTCGTCGTTGTGTCGACCGCGTTGATATAGAACTGGGCCGCGCCGACGCCGGGGAACGGGCTCACGATGTCGGTGATGGTCTCGCTGAGGACCGGATCCTCGACGTCGAACAGGCCGGAGAGCACGACGCGATCTTTGATCTGCACGCGATAGAAGTCGGCGCTGAGCGACAGGCTGCCAAGCAGGCGCGACGTGAACCCGCCGCTGAAGTTGACCGAGGTCTCCTCCTTGAGCCGCGGCACGCCGAACGCCTCGGTCACCGGGCTCCGGTTCGGGCTGATGAGGATCTGGGTCGCCGTCGGGACGCCGCCCTTGTTGACGAAGTTCGTGGCGATCGTGCTGTACCAGATCTGCTGCAGGCCCGGCGCGCGGAAGCCCGTCGACGCCGCGCCGCGCAGCGCCAGCTCGGCGCGCTCTTCCTTGAGGACCGACACGCGCCCGGCGAGCTTGCCGATCACCGTGCTGCCGAAGTCGTTGTAGTGCTCGAACCGGCCGCCGATGTCGAGGTTCGTCCTGGCCGTCGGCTGGCTCTCGACGCCCGCGTAGAGCGCCCCGCTGAGCCGGCTCTCGTCGGACTCGTCGGTGGGCCGGAAGCCCGGGAACACCTGCGAGCCCGGGACCTTCGGCGTGCCGTCCGCCGTCGTCTCCGGCCCCAGCTCGTACGACTCTTCCTGGCCCGCCGTGATGCCGTAGCCCTCGCGGCGCAGCTCCGCGCCCCCCACCGCCGACACCGACTTGAACATGCGCTGCTCGACCTTGTACACGCCGTCGAGGTTGAGGCTCGTCTGGTTGAAGCGCAGCGCGCCCGCGTCGAAGCTCGTCGGGCTGGCCGTGCCGAGCGACGCGTTGAGGCTGTTCTCGATGTAGAAGTGGAAGACGTCTCCGCCGTGGGTGAGGGAGAGATCGCCGTCCCACGGGCCCTTCTTGCCGCGCACGCCGACCGTCCCCGTCCAGGCGTGCAGCCAGGGGTTGATCTCCGGCAAGAAGCCGTTGGGGTAGATGCGCAGGTCCACGCGCGCCTCGGAGGCCGGGAAGCGGTAGAAGCCGGACGCGTTGCCGCGGCGAGCCGTGTACCCGCCGTGCGCGTGGAGCTCGAAGGTGTCGTCGAGCTTGTACCCGGCGTTCAGGAAGGTCGTGCCGACCACCGCGCCCGCCTGGCCCACCGACATCTTGAAGTCGCCGCGGCCCAGGCCCCGCCGCGCGAGCTCGGCGTTCGTCGCCTCGTAGCCCGTGACGCCCGGGAAGATGTCGCCCGTCCACGGCCCGGAGCGGTTGGTGCGGCCGCGGGCAAAGAGCTCGCCCGTGACGTTCAGATAGCCTTTCTTGCCGAGCGCCCAGCCCGTGTTGGCGCCGAGCTTGAACTGCGCGCCGTCGTTGTGCGCGGTGATGCCCGTCATCGTGTAGAGGTTGACGAGATCGACGTTGTCCTTGAGCACGATGTTGATGACGCCGGCGATCGCGTCAGAGCCGTACTGCGAGGCGGCGCCGTCGCGCAGAACCTCGATCCGGGCGATCGCGTTGGCGGGGATGGCGTTCAGATCGACGCCCACCGTGCCACCGTTGAAGATGTTGATGAGCGCGCTCTGGTGCAGGCGCCGGCCGTTGACGAGGACCAGGACGTGCTCCGGGCCCAGGCCGCGCAGGCTCGCCGGATCGATGTGATCGGTGCCGTCCGAGATGCTCAGGTGGGAGGCGTTGAACGACGGCGCGACCGTGTTCAGGATCTGGTTCATCTCGGTGTGGCTCGACTCGGTGAGCACGTCATTCGTGACCACGTCCACCGGCACCGACGTCTCGAGCCGGCTGCGCGGCGTGCGCGAGCCGACGACCACGATCACCTCGCCGAGGCGATCCTCGGCCATCTTCAGATCGAGGACCGCTGGCGTGTCGCCCACGACCGCCGTCTGCTCGAGCGGGCGGTGGCCCGGCGACTCGACCCGCACGACGTGCGTCCCCGGCGGCAGCACCAGCGCGTACCGGCCGCGCTCGTCGGTGAGCTCGTAGACGCCGAGCGCCGGGACGCCCACCGTCGCGCCGACCAGGGGCCCGCCGCCGCTGTCGGAGGTGACCACGCCGGTGAGCGTCGCGCCGCCCGCGGCGCTGGCGCCGCTGCCGGCTCCCGGGTCCTGCGCGAGCGCCGTGCTCGCGAGGCCGCAGAGCCAGAGTGAAGTGACGAGGACCCCCAGAGACAGGACACGACGCATCGATTCCACCCGCATGGCGCGGACCCTATCACGGGTGTTTTCGCGGCCGGGCGCGCGGGCCCTGTGCTTTCCGGCCGCCGGGCGGGTTTGTCCCGCGCCGTCGCGGCGGGACGCCCGGTTCGACCGGTGCGCGCGCGCCGCGGCGGCTCGGGGGCTGGGGCGTTACTTGCCGTCGCTGCGCTTCAGCTGCGGCCGGGGCGTTACTTGCCGTCGCTGCGCTTCAAGATGAGGAACTCGACGCGGCGATTCTTCTGGTACGCCGCCTGGGTGTGGCGCTTGTCGATCGGCCGCATCTCGCCGTAGCCCTGCGACTCGAGGCGCTGCGAAGCGACGCCCTTCTCGGACAGGTAGCGCAGCACCGCGGCGGCGCGCCGGTTCGAGAGGTCGAGGTTGTAGGCGTCGTCGCCCTGCTCGTCGGTGTGGCCGGCGATCTCCATGAGCTGGATCGCGCTGCTGGCCTGGAGCGCGTCGGCGATCTGGTCGAGGATGTAATACGAGTCCTTCTTGATGACGTCCCGGTCGTACTCGAAGTTGATGGGCCTGAGCGTCTCGATCACGCCGCTCTTCTCGATGATGACCTTGCGGGGATCGCCCTTGTCGGCGCAGCCGTCCTCGTCCTCGACGCCGTTGTAGTTCTCCTTCTCGTTCGGGCAGCGATCGTCCTTGTCCAGGATCTGGTCCTTGTCGTTGTCGGCGTCCGGGCAGCCGTCCTCGTCCTCGAAGGCGTCGCGATCCTCGGGCACGGCCGGGCACAGATCGTCGGCGTCGAGCACCTGGTCGCGATCGTTGTCGAGCTCCGGGCAGCCGTCCTCGTCCTCGAAGCCGTCGCGGTCCTCCGGCTGGTCGGGGCACCGGTCGAGGTGGTCGAGGATGCCGTCGCCGTCGCGGTCGTTCGGGTTGCCCTCGGGGCAGCCGTCATGGTCCTCGAAGGCGTCGTAGTCCTCCGGCTCGTCGCGGCAGCGGTCGTCCTCGTCGAGGATGCGGTCGCGATCGTTGTCCGGATCGGGGCAGCCGTCCTCGTCCTCGAAGCGGTCGCGGTCCTCCGGCTCGAGGGGGCAGCGGTCGAGGTCGTCCTTGATGCCGTCGCCGTCGCGGTCGCCGATGTTCGGCTCGAACACGATGCCGATGAACGCGCGCGCGTCGGGGCTCCCGCCCTTGGCCGGCATGAGGCCGCGGCCCGCGCCGAGCGAGAGGAATGAATTGCGGGCCAGGTACAGCTTCACGCCGCCGAGCGCCTCGAGTGGCTGGTAGTTGGTGCTCGTGCCGAGCGGGACGGCGCCGAACACCTCGCCGACGAGGTCGAATCGGCCCGGCGCGATCGCCCACGCGGCGCCGAAGCCGATCGGCAGCTCCGCCGAGGCGGTGACCGTCTGGTTCGTGGCCGGCGCGCCCATGTCGCCCGCGTCGGTGAACGACGTCGTGGCGCGCAAGCGCACGCCGCCGTTGACCGCGAGCCGCAGCCGGCCGCCGGCGAAGTCGCGGTCGATGACGCCGATGATCTGCGGCACCGCCTTGCTGTCGCCCATGAACCGGTCGGCCGGGCTCGCGGTGGGCAGGTACACGCTCGCGATCAGGCCGACGCCCACGTACGGCGCCCGGGTTGCTTTGAGAAGGCGCGTCTTGAGGTGGAGGCCGATGTTGCCGACGCCCTGCCCATCGAGCTTGTAGCTCTGGTCATCATTGGGGTCTTCCGCCATTCCGGGGTTGTCGGGGCCGCGGTCGCCCGACAGGATGGAGAGCGGGAGTGACGCGCCCAGCTCGAGCTCGAGCGGGCCGGCGTGGAGCCCCACCGCCGCGCCGAGCGTCGCCGTGATGACGTTGTCGATCGAGTAATAGTTGTCGCCCGCCTCGAGCGCGAGCAGGCCGCGCCCCCACGAGAGCGCGCCGAGGCCGAACGACAGCTCGCCGTGCCCGAGCGGCTGCGAGGCATTGATCGTCAGGTACCCGCGCGAGTCGATCGCCGGCCGGAACGTATCGATCGGCAGGTTCCCCGCCGGCTGGGCCGCCGCGCCGGCCGGCCAGAGGCAGACGGCTGCCGCCGCTGCTGCTGCGGCTGCGGCTGCCGCGCGGCGGGGGGCGCGGCCGGGGGCCGGTGGCGCGGCCAAGTACGTGGCCAAGTACGTGGATAGACGGGTCCCATGAGCCAGGCGTGGCATAGCGGTCCTCTCGGGTTCGGTCCGCGCCGTCGGCCCGTTTCGGGGTTGGTGCGGCGCGGCCGGCAATCGCAGGTTCTGGGCTCACTGTGCACCGCGCCCGCGCGGCGGTTACATCGCCCTCGGCGCTCCGCTGACGATCGGATAACGGGCCGATCTGCCTGCCCGATCGGCTCGCGATCCGCCCCGACGTGAAGGACTGCTCCCCATCAGGCTGCCTTGAAGGCTCGGCGATACGCGAGCGGGCTCGTCCCGACGATCCGCCCGAAGTGCTCACGCAGCACCGTCGGCGATCCGAACCCGACCTCCACCGCCACCCGCTCGACCGAGAGCGCCGTCGTCTCGAGCAGGCGCTGAGCGCGGCGGACACGCGCGCGCGTGACCCAGAGCGCCGGGGTCGTACCCACCTGCTCGCGAAAGCGCCGGCTGAGCGTCCTGGTGCTCATCGCTGCGCGCCGCGCGATCGCGGGTAGCGACAGATCTTTGCGCAGGTTCTGCTCGATCCACGCGAGGAGCGCAGCGAGCGAGGTGCCGTCGCCGCTCGGCGGCTCGTGGACGATGAACTGAGCTTGCCCGCCGGCGCGCTCGAGAGGCATCACCGCGTCCCGGGCGACCTGCGCCGCCACCTCGGCGCCGAGATCGCGCCGCACGAGATAGAGGCACAGGTCGAGCCCCGCCGCGGCGCCGGCCGAGGTCAGCACGCGCCCGTTGTCGACGTACAGCACGCCGGCATCGACCTCGACTCTCGGGTGGCGCCGCGCGAGCTCGGCCGCCCCGCGCCAGTGCGTCGTCGCGCGCAAGCCGTCGAGCACCCCGCTGGCCGCCAGGACGAAGGCACCGCTGCAGATGGATGCCACGCGCCCGCCACGGTCGACCACCCGGCGGATGGCGCGGAGCAGCGCCTCGGGGATCACCCGGTCCAGGTCGTCGATGCCTGGAACGATCACCGTGTCGGCGCGGCGCAAGGACGAGAGTCGCCAGGGCACTTCGAGCGCCACGTACGCCGACGCCACCCGCGGCCCGAGGCTGCAGATCCGCACGTCGTACGGTGCACGCCCGTTGGAGCCGCGGACCCGCCCGAACACCTCGCATGGCGTGGCCAGGTCACCGAGCACCACGCCATCGAAGGCCACCACGGCGACCAGGTGCCGCGGCGCCGCGGCGCGGCCGCCCGCTGGCGCAAATCCTGCGATCGTTGTCTTTCGAGCCACTGGCCGAGTCTGCCCGACTTCGTAGGATCGAAACCACAAGGAGGAGAATCAATGTCGGCCCCACCGCTCCATGTCACCGACTTCATCATTCCGCCCACCGGTGCGATGGCCTTTGTCCTGCTCATGTCACTCGTCCGAGAGCCGATCCGCCGCAACTTGAACGTGATCCTCGTGGCGGGCGCGAGCGGGGTGTACCTGAGCGGAGGACTCGGCCCGTGGGAGCTGATCTACCCCGTCGTGGCGGGCACCGTCTCTTACCTCGGACTCCGCTCGTATCGGATGATCGGCCTCGGCTGGCTCTTGCACGCCGGCTGGGACACCGTGCACCACGTCTACGGCAATCCGATCTGGCCCTTCATGCCGACATCCTCGTTCGGATGCCTTGTCTTCGACGCCCTCATCGCGATCTGGTTCCTGGCGGGCGCCCCATCGCTCCTCGCGTTCGCTTCGCGCGAGCCAGCCGCCCCGCCAGCCGCCTCGCCGGGATCGCTCCGCGCCACCTGACGAGCGGTTCGGCTTGTCCGGCATACGGAGGCTTTGCCTCAGAATGGTCTTGGAGAATCGCGCGAATACTCAGTGGCGGTCACAATGCACGCCATGCAGCGGGCGTCTTTGTCCATCAGCTGCCACGGCAGAGACAGCGGTCATATGGCCATGCACAAGAGGCACGTCGGCGGGGCGTCTTTGTCCATCAGCTGCCACGGCAGGGACAGCGCGCGCCCGCAGCGTGTCACCGGCTGGCACTCGCCGTCGATGGGGGACACCAGCTTGGCCATGTGGACGACGCCACCTGCATCCTGGACGTGCTGCTCGAGCAGGCTCGCGTCGTGGAGCTCCACGAGCTTGCGGATCGCGTTCAGGAGCTCCCACGAGCAGGGCTTCGCGCCGCGTTCCAGGTCACTCGCACGCTCCCAGCAGGTATTTGCGCCGTAGAACCGCGTCGGCTCTCGCAGCGGAAACGAGCGTCCCTGCCGGGAGTCCTCGCTGACCAGCACGCACGGTCCAGCGTGGTCTCGCGTGGTTCCGTACCCCACGCGGACGCGGTCCCCCTGGACCTCGATCACGACGCCGAGCCGCAGCTTGCCCTCGAGCTCGAATCGAACGATGTCACGTTCCCGCACCCGCCCGCCATCCTCGCGTTACGACGACGGACGCATCCGAGCCGCCTCCAGCGTGCGCCGCGCGACATCGCGGGCGCGCCGGTGACGTACTTCGATCGCTGCCAGATCGAGCCGCTCGGCGTGCGGTACGATCGCCTCATCCACGACGATCCCGGGGAGCGAAGCGAGCATGCGCAGGTGCTGCCTCGCGCTCTCGAGGAACCGCTCGGTCAGCGCGCGCGCGAGCCACGGCTCCATGCGTTGTTCGCCGATCACCGCGCACGAGATGGCGATAATGGTCATGGTCGCCCTGAGGGCATGGAACAGGTACTCCGCGAGCTCGGCGGGGAGGTCCGGGCTTGCCAGGTCGAGATCGCGGCGCCGACCCGCCCAGGTGCTCATCTCGGCCGCGTAGCGCGCGATCCCTTGACGCTGCGCGCTCAGCCAGGCGTCCAGCATGGGCTGCGCCTCCGTAAGAAGTCGAGCCTGTGCGGCACCCAGGCTCTCGCCGGCTGCGGCAGCGACGCGGGTGGTCGACGGCGGCTCGGCGGTCTCGAATAGCGTCAGGTGCTGTGCGAGGAGATACTGGATGCTCGCGAGCAGAGCCTCGGAGCCGATGAGGGTGTCGAGTCGGTCATCGAGGTCGTCCACGTCGCTGGCCGCGAGCACCGGGCAACCGATCGTGGAAGTGACGTACTCGATCAGGTGAAGGACTTGCTGCTCCTCGTTCGTCGCCTGATGGACTTCGACCATCGCGCGGAGCTTGCGCCACAGCGACACCAGCCACGGCACCACACCGGCAAAAGGCGTGGCGTCGATCGGGGCGATCTCTGCCGCTGTCACGAGCCAAGCTTGCCGCACCTGGTCGGTGATGCCAAGAGCTCGCGGTCGTCGGGCAGCTCCAGGGGATGGGGTACCTCCGCGGTCCCGGTAGTCCTGCGATGTCGTGGCCACCCCCGGTCCAGGGCTCACGTCCTGGCCGCAGGCTCCGCGCGCTCGAACAGGACGGCGCCGAGATTCGCGATCTGCCGCACCGGCGGCAGCTCGAGCTCCACGACCTGCGTGCGCTGGAACGTGGCGCCGAGCGGCGGCCGGTGCGCCTCCGGGATGCGCGCCCGCTCCTCCTCCGTCAGCGTGCGCGCCGCCGTGCGCCGCTGCAGATACGTGCCGCGCTTGAAGAACGTCGGGAAGTCGTTCCAGTTGACGCCCTTCTGCCACAGCATCTCTTGCTTGACGCTCGAGTTCTTCCCCTCCAGCTCGTGATCCGCGTAATGGGCGCCCGCCGCCATCGTGATGCTGTTCTTCGTCGCGTCGTCCTCGCGCCAGACGAAGACGTCGGCCGCGTCCTCGAGCGTCGGCACCTGCCAGACGCGGCAATCGAAGTGCGGCGTCTCGCTCGCCTTGCCCGGCAGGTGCTCGGCGATCAGCTTGCCGAACCTCGCCGACGCCATGCCGGCCAGCACGGACGCGAGCTTCTGGAAGCGCCCGTCGAACGCGTAGTCCGACGCCGACTGCGACGGCTCGTACCAGGCGAGCGTGATCTCGTCGCTCTGCGTGTACCCGACGAGCGCGATCATCTCCTGGACCAGGTAGCGCGCGGTCTCGATCATCGCGACCGACAGGCCGTGCTCGTACGGGCGGCGCAGCCCCCGCGTGAACGTGTGAAACGCGCGCCCATCGAGCCGCGCGAGCAAGGGCAGCCCGCGCATCGCGCGCCGCCCCGCCTCCGCGGCCTCGAAGCTCTTGCAGCGATCGCCGAGACCGTCCTTGGCCATGGCCTCGCAGGATGCCGCCTCCCGCGCGTCGCGTCGAGCCCGCTCGACGATCTCCAGATCGCGCAGGATCACGTCCACCTTGAGCCCACCCCGGCTGAGCCACCGACGCGCCAGCCGCCGCCCGCGCCGCAGCCGCCGCGCCGCGGCCTCAGGGGTGGCGCTCGCGGCGCCGCGCGAGCGCGTCCGCCAGATCGCGCTGGATCTGGATCAGCCGATCCTTGTGCATCTTCGCGCTCAGCTCGAACATGCCGCGGTCCCGCTCGGGCAGCTGATCGCCCTTCTCCTGCAAGACGAGCAGCGACAGCTGGAGGTAATCCTCCGAGACCCGCTGCTGCTCTGCGTAGTACGCACGGATCTCCGGCTCCGTCGCCTCGCCGGTCTGCGTCCGCCCGAAGAGCTCGTTGCTCCGCTTGGCCCGCTCGGCGCGCGCCCGCGCGACGGCCGGATCGCGCGTCGGTACGCCGATCTCCCAGTAGCGGTTGGCCGGGAGCCTGGCGCGCAGATCCTCCAGATCGACGGGGTACGGCTCGGCGGAGCCCGCGCCCGCGCCCGGCAACGTCGGGAGCACCGGGGCGATCGGCGCGGGAGCCGCGAGAGCGGGAGTCGCGGGAGCGCCAGACGCGGAGATCGCGCCCCCGCTGGTCGGCGCTACCGAGCTGGTTTCACTATCGGCGACCGGCCGTGTCAGCGCCCAGATCGCCACGCCGCCTGCGACGAGCGCGGCGGCCAGCGCTCCGACGAGGATCCGCGTGCGGGGCTTCACGCGCGACACCCTAATCGAGGTGCAGCGAGGGATTCAAGAGTGCGTTCCAGTATCCTCCCCTGCACGGATATATCCAATTTGACGGAACCCGATATTCTCGGTTGAATCCCCGAGAGGCGCACACCTATATTCCCGCGCCTCAACAACGGCCGAGGGAGCCCCATGAAACGTCTGGCATATCTGGCACCACTTGCCTTGCTCCTCGCCTTCGCGCTGCCGCAGGCCGCGTCCGGCGAGGTCATCATCAACGCCATCCTGCAGGTGATCGTCGACGGCGGGAACAGCTACGCGTGGCAGAAGGTCACCCTCCCCGGGACCAAGTGCGGGAACGGCTCGCAGTACAAGTTCTTCGTCCGCAAGACCAGCTCCCCGAACCTCCTGTTCTTCTTCGAGGGCGGCGGCGCGTGCTGGGACTACGACACGTGCAGCGGCCGCGCCGGCGTCCTGGGCGCCGCGAACCCGAACGGCATCACCGACGACTATATGACGCAGTTCACGGCGAAGTACGTCTCGCCGCTCGTCAACGGCGCCGATCCGGGCATCCCGGGCCGCTCGCGCACCGATCTCGTCACGAAGGACTGGAACATCGTCTACATGCCGTACTGCACCGGTGACGTGCACGTCGGCAACCGCCAGACGACGTACGTCGACACGACCGGCGGGCAGCCGGCCCTGACGTGGAACCACGCCGGCTACACCAACACGATGGCCGCGGTCTCGTACGCCAAGCAGCAGTTCCCCGCCGTGAGCAAGCTGCTCGTCACCGGCTTCTCGGCCGGCGGCACCGCCACCGCCGCGGGCTACTACTTCGTCCGCAAGGGTATTAACCCGACGCGCGGCTACTACCTCGACGACTCCGGCCCGGTGTTCCCGGCGGCGAGCGCGACCTCCCACTCGCGCCCGCTCCACGAGAAGATCCGCGCGTCGTGGGGCCTCGACAGCGTGTTCAGCCAGCTGCCGGCGCCGTTCACCTCGAGCGACATGGGCAGCATCAACAATATGGTCGCGGCGCAGTTCCCGGGCGACCAGATCGCGTACACGGGCTATACGCGCGACTACAACTACTCTCGCTTCTCGTACGATCGATTCCTGACGCCGAACGACAAGGAGTCGGTGCTCGGCTACTGGGACGAGGATCAGGACAACCTGGTCGCCCAGCTGAACGGGTACTCGAACACGAGCTACTTCATCCCGTACTCGCGGCAGATCAACGACAGCCACTGCTCGACGATCATCACGTTCATCGGCGCCCACGCCTGCCAGCAGATGGAGAAGAAGCGCTACTGGTGGGAGTACCTCGAGTGGCCCGCCGGCCAGACGTACAAGTGCTACAGCGAGTTCGTGCCGATGGAGACGTTCCTCTCCCGCTTCATCAACAACAACACACGGATTCGCATCCACGAGCCCGTCAATCACTACAATGACGAAGATCCGGGCATGCAGATCGTCGGCCCGCTGATCAACGGCGCCCTCGGCGGCTGAGCCCCCGCGGCGCGCGCGACCGCTCACATGTCGGCGCGCGTGACGCCTCGCACGGAGGTGCGGACTTGGCCGCACCGGCGATCTGCGTATGATCGGCGCCGATGCGCTCGATTCACTTCCTGGCCTGGGCCGCGCTCGCGGCCTGTAGCAATGACGCCGCGCCGCGGCTGATCGCTGGCGGCGGCGTCGGCGACGGCTCGATCGACGGCCGCCTCAACGTGCACGTCATCGACAGCGCCGACCAGCCGGTCGCCAACGCCACCGTCCGCGTGGGCGACACCGACAAGACGACGGACGAGAAGGGTCTCGTGGTCTTCGAGGACGTCGAGGGGCCGCAGACGATCTCGGTCAAGATGGACCAGTTCCGCTCGGCGGTGTGGGTCGGCGCGAACGGCGCGAACGTCACGATCCCGCTCCGGGCGATGACGCCGCCGCCCCCGGCGCAGGCGATGCTGAGCGGCAACATCGCGGGGTGGGGCGCGATCTCGCTCCCCGCGAACCACCTGAAGCCGGCGGCCGTCTCCACCTCGCAGACCGACGATCTCGGCGATCCGGAGAACAAGGTCATGATGGGCGCCGGCAACACCTGCGGCCTGTTCGGGAGCGAGTGCAACTGGTCGATCGCCTCGCGCACGGGCCCGATCACGGTCGTCGCGATGATCCTCGATCTCGACACCAAGGGCACCATCACCACGGCCGACGACACGACGAGCGTCATCGGCTGGGCGACCCGGACGGTCGTCGTCGAGAAGGGCGTCAACCAGACGGGGCTGGGGCTCACGATGGTCGAGGCCGGCAACCTCGAGACGGTGAGCATCGATCTGGGCACGCCCCCGGCCGGGCTGACGCAGACCTCCGCGATCGTCGGCATCGAGGTCAGCAAGGACGAGGTGATCCAGATCCCGCTCATCGCCACGTCCGATCAGAGCAAGCTGCTCGCGCCGAAGCGCACGCTGCTCAGCGCCGACGGGACCTACCGGCTCACCGCGATCGCGCAGACGGCCATGGGCGAGGACGGCGCGCAGAGCATCGTGCTCCGCCGCGGCGATCAGGACGCGCAGCTCGCGGCGGGCGAGTGGCTCATCCCGCCGACGAACGTCAGCGCCACGCGCACCAGCGCCTCCTTCACGCCGGTCGCGGGCGCGAAGCTCCACACGGTCACGTACCTGGACACGAACCGGAGCGAGCTCCTCGAGATCGTGCTGTTCGACAGCAAGCGCACGACGGTCGACGTGCCGGCGCTGGTCGCGCTGCCGGGCATCACGCTCACCGCGCGCGTCAACGCCATCGGCGCCGACATCGACCTGGACGACTTCAGCCTCGACGAGGATCGCGCGCGGCTGTTCGCGATCACGGCGCAGCCGACCACGGTCCAGTGACCGCGCGCGCGCTCGTGCTCGCCGCGGCGCTCGCCGCGTGCGGCGAACCGACCGAACGCCCGCGCACGTTCGGCGGCGATCGCCCCGCCCTGCTCCAGCTCCCGGCGGGGCTCGACGAGGACGTCGCCTACCCGCTCGTCGTGGTGCTCCACGGCTACGCGGTCAACGGCGCCATCCAGACGGCGTACCTCGGGCTCGCGCAGCTGACGGAGTCGGGCCGCGCGTTCGTGATCGCGCCGACGGGCTACGAGGACTCCCGCGGCCGGCCGTACTGGAACGCCGACGAGGCGTGCTGCGACTACGACCGCGCCGGCCCCGACGACGTCGGCTTCCTCGCGGCGCTCGTCGACGACGTCGCCCGCGCGTGGCCGATCGATCGCGCGGCCGTGTTCGCGGTCGGCCACGGCAACGGCGGCAACATGGCCTACCGGCTCGCGTGCGATCGCGCGGACACGGTCGCGGGGATCGTCGTCGTCGCGGGCGGCGCGGGCATCGATCCGGCGGCGTGCGCGCCGACGCGCCCGGTCAGCGTGCTCCACCTCCACGGCACCGCGGACGCCGAGTTCGCCTACGCGGGCGGCGGCCCGTTCCAGATGGCGCCGGGCGCGCCGGGCGCCGTCGAGAGCGTCACGCGGTGGGCGGGCCACGACGGCTGCGACCTGGCGCGCGCGGCGGATCCGGCGATCGATCTGGACGCGGTCGTGCCGGGCGCCGAGACGCGCCGCGAGCGCTTCGGCTGCGCGCCGCCGGCGGCGGTGGAGCTGTGGACGATGGAGGGCACCGAGCACCTGCCGAACATGGTGGAGACGTTCGTGCCGGCGATCTGGCCGTGGCTCGAGGCGCGCCGCCGCGGCGGCGGCTAGCGCGCGGCGGCGGCTACTTCTCGCAGGCGGCGTACTGCGGGCACGCCGTCGCAGCGGCGGTGCACGAGGCCTGCGCGCGGAGCTGGACCCGCACGTCGTCGGACATCTCGCGCCAGAGCGCCAGCCCGTCGGGCAGGAGCTGCCGGGTCTCGCCGGTGAACGCCGCGCGGCACAGGCCGCGCCAGCGATCGAGCACGAGCTCCCACTGCTGCGGGGTCATGCCGTCGCGCGACTCGCACCGGTCGTACATCGCGGCCGCGCGCGCGCAGAGCTCGCTGGTCTGCTCCACGCCGCCGGGCTTGCAAGCGGCGAGCACCGCGCAGGCGGCGAGCACCGCACGCGCGGCGAGCGCGGCGGGCGCGGGGCGCGCGGGGCGCGCGGGGCGCGCGGGGCGCGAAGCACGCGCGATCGGCGGGCGGCGCATGGGCCAACCGTGGCACGCATCGGCCTGGTGCTCAAGCCGCCGCATCGCCGCGCCGGATCGCGCGCCACGGCGCGGCCGGACATGCTACGGCTAGCGCGCCCCCTTCCTCTGACTCCGATCGCCGCGTGAAAGAGCGAGCCACCTCCAAGAAGTCGCTGCTGGTGCCGCGCGTGTTGCCGCGCGGCCGCCACAAGCTCGATCGCGAGGTGGTCGCGGCGTCGCAGCGGCAGCGGCTCCTCGAGGCGATGGCCGAGCTCGTCGCCGAGCACGGCTACGCGGCCGTCACGATCGGCGACATCGCGACGCGCGCGGGCACCGCGAAGCGCACGTTCTACGATCACTTCGCCGACAAGGAGCAGTGCTTCCTCGCCGCGCTCGACGGGATCACCGACACGCTCGTCCAGGCGACGGCGCGCTTCTTCGCCATGCCCGGCACCGTCCGCGAGCGGTGCGAGTACTCGCTGCGCGCCTACCTCGAGCTGCTCGGCTCGATGCCGAGCGCGAGCAAGATCTTCTACCTCGAGGCGATGGCGACGGGGCCGGAGGCGATCGATCGCCGCACCGAGATGCTGCTGCGGTTCGCGCACAACATCGTCGCGCTGAGCCGCGAGGCGGAGGCGCAGGGGGACGGCCGCGAGATCAGCGAGCAGCACGCGCTCGCCGTCGTCGGCGCGCTGCACACGCTGATCTTCCACCAGGTGCACGGAAACGGCCCGGAGAGCCTGCTCGACATCATCGACGAGGTCGTGCCGCTCGCCGTCGCGTTCCTGACGGCCCGCGTCCCGGCGGCGCGCGCGATCGAGCCGGGCGACGCGCGGAAGCGCAAGCGCGCGGGTTCCGCGGCGTCGCGCGAATAGCGCGCAGGCTTGCACAACTCGCGCAGGTTGGACGACTTGCGCCGCCTGGCCCGGCGCGCGCGCGTCGCGAGGTGGCCAGTTCGATCGCGCAGTTCGCGCAACCGATGCTGACTCAGCACACTCGTGGTCACGAGGTGCGATTTGGGAACTTGACAGTTTTCCGAGTTCCGAATATCAACGTTGCCGCGGTGCATCATTCGAGCGCAGCCCGGCGCGCCACGAAGGTTCTCGATTCGCCGCATCAGAAAACTCGATCGTTTCTCGATTCTCACTAGAGGCACGCTCATCTTCATCTCACGGGAGGAATCTGCGATGCAAAGACTGCAATTCACCACACATCTCCTCGCGATCGCGACCTGCTCTGCCCTGCTCGGCGCGTGCGCCACAAGCGGCGACGGCTTCGACATGGACCTCGAGTCGGAGGTGGCCAGCGCGCTGCCCCCCGTCAGCTCGTTCGCCGAGCGCGGCCCGTTCGAGACGATGCAGACGGCGCTCGGCGACTGCACCGTGTTCCGCCCGACGACGCTCGGCGCCAACGGGGCCACGCACCCGGTGATCATCTGGGGCAACGGGACGTTCTCGTTCCCGGCGATCTACGGCGGCATCCTGTCGCACCTGGCGAGCCACGGCTTCATCGTGACTGCGGCCAACACGTCGAACGCGGGCGATGGCAGCCAGATGATCGCGTGCCTCGACGCGCTGGTCGCCGCCAACGCCACGGCGGGCAGCCCGTACTACGGGCGCGTCGACACGAAGCAGGTCGGCGCGGCCGGCCACTCGCAGGGCGGCGCGGGCACGATCATGGCGGGCCGCGACCCGCGCGTGAAGGTCACGGCGCCGCTGCAGCCGTTCATCACGTGGATCCCGGGCGGCGGCACGTTCGAGCGGGAGGCGATCAGCGAGCAGACGGGCCCGATGCTCCTCGTCTCCGGCTCGCTCGACGCCGTGGCGATCCCGCTCTTCCACCAGCGGCCGGTCTACGACGAGGTCAACCAGCCGGTGTTCTGGGCCACGCGGTCCCTCGTGACCCACTTCGAGCCGATCGGCAGCGCCGGCACCTACCGCGCCCCGCTCACCGCGTGGTTCCGGGCCTGGCTCCTGGGCGACGCGACCGCAGCCAAGGTGTTCTCGGCCCCGTGCACGCTGTGCGCGGACACGAGCTGGACGGTCCGCTTCCACTGAGCACGACCGGCACCTGTGGCGTCGCGCGGCGCCTTCCATGAGCCACGCCGACCGAGAACAAGCCCGCCGGCTTGAAGCCACCCTGCGAATCGGACAGCCTTCGCTCGACGATGCCAATCGCGCCGGCTGCCCCGACATGTCGAGGAACCCCCACATGATCGTGGAAGTGACGGTGGAGCGATTCCGCGGCATCCGTCAGCTCCGCGTCCAGGACCTCGGCCGCGTGAGCCTGATCGTCGGCAAGAACGACTGCGGGAAGACCGCGTTCATGGAGGCAGTGGAGATCGCGGTCTCACTCCGCGCTGCCCCCACGATGCTCATGAGTCAGCAGCTGTCCCGGATGGGCAGTGCGTTCGGCGATCCTGCAAACTTCGACCGCGTCTGGTCCCCCATCTTCTGGAATCACGAACAGGAGACAGGCGCGTCCATTGGCATCACTCGGGACGACGGACCTGCCAGCAAGATCGAGCTCCGAGCGCCCCCGCCGAGGGGCGAGATCGTCATCTCGCCGCACGAGGAGTCCACGTCGCGCGGCAAGATGCGCTTGCACGCAGGCGAGGAGCTGCTAGCGACCAAGGCGTGGACCCTCGAGTTTCATACTTCGATGGATGGCAAGGATGAAACCTTTACCCTTACCTCGTCTGCGTCTGGTTTGAAGTTCCCGCACGAGCCCACGGGCAAAGTCCTGTGGGTCCGTCCTTCGCCCGTGATCTCCTACGTGGAGATCCAGCACGCCTCCATCATCAAGCCGGGCGAGCGCGAGCCCGAGCTCCTCGATATCTTGCGTACTGTAGATGAGCGAGTCTCCGGCATCGAGTTACTCGCGCCGGACGGGAAGACCGCCGAGCTGTTCGTCCGGCTCGAGCGAGGAGCGCGTCCGCTGCCGCTCACGATGATGGGAGAGGGCTTCCAGCGGTGCTTCAAGATCAGCAGCGCCATCGTGGCCGGCGGTGCTCCGCTCATCTTCATCGACGGGATCGATAACGGGCTCCACCACCTGGCGATCGAGTCGCTCTGGAGATGGCTCGCTGCAATCTCGGCACGCCGTAACCTGCAGATCTTCGCGACCACCCACTCCGAGGAGTGCATCGAGGCCGCGTGCCAGGCCTTCACTGCAAGGAACGACAACGGCCTGCGCGTCGTTCGACTCGATCGACACGCAGACCATACGTCGGCGGCCGTCTACGACCGGTCGCTCGTCGAGACGGCCATCGACGCCAGCATCGAGATCCGTGGATGAGTGGTTGGCTCCCCTCGAATGACACCGGAACGTGCGCCGCGCGGCGCGGGTCAGGGACGGGCGCGGATCCGCGCGAGCCGGACGGTGGGGTCGCCGTGGTCGACCATGAGGACGTCGCCAGCGCTCGAGATCTGGGCGACGACCAAGCGGCCGTCGATCTCGAGATCGAGCTGGCCGCGCTGGAACGACTTGCCGGTGACCATGAGCTGGCCGCGCAGCAAGGTGGGCCGATCGTCGCCGATCGCGGTCAGCTTCAGATCCATCATGCTCGCGTCCACGCAGGCGTCTGCGCTGCGGATGAACGTCCGGCTGCCGCACGCCGCGGCGGAGCGGATCCAGCCGCGCTCGCGCTCCGCACGCGCCGCTGACCGGGCCTGCTCGATCTCGAGCGTGATCGAGCGCTGCGCGCCCGCGGCGGTGGTCAGCTCGAGGGTCCACGTCCCCTCGACGGCGCGGCGCATCTCGGCCTCGCCGAAGCCGTACGCGGTGACGCGCTGGTAGAGGAAGTACGGCGTGATCAGGAAGACGGCGACCGCGACAGCCGCCACGACGAGCTTGCGTAGCATTTCGGTGAGTGAGCACAGGCAACTCGCGCGCCATTCCGCGGGCGCGGCAGCGCGCGGCCGTGGTGGCGGAGCGACGGCGGAAGAACGCGGCGAGATCGCGGGCTTCGCGCGGCACCGCGCCGATCCCAGCGAACGCGAGCGGCGGACGCGATCACGACGGCGCATGCCACGCAGACACGCCTGCGATGCCAGACAGGCACGCGCGGAGACACGGCGCTGTTACAACGCCGCGCGCGGATGGGAGCTGCGCGACCCTCGTGGCGACGTAACTCCCAGTCGACAGCGGGCAGGCGGCGGCAGCAGGATGATCGAGCCGGCGTTGCAGGTGACCCATGCGTCTGTCCACATCGATCGTTGCTGCGTGCTGCGTGCTGCCAGCGAGCACGAGCTGCCAGAAGACCACCACGTCCGAGCCGGCGCCGAGCGCCGCGACTACGCCCGCGCCACAACCGGCACCGAGCGCCGCGCCCGCAGGCGCGCCCGCGCCGCAGCCGGCGCCGACGACGCAGGCGGAGGTCGTGCGCGAGGAGCTCTCGCCGGCGGGTGAGACCCGGCTCTTCTCGGCGGGCGTCGCGGATCTGGATCGCGACGGCGCGCTCGAGCTGGTCGCGGGCGGCTTCTCGGCGGTGTCCGGCGGCCGGCGATCCACGGTGCTGGTCTACCGCCAGCGCGGCGCCGAGTGGACGCCGCTCGCCGAGGGCGGCTGGGACGGCGGCCCGGGCTCGACGATCCGCAACGTCCAGGTCGCCGACGTCGACGGCGACGGCCGCCAGGACGTCGTGGCGCTCGGCCGGATCGGCGCCACGCCGTGGGAAGCGAAGGCGCGCGTGGCGGTGCTCGCGCTCTCGGGCCAAACGCTCGAGGTGCGCGCCCAGGAGGAGTGGCTGACGGGCACGTACACGCACGGCTTCGGCCTCGCGGTCGGCGATCTGGACGGCGACGGGCGCGCGGAGATCGTGACGGGCGGGTTCCAGGGCGACGCCGCGCGCGAGGTGGGCTTCGTCCGCGTGTGGTCGCTCGCGGGCGGCAAGCTCGCGCTGCGCGCCGAGCACGTGCTCGACGGCCAAGGCGCCACGGGCATGCGCGTGAACGACCTCGCGATCGGCGACGTCGACGGCGACGGCCGCCCCGAGATCGTGGCGGCGGGCCGCCGCGGGCCGCGCAAGCAGAAGGATGTGAAGCTCCGGCTGGATCAGCGCCGCGAGACGGGCGACGTCTCGGTGCTGGCATACGCCGACGGCAAGCTCGCCGTCCGCGCGCGGCACGCGTGGGCGAAGGGGACGTCGCTGCGGCTGCGCGCGCTGGCGCTCGCGGACACCGACGGCGACGGCGCCCGCGAGATCGTCGTGGGCGGCCAGTACGACGCCGATGGTAAGCCCTGCCTGGGCCTGTTCGCGCTCGCGCACGGAAAGCTCGTGCAGCGCGACGACGCGTCGGCGACCACGGCGGGCATGGCGGGCATGGCGGGCGAGGTCAAGGACCTGCTCGCCGTCGGCACGGGCGCCGCGCTGCGCGTCCTCGTGACGGGCGCGGCGGGCACCAAGGAGGAGAGCCTCGGCGATCTGGCGGCGTGGCGCATCGAGCGCGGGCGCCTCGTGCGCGACGCCGACCTCATGTCCAGAAACGGCGACACGACGCGCGCCCGCGCGGTCGTGGTCGTGCCCGACGGGACGGTGCTCACGATCGGGCACGCGAAGGACCGGGCCACGATGATGGGCCAGGTCCTCCGCTGGAAGCTCGAGGTCCCGCAGCCGGCGGAGGGCCGGAAGGGCTAGTTGCGAGCGGCGCGCCCTCAGTAGCTGATGGTCTGCGACGCGCTGAAGAGCGTCGCGTTCGCGTAGGTCAGGCCGGTCCAGTCGAACAGGGTCAGGGTCTGCTCGTCGCACACCCAGAAGGCGCACGGCGCTCTCGCTGACGGTGACGCCGTCGGCGACGATCGCGGACGACAGCGTGACGGGCTGGCTGACATCGACGATGGTGAGCGTGCCGTAGACGCCGGCTTCGGCCGAGCCGATGCCGATGTCGACCCCGACGCGGGCCGCGTCAGTCCTCGTCGCCGCTCGACAGGAGGTTGTAGCGGCGGCCGAGCTCGCGCAGGTGCGTGCGATCCATGCGGGCGGCGCGGGCGGCGCGCGACAGGTTGTTGCCGTGCCGGCGCAGGAGCTCGGCCAGGTAGCCGCGCTCCCAGCGCACCATGCCGCGCTCCTTCGCGGCGCGGAACGAGAGCGTGTCGTCGAACTCCTCGGCAGCGCCGGGCGCGGGCGCGCTGCCGGTGGTCTCCTCGCGCAGCGAGCGCCACAGCGCCGGATCGCCGAGCAGGACGGCGCGCTCGACGGCGGCCCGCAGCTCGCGCACGTTGCCGGGCCAGTCGTGCGCGGTGAGCTCGTCGACGAGCGTCTTCGGCGCGCCGGGGCGGCCGGCGAACTGCTCGTAGAACTTCTCGATGAGCAGCGGGACGTCCTCGCGCCGCTCGCGCAAGGGCGGCAGGCGCAGCGACACGACGTGCAGCCGGTAGTAGAGATCGCTGCGGAAGCTGCCGCGGTTGACGGCGGCGCGCAGATCCTGGTTCGTCGCCGCGACGACGCGGACATCGACGCGGATCCGCTCCTGCCCGCCGACCCGCTTGATCGTGCGGTCCTCGATCGCGCGGAGCAGCCGCGGCTGGAGATCCTGCGGCAGCTCGCCGATCTCGTCGAAGAACACGCTGCCGCCGTCGGCGGCCTCGATCGCGCCGACCCGCGCGGTGGTCGCGCCGGTGAACGCGCCCTTCTCGTGGCCGAACAGCTCGCTCTCGATCAGCGACGGCGGGATCGCGCCGCAGTCGACGACGATGAACGGCCCGGCCTTGCGCGGGCTGGCCTGGTGGATGGCCTCGGCGAGCAGCGTCTTGCCGGTGCCGGTCTCGCCCTCGATCAGGACGGTCGCCTCGGACGCGGCGATCCGCGGCAGGAGCGCGAACACGCGCCGCATCGCGACGGCGCGGCCGAACGCGCGGCCGAACCGATCGCTGACGGACAGCGGCGCCTCGACGTCGGCCTCGCCGTCCTCGTAGCGCAAGGTCGTCGAGCCGGCCTGGAACGTCGCGCCGGGCTGGATCCACCCGGACTCGAGGCGGTGCGGCCCGAGGAACAGGCCGTTCGTCGAGCCGACATCGCGCAGGTGCGCGCCGCGCGGCGTCACGGCGAGGACGAAGTGGTGACGCGAGACGGCGGGATCGGTGAGGACGAGGTGGTTGCCGGGCGCGGTCCCGCACGAGAGCTCGCCGCCGACGTCCTCCGCGACGGCGCCCTGATCGGGCCCCTCCATGACGCGCACCCGCAAGCGGCGGTACAGGAACGCGTCCAGGCGCTGCGTCATGATGTGGGTCGGCACGCGGCTACCTTACCGCCGCGCCGACGCCGGTGCGCGTCCGCGCGCATCGGGCAGTCGATCGGCTTGCCGGCGAAGACGCCGGCGCGCCTGTACGGAGCTGATCGCTCACGAGGACGCGGGCTCAGTGCACGATGTGCTTGCCGGCGAGCGGCGTCGGATCGGGCGCCGAGAGCGCGGCGGAAGGCCCGGCGGAAGGCGCGGCGCACGTGGTGGCGCAGGTGTCGAGGAGCAGCTGCGTCAGGAGCTGCCGCCGCCGCGGGAGGAAGACGTTCTCGAGCGCGGGCGAGCGGGCGCCGCTCTCGAGCACGTGCGCGAAGCCGGCGCTGGGCGGCCAGGTGAGCGGCGCTCCGGCGGCGTCGAGCCCGCCGAGCGCGGCGTTGTTCGTGAGCTGGTGACAGCCGCCGCACGACTGCGTGGTCGCGCGCGTGGCGATCTCCTCGGCGGTGAGCGAGATGCCGAGCGCCGCGAGCCGATCGGTGATGGCCTGCCGGAAGCCGGCGGGATCGCCGAGCCCGAGATGGACGGTGTACCGGTTCTCGGTCCCGCCCGCGTTGCTCTGCCCGGCGTTGTACGCGCCGGCGAGCGCGTAGCCGAGCGCGTTCACGTCCCCGGCGGCGAGCGACGGGAGCTGATCGAGGAGATCGGCGCGGAACGCCGGCCCGAGCGGGCTCGGATCGGCGTCGTTCCACAGCGCGCCCCACGGGTTGCCCTTGACGCTCACGGGCTCGAAGTACAGCCGGCAGCTGGTGCCGGTGCACGCGCGCGCGAGCTGGAACTCGCGCAGCTGCCAGACGCGCGGGCTCGGCCCGGTCATGAACTGGTTCGTACGGATCTGGCCGCGCCGCGCGCCGGCGGCGTCGGGGAGGCCGAGGTTCGCCGCGTCGAGCGCGGGCCGCGTGGTCACGCCGTCGGTGGCCTGCTTGAGGCCGGTGAAGAAGAACCGCTCGAGCGCGTCGAGGCGCTGCGGGGAGCTGTCGTTCGTCGACAGGCTGGCCCAGAACTGCGCGATCTTGCGGCACCCGGCGAGGCCGCAGCCGGGCTCGGGGTTGGGGATCGCGGCCTCGAAGATGGCGAGGTTGCGGCCGGTCGCGTCATTGGGCTTGGCGATCAGGACGCGCGCCTCGCCGCACGTGCTGCCGTCGCGCGCGGCCAGATCGGGCCGGTAGATCAGCGCGACGGGGAAGTGGCTGTCGGGCTGCGCGGTGGCGAGCGCGCCCTCGTTGCGCGGGCACGCCACGGGGTAGCCGTTGATCGTGCCGCCGCCGTCGTCGCAGTGCGGGTTGTCGGCGAAGACGGCGGCGGTGCTGCGGTTCTGGGTGTCCCACCAGCGCCGGAACAGCTCGTGGCCGCTGGCGGGCCGCGCGGCTCCGGAGCTGTCCAGGATGTGCTTCATGATGCGCGTCACGGTGAAGCGCGTGCGCAGCTGGGTCTGCTCGCTCTGGCTGGTGGGGCTCACGAGCAGCGAGCGAGCGACGTCGATGGCGGGGATCACGCACGCGGCGGACGGGTCCGGTGCCTCGGCCAAATGGGGCTCGGTGGGCGGCTCGGTGGCGCAACCGGTCGCCGCGGTGAGCGCGGCTGCGGCGGCAGCGGCGAGCAAGTGGTGCTGCGAATCGATCTTCATGGCTGGCTTCCTCCTCTGCGTCAAGGAGGAAGTCAGCAAGCGACACGCCACGCGTTGGCGCGGCGCGTGGTCACCGCGTGGGCTTGATCTCGTTGTTGCGCTGGGCCGCGGCGTCGCCGAGCGCGGTCAGGATCGACGGCGCGAGCGCCGACTGGGACTCCGCGCCGCTGCGGCGCTCACGGCTGCCGGAGCGCGGGCCGGGGAGCAGGCGGCCGACGACGCCGGCGATCTCCTGCACGGCGCTCGGCGCGAGCGCGCTCACGAGCACGGCGAGCCGCGCGGGCAAGGTGGTCACGATCTCGGGATCGCCGTGCTCGCAGGCGTCGATGATCTGGCGCGCGGCGCGCTCGGCGCTCATCGACAAGATCGGCAGGCTGTCGGCGATGTCGAACCACGCGTACTCGGCGCGGTGGTTGCCGCGGAACGCGGCGTTGCGCGGGCTGCCAGTCCGCATGAGGCCGGGGCACGCGGTCGTGACGTAGACGCTGTCCTTCGCGAGCTCGGCGCGCATGGCGGCCGACAGTCCGACGAGCGCGAACTTGCTCGCGCTGTACGGCGCCATGTGCGGCACCGCGATCTTGCCGCCGACCGAGGCGATGTTGACGATCCGGCCGCCGCCGCGCTGCCGCATCTGGGGGATCACGAAGGTCATCGCGTGGAGCGGCCCCCAGAGGTGCGTGTTCAGGGCCTCGTCGTAGTCGTCGAGCGTCATCAGCTCGGCGGGGCCGACGACCATCACGCCGGCGTTGTTGATGAGGACGTCGATCGGCCCGAGCTCGTCGCGCACCTCGGTGAGGAAGCGGTAGACGTCGCCGCGCGACGTGAGATCGCACAGGGACGTGTACACCGGGCCGTGCGCCGCGAGCTCGAGGCGAGCGCGCTGGAGCTCGTCCTCGTCGCGCGCGCAGAGCGCGATCCGCGCGCCGCGCCGCAAGAGCTCGCGACACAGCACGAGGCCCAGGCCGCGTGAGCCGCCCGTCACGACGACGATCTTGCCGGAGAGATCGATCCGGCGGCGGCGGCGCACGAAGCTGCGCAGGGCCAGGGTCGCGCCCGCCAGGAGGCCAGCCCGGAGGACGGTTCGCGTCATGCTCTTGCTCATGGAGCGGCCACCGCAGCAAGCGGCGTGCCCTCGGATCTCCGCGAGGAGCCGGAGAGGATCCACGGCGCACACCGCGCGACGCCGCCCGCCGAGGCGCGAACGCACATCGCATCCTGCAGCAGGCGCGGGGTGCGAGCTTCCCCGAGCCGGCGCGGTGCTACGAGCGCTGCGCGCCCGGATCGCCGGGCGCTGCGCCCTCGGGCCCGGTGCCCTCGGACCCGGAGCGCCGGATCGGGCCCGAGATCCCCGAGCTGCGGCGCGGGCCGCGCGCGAGCTCGGCCTGCACCCAGGCCGCGACCTCGGCGTCACCGGCGGTCCAGCCGGACTCGACCGCGATCCGCCCGAGCTCGGCGGCGAGCTCGGCGCACGAGGCGGGGCGATCCGCGGCGGCGTACGCGAGCCCGCGGAACAGGAGCCGATCGAGCGCGGGCGGCACGTCGGCGCGCGCGTTGCGGATGGGCGGCAGGTGCGGCCAGCCGCCCGTGCCGTACTGCGCGAGCCGCGCCAGATCGAGATCGATCTCGAGGCTCGTGAGCAGCTCGTAGGCGATCGCGGCGACGCCGAAGACATCGGTGCGCGCGTCGACGAGCTGGCCGAGGCGCTGCTCGGGCGCCATGAACGCCGCGGTGCCGCGCGCCTCGCCGAGCAGGCTCGTGTGGACCTGCTGGCGCGCCTTCGCGATGCCGAAGTCGCTCACCTTGATGACGCCGGCGCGCGACGCGAGCACGTTGCCGGGCTTGACGTCGCGGTGGACGACGCGCAGCGCCCGGCCGTGGCGATCGGTGGCGGTGTGCGCGGCGTGGAGGCCGGCGCAGATCCGCACGAGGATCGCGACGGCGACGTCGGCGGGGACGTGGCGCTCCTCGGCGCGCACGCGGCGGAGCAGCGACTCGAGGTCCTCGCCGTCGACGTGCTCCATCGCGATGTAGATCTGATCCGCGGCGTAGCCGAGATCGAAGACGCGGATCACGTTCGCGTGATCGATGCAGGACACGAGGCGCGCCTCGTCGAGGAAGATCGTGCGCTGCCGCTCGTCGTGCGCGAGGTGCGAGCGCAGCACCTTGAGCGCGACGAACGGCACCGCGGTGGCGCCGCCGGTGGCGCGGGCGAGGTACACCGACGACGTGCCGCCCCGGCCGAGCAGCGCGAGCGGCTCGTAGGGGCCCAGGCGCGCCGTGCCGGGCGCGGCGATCTTCGCGGTCTCGGGGCCGGCGCTGCCGGCAGCGATCGCAGCGACGGTGACGGAGTGATCGTAGGCGACCGTGGCGGCGTCCTGCGCGGCGGCGGGCGCGGCGGTGGGCGCGGCGGTGGAGTGACCGTACGCCACCGTGGCCGCGTCAGGGCCAGCGGCGGAGTGACCGTACGCCACCGTGGCGGTGTCGCGGCTGACGACGGCGCGCCCGTACGCCACCGTGGCCACGTCGGCGCGGGCGGGCGCGGGCACTGCGGGCGCCGCGGGCGCGGGCGCGAGCGAGATGGCTGCGGCGGCCGCGGGCACACCGGCCGTGGCCGCGAGCAGCGGCGCAGGCCCGCCCGTCGGCGCGGCGACCGCCAGCCCGCGCGCCGTCGCACGCGGCCGCTTGGCCCGCGCGGCCATCACGAGGGCGACGGCCAGCCCGCCGAGCAGCGACGCGAGCGCGAGCCCCCGCAGCGCGTGCACGAGCGGCGGCGCGCTGGCGGTCGCAGGCAGGATCAGCCGCGGCGCGCCGGGGAGCTCGTCGAGCGGGACCTCGATCGTCGCGCCGCCGGCCGGGATGCCGCCCGCGATGTCGACGGGCGCGCCGTCCACGACGAGCCGGCCGGGCGAGCGCGCGGCGAAGTGGTGCAGCGCGACCTCGGGCGGCGCCGCCATCGAGACGGCGACCGCGCCGCGCATGCGCTCGGCGTCCTGCACCGGGGTGACGCTCGCGATCGACGTGAAGCGCAGCTCGCGGCCGGTCACCGAGAGCCAGCGGCCGGGCCGCGTCAGCGGCACGGGCGGCGCCGTCTCCGGCGCGCGCAGGAGGCTGACGGCGCGCTCGCCGCGGATCTGGCCGAGCTCCACGGCCTCGCGCGGCGAGGCGCCGAGCGGGAGCTCACCGGAGGCGGTGAGATCGCGCACGGTCGTGGCATCGGTGGCGACGGCGGCCGCGAGCTGCGGCATCGCCGCGAGCTGGGCGGCTCGCGCCTCGACAGCGGACCAGTGCGCGCCGGCGTCGGCGGAGACAAGCCCCCGCGCGACATCCGGATCGATCCCTGGCTCGATGTGCGGGTGGATCGTCGACGAGAGCGCAAAGGTCGCTCCCGCCACGAGCCCAAGCCCGATGCTGATCGCGTATACGCGAGACACGGTCCTCCTCAGCGGCGCCCTTGTTACGAGCGACCCCCGCGAGCGGTTCTACGAGCGACCCCCGCGAGCGGTTCGATGGCGCGTTACATTGCGCGCCATGGAACGGGACGGTAAGGGCGAATCCGGCGATATCGGCGCCCGCAAGGAGGCCCAGACACGACCTCTGCAGCCGAGCACCGTGGCGCGCAGCACAGAGGTAGAGCCGGGAGCGCCGCCGCCGCGCGTGACCGAGGTGCAGGGCTGGGACGTTGGGGCGTCGCAGACGCCGTGGCCGAGCTCTTCGGGCTCGGACGCGGGAGACGATCCCGCCTCGCAGTCGCCGGGCCGCTACTGCATCGAAGCGTTGATCGGCCGCGGCGGCATGGGCGAGGTGGTCTCGGCGCGCGACGAACAGATCGGCCGCTCGGTCGCGATCAAGCGCCTGCGCGCGCCGAACGCGCCGGCCGACGTCGTCGCGCGCTTCGTGCGCGAGGCGCGGATCCAGGGCCGCCTCGATCACCCGGCGATCCCGCCGGTCCACGAGCTGTGGCGCGACGAGCGCGGGCAACCGTTCTTCGTGATGAAGCAGCTCTCGGGCATCACGCTGTCGGAGGTGCTGGCGCGGTCCGGCGCGGCGGAGGAGGCCGCGGAGACGCGGGACGATCCGGACGGCGACGACGGCGCCAAGAGCGGCGCGCGCGATCCGGACACGGCCAAGGCCGGGCCGACGGCGAAGCACGCGGCGCGAGACGGCGCGGCTGATCCAGCGAGCGCCCCGGCGAGCGAGCCGAAGCCCGACGCGCCGCGCCGGTTCACGCGGCAGCACCTCCTGCGCGCGTTCGTCGACGTCTGCCTCGCGATCGAGTTCGCGCACACGCGCGGCATCGTCCACCGCGATCTCAAGCCCGCGAACGTGATGCTCGGCGAGTTCGGCGACGTCTACGTGCTCGACTGGGGCGTCGCGCGCGTGCTCGCCAGCGGCGCGCAGGACCTCGCCGAGGACGTCGCGCCCGCGGCACCGCCGCCAGACCTCGGCGACACGGTGGCCGGCCTCGTGCTCGGCACGCCCGGCTACATGTCCCCGGAGCAGGCGCGCGGCGACGCCGACCTGGACGGCCGCGCCGATGTGTACGCGCTCGGCTGCATCTTGTTCGAGATCCTCACCGGCGAGCCGCTGCACGCGAGCGGCGAGGCCGGGCTCGCCGAGGCCAAGGCCGGCGTCGACGCGCGGGCGTCGCGGCGCGCGCCGGATCGCGAGATCCCGCCGGAGCTCGACCTCGTGTGCGTCAAGGCCACGCGGCTCGATCGCGGCGAGCGCTACGCCACGGCCCGCGCGGTCGGCGACGCCGTGCAGCGCTACCTCGACGGCGATCGGGACGTCGCGATGCGCAAGAAGCTCGCCGCGTCCGAGCTCGACATCGCGAAGGCCGCGCTCGAGCGCAGCGCGGCGATCGACACCGCGGCCGACACCGCGGCCGGCACCGCGATCGATGCCGCGATCCACGATCGCCGCACGGCGATCCGCGCCGCCGCCCGCGCGCTCGCGCTCGATCCGAGCTCGCGCGAGGCCGCCGAGCTGGTCGCGCGGCTCATGATCGAGCCGCCGCCGGAGGTCCCGCCGGAGGTCGTGCGCGAGCTCGCCGCCGTCGACGAGCAGGCGATGCGGGCGCAGTCGCGGTTCGGCGCGCTCGCGCTGCTCGCGTACTTCGTGTTCTTCCCGCTGATGTTCTGGGCCGGCCTCCGCGAGACCTGGTTCATGCTCTCGGGCTCGGCGCTCGCCGCGACGACGCTGGCCACCGCGATGCTGCGCACGCGGCGCCCCGCGATGGGGCTGGTCTACGCCACGTTCGCAGGCAACGTGCTGATCGTCGGGGTCCTGGGCCGCGCCCTGACACCGCTGCTCCTCGCGCCCGGCACCGCCGCCGTCATCGCGATGGTCTACGCGATGCACCCGCGGATCGGCCGCGCCTGGGCGCTGTGGGTGACGCTCGCCGCGGCGGTGCTCTTGCCGTGGCTCGGCGAGCTGACCGGCGTCATCTCGCCGACCTTGTTCATCGGCGAGCGCGGCGTCTCGCTCCGCATCGCGGCGGAGCGCCTCGACACGGACATCCTCACCTTCACGCTCGCGCTCTACACGCTCGCCGTCATCGGCGCGGCGACCTGGCTGTCCCGCGCGTTCGCCCGCAACCGGATCGCGATGCAGCACTCGCTGCACCTCCAGGCGTGGCAGCTCCGCCAGCTGGTGCCGCGCGGCGGCCCGGGCGGCGAATCGTTCGTCACGATGCCCCGCGTGACCCGGTTCGGCACCGGGCTGTAGCCCGCTCGGGCCATTACCTGGCCTGGCTGGACATCGGGCCGGAGCGCTCGGTCATGCACGTCTTACGTGTGCCAATCCACACTCATTTCGTCAGGTGCGCGGCTCGCCTCACACACTGCCGCACGCGGCGGCGATCGACTATCGACCCAAAGTCAATTTCGAGGTAACCCCGGGGTGATGCCTGCCCTTCGCCCGTGTCGCCGGCTGGTGATGGCGCTCGTCGCACTCACCGCCGCTCCCGCGTGCTCCTCCGACGCCGCCCTCCGGCCGGACACCGCCGCGCCTGGTGTCGTCTTCACGTTCCCGGCCGACGGCCAGCTCGACGTGCCGACCGGCGCGCGCGTCCTCGTGACGTTCTCCGAGCCGGTGACGCAGAGCGCGCTCGGGGCCTGCAGCGCCGACGGCGCTGGCGGGCTGTGCCTCGTCGGGCCGAGCGGACCGGTGGCCAAGCCGCCCGCTGTGGTCGGCGACGGCATGACCGTCGAGTTCCCGGCGGGCGAGCTCGAGGCCGGCGCGATGTACGAGCTGCACGTCGGGCCCGCGCTCGCGCCGTTCGCCGAGAACCTGCCCGCGACCGGCCCGCTGGTGCGCTTCCGCACCCGCTCCACGCGGCCGCGCGCCGCCGCGCCGACGGTGATCGGCGTCAACGGCAGCGACCCGGCGCAGCTCGGCCAGCCCGGCGCGCGGCCGATGTTCGAGTCCTCGACGATCCAGCTCGTGTTCAGCGAGCCGCTCGATCCCAGGTCCGTATCCTCGGCGGCCAGCTCGGTGGCGCTCGTCGCTGGTGGCACCGCGGTGCCCGCGACGGTGATCGCCGAGGGCATCCACGTCTCGATCGATCCGCGCGAAGACCTCACGCCCGGCACGACGTACCAGCTCCAGCTCGGCAACCAGATCAAAGATCTCGCCGGGCAGGCGCTCGTGCCCGTCTCGTTCGATCTCGTGCCGCAGAGCACCCGCGGCGAAGGCGGGGCGATCCCGCAGGTGCTGCGCACGCGGCTGCCCGGCGATCCGGGCCCGACGACGTCGCGCGCTGGCACCGAGCCGAACGTGATCGCGCTCGACAAGCCGCTGATCGGCCGCGAGATGGTGCAGATGGGGCGGAGCGTGCTCGCCGCGGAGCTCGCCGATCCGACGGCGCTCGGCGGGCCGATCGCGTTCACGATCCGGCGCGGCCAGCGACTGACCGCGAGCGGGCTCGACGTCAAGCTCGGCGGCAAGATCCCGGTCGGCCTGTCGACGGGCGAGCTGCAGATCGAGCTCCTCACCGACGGCGGCGGGCGCATCTTCCGCAACCCGCACCAGGCGGCGGAGCAGCGGCCGAACAACGGCCGCGCGCCGCTGTACGTCGAGCTGTCGATGGACCTGGCGGTGTTCGCCACCGATCCCACCGGCACCGCGGTGCTCACGCAGACCGTGCTCGGCGTCCAGGGGTCTGGCACCGTGATCGCCACCGACGGCGTGCTCGCGATCGAGACCGTGGCCTCGATGGACCTCGGCCTCCTCGGCGTAACCTCGGCGCCCTCGAACCTCGTCTTGGAGCTCATCACGTCGCCGGACGACACGCCGCCCGTGGACACCCAGGGCCCCAAGCTCGTGGCGACGTACCCGGCCGAGGGCACGGCCGAGCTGCTGGTCGATGCGGGCATCGAGCTCGTGTTCGACGAGCCGGTCGATCTGGATCGGCTGCGCGCCGGCGGCGTGAAGCTCGAGGAGGCCGCCGGCGCGCCGGTCGCCGCGGCGATCGAGAGCCACGGCTCCGCGGTGGTGGTGCGGCCGCTCGCGCCGCTCGCGTACGGGACGAGCTACCGCGTGCTCCTGGCCGACGTCGCCGATGTCGCCGGCAACGCGCTGGCCGCGACGTCGATGGTGCAGGTGTCGACGCCGGTCCTGCCGGCCACGACGGTGCCCCCGACGGTGATCGCGATCAGCCCCGGCGTGCCGTGCTCGCTGACGGGCGGCACCGCGATGACCCCCGGCCGGTGCAGCGGCGGCGACGCGGCCGACTCGACGTACCGGCCGTTCACGCTCGAGCGCGAGCAGCCGATCGAGGTCGAGCTCAGCCAGCCGCTGCGCCGCTCGTCGGTGACGCTCGGCGCGACGTGCAACGCCGGCAGCGTGCGCGTCGAGGAGCTGTCGATGACCGGCACCTGCGTCCGGGCGGTGCCTGGCTCGATGCTCATTCGCAACCGCGGCTTCGCGTTCGTCCCGGATCAGCCGTGGGCCACCGGGACGCGCTACCGGCTCGCGCTGGTGTCGGGCAACGATGCGGGCTGCGCCGCGGGCGAGCTGTGCGGCGAGAACGGCGTGGCCGCGAGCTTCGATCCGCTCAGCGGCGCTGAGAACGGCGACGCGGGCGGGCCGAACCTGACCATCGACTTCACCGGCGCGGCGCCCTCGGGCGCGACGGCGGTGTTCTCGCAGACCTCGCCGTGGACCGACATGAACGGCTCTGGGGCCGTCGAAGCCAACGAGGTCCGGCGCGATCAGAACCGCGCCCTCATGCGGATCACCGGGACCACCGGTAACGTGACGAGCGCCGAGTTCACGTCGCCCGATTGCCTGCCGGGGACGCCAGAGAAGGAGGCGTGCATGTACCTGCTCGGCGCGCTGCCGGTCGCGCTCGGCGAGGTGACGAGCACCTGCCCGCTGCCCGGCGGCGCGACGGCCGACGCGTGCGTCCCGATCACGATGTCGGCGCAGGCGATGTACGCGACGTCGATCGCGATGCACGCGGTGGTGACCTCCACGGGCATCTCGATCAACGTCGACGCGGACACCAAGACCGCGGTGATGCGCATCCGCGATCCGGCCTCGGGGCCGGTCACCGGCTTCATCATCGACGGCGGCACCGGCCCCAAGATGGTGGTGGCGCTCGATCTGTACATGGATGCGCCCGACATGGATCTGCCGCTGTCGACGCACGACCTGCACTCCAAGCCCCTGACGGCCTCGCTCGAGGGGCCGGTGTCGTTCCTGCCCGACGGGCGGATCGCGATCGAGGCGGCGAACATGGAGGACCTGCCGGTGGAGGTGCGGATCAACGCGCCGCTCGGGATCACGGGCACCGTGAAGATGGTCGTGCCGAAGAACGAGATGAAGCTGCGGCTCCTGTCGCGGCCGCTCCGGGGCGTGGAGCGATGAGGGCGCGTATGACGGCGAAGCTCATGGAGACGACGAAGGAGAGGTCCTCGATGCGTACGGCACAGCTCGTCATGGCTGGCGCGGCCGCGGCCCTCGTGCTGGCGCTCGCGCCCGGCACGGCCGCCGCCGATTCCGAGTCCGCGCCGTGGTGGAAGCGGCGGATCTACATCCGCGGCATCGGCGTGGCGCACGTCGCCACGCTCGAGCAGTCGCGCGAGATGGAGCTGGCCGACATCGACGGTGCCGCGAGCCTCGCCGTGAAGAACGGC
>Ga0247790_10000012_pt1 | contig 91586 bp, 74 predicted proteins | sample UWRJS171409R4_FD_179913 | JGI IMG/M metagenome (GOLD analysis project Ga0247790, IMG submission 179913) | Soil microbial communities from Arlington Agricultural Research Station in Wisconsin, United States - UWRJ-S171-409R-4 | ecosystem: Environmental > Terrestrial > Soil > Agricultural land...
CGCGAACTCGCGATCCAGAGGGGACACGCCTGGAGAGTGCGCGCGTGCGCGGTAACTGCGGACCGCCGACGCGTGGTCTCGGTCTCGGAGGATGGGCCGTGGAAGGTCTGGGACCTCGAGACTGGGGACGCGCTTGCCACGTCGGCAAGCAATGCAGATCCGGTGCACGCGAGTGCGGTTACGGCGGACGGTCGGCGCATGATCTCGGTGTCGGCGAACGGGGCGCTGAAAGTCTGGGACCTCGACCGCGAGCGCAGGATCGTCACACTGGAAGGTCCCTCTGATGTGACCGCATGCGCGGTCACGGAGGATGGCCACCGTGCGGTCTTGGGAACGGAGCACGTGACGATAGTCTGGTCTCTCTTTCGGGAAAGAGAGTTCGCCGTCTTGGAGCGGAATCCCTACCAAAGAGTAACGGCGTGCGCGGTGACCGCCGATGGGCGGCGCGCGGTGACGGTCATGGATGCCAAAATATCGAATGACTTCAAGGTCTGGGATCTCGAAAGCGGCCACAGGACCGCTACCTTGCATGACCGTAACGGCAGCGCGCCCGCGGTGACGGAGGGGAAACGGCGCGACCTCCGCAAGCTGCTCTCGGCCCCGACGTCCGGTCGCTCATTATGCGCGGCAACACCGGATGGGTTGCGTGTGGTCTCGGCGGATGGTGCGCTGGAGGTCTGGACGCTCTACCGCACGGACTCTCCCCACACTACGACGCTCCACTCATCCATCCTAAGCGGTCACTCGGGTCGAGTGAACGCGTGCGCGATGACGGCGGATGGGCGGCATGTGGTTTCGGCGTCGGATGACAGGACGCTCAAGGTGTGGGACCTCAGCAGCGGTCGCGTGCTCGCTACGCTGGAAGGCCACTCGGGCTGGGTGAGGGCGTGCGCGTTGACGGCGGATGACCGGCGTGTGATTTCGGCGTCAGTTGATCGGACGCTGAAGGTCTGGGACCTCGAGAGCGGGCGCGCGCTCACGACCTTGGAAGGCCACGCCGACTGGGTGCGGTGGTACGCCGTGACGGCGGACGGGCGTCGCGTGATCGCGCCTTCGGCCAGTGGGACACCGACGATCTGGGATCTCGACAGCGGCCACGTGCTCTCCACTCTGGAGGGGCACGCCGACAGGGTGCTCGCCTGCACGGTCACCACGGATGGGCGGCGCGCAGTCTCGGCCTCCGCGGACTCGACGTTGAAGGTATGGGACCTCGAGCGCGGCAGTCTCCTTTCCACCCTGGAAGGCCACGAGGATTGGGTGCTCGCATGTACGATCAGCGCGGAGGGCCGGCGTATGGTCTCGGCGTCTGCCGATACGACACTGAAGGTATGGGACCTCGAGAACGGTAGTCTCCTTGCCACCTTGAAAGGCCACGACGATTGGGTGACGGCCTGCACGATCACGCCGGACGGGAAACGTTTGATCTCAGTGTCGGATGACGAGACGCTTTGCATCTGGGACCCGGAGAGCGGACTCCAGATCGGTAGGAGTCCTCGCTGCAGCGGCGGCGTGCGCTGGTACGCGGTGGTGGGTAGGACGTGCGTGGCATCGATCCCCGGTGAGCTGGCGGGGGCGCGTGCCTGGGACCTTGTGAGCGGGGAACGTCTGGGGCCCACCTGGGCCAACTCCGTCGAGGAAGACAGGAGCTGCCGCTCGTTGTGCGCGGTGCCGACGGACAGTCGGCGCATGGTCTCAGGATCGCAGGATGGAACATTGAAAGTCTGGGACCTCGATCGCGAGCGTGAACTCGTCACGCTGGAGGGCCACCACGGCCCGGTGAACGCGTGCGCCGTGACGCCGGACGGAAGGCGTGTGGTCTCGGCATCGGCGGATCGGACGCTGAAGGTCTGGGACCTCGCGACATATGCCTGCCTCTTCACGCATCGCGGGGACGCCGCGCACACCGCGGTCGCCGTGACTGAGACCGTCATCGTCGCGGGGGACGTTACCGGTGCCGTCTCCGTCTTGGACTGGCCTTCTGTGATTGCGACGGCGCGACGCCGCGAGCCGCAGCCGTCCTCGGGTCGGTGCGTCGTCCTTTTCCTCGCGGCCGATCCGGGCGGCACGAGCCGGCGCGATCTCGAGGAGGAATGCACCGCCATCGAGCACGCGCTGGAGCAGACCCCGGGCGGCCAGGGCTTCGACTTTCGCCCGGTCTGGGTGGAGCGCGCCGACGAGGTGATGCGCCACCTCGAGCGGTGGCGACCAGCGCTCATCCACTTCAGCGGCCGAGGCGGCGTGGACGGCCGAGGCGGCGTTCACCTCCAGGGCGAGCACCGATCGCAGTATGTGAGTGCGCGCGCGCTGGCGCAGCTGCTCGCGGACGCGGCGCCGTCGGCGCGCGCGGTGGTGCTGAGCGCGTGCTTCGACGAGGTGCAGGCCGGAGCGCTGCGCGATGTCGTCGGCTGCGTGATCGGCACGGGCGCCGCGCTTGGTGATGCCGCGGTGTACTCGTTCTCAGTGAGCTTCTACCGTGCGCTCGGCGGCGGCCAGTCGGTCGGGGAGGCCGTCGCGCAGGCGTCCGCGGCGCTCGCCGCCAGGCAGCTTCCGCGCGAGCAGCTTCCGATCTGCCAGACCCGCGACGGCGCGAGCGTCGACCAGATCTTCCTAGGGCCGGACGACACTGCGTGTCGATGAAGGAAGTCCTATCACTTCCGCATCGTTAGTCGCTAGATTCAGGCCGGAGTCAGTCTTCGATCACGAACACGTTGGGAACCGCAACCCTTGCAATTCCCTGCGAGGTTCGAGTAATTTCAGGTGTGGGTGATCCGCGACCCAGTCTACGGACCAACTTGCGGGGGACGCTAGGCTCCGAGGGGCAGATTCTCGGAGGCGCTAAAATCCGCGACCGGAGACTGGGCTGGTGAGCAGAGAGTCCGTTCCCTCGTACGCCCGCCTCTTGTGGCGGCAGTACAGTTATCAGCTGCCATTAGTGTCAGCGTCACTGGCCGGTCTAATAATCGAGGCTACGCTTGCACAAAGGTGGTCAAGCTGGCGGTTTGTGCCCATGGCGCTTGTGGCAGCTTGCTTGATCTATTTCTTGCTCAGCACATTTTCGGTCTATCGCTCATTATTTCCACACCCTGCAGTAGCGTATTCCATCTGTACGGGAAAGACCAGAGACTGGTTCGAGTTTAATGCGTGCCGCCAGCAAGAAGCTCGACTCAAACAGAGTGGTATTCGTTGGGATGCAATTCAGCGAGAGTTTCGTATCCATCGCACAGACTGGACATTTGTTTATGAGTCCACATTATCTGAAGATTATCGCGATTGGATTGAGCTTGCCAGACGCATGTTGGTGCACTTCTGGAATCTTCCTAAGAGAGTCGAGGGAGTGCCTATTTATCACTTCTTCCTCATTGCCCCTCCAACGCTGGTCTTCGCGCTGGGCGCGCATGTTGGTCGTAAAGTGGCCTATGTTGTTTATCACTTCGTCCCCAGTACAAAGCAGCCGTATGTTGTGGTAGCAGACACAAGTCATCGTGACACATCTAAAGGATTCATTGGTTTGAATCGTCGCGTAGAAGAGAAAGATCGTCAGTATATAAAAATTGCTCTAGAACAGAGGGCCTTGGCTGGCAGTAAGGTCATTATTGTTCTGGACTTCACTAATCACAGATTCGCGGGTCCCTTTCTGGGTGATATGGACGTAGCCGAAATCATTCGCATTGGTCATAGGGATGGAATTGGACATCTGCCGAGTGCTGGCTGGGAGCGTCTAGCCCATGAGATTGCCTCAGTTATGCTTGAATATTGTGATCGAGGAACCCAGATAGATCTCTATATTAATTGCCCGCTGGCGCTGGCATTTCTAATCGGCGCGATTGTTGGGCCGGTTCAGGGGTTAACTCTGTGTGAGTATAATGTCTATCTTCAGAAATCTGTCCGATGCTTTGATATAGCCGATCGCCTCATTCAAGGCCTCTCATCTCCGACTGCTCCGGGACGTCTCGAGGCAGTGCCGCATAGTAGTCCTGGCCAGAGTTAATGCTCGATACTGGGAACCATACTGCGATAGGTGCGACTCCTGTGCCCGTGGTGCTCGTGAAACTTGTCAATCCCGTGCAGAGCTAGGTCAGTCCCGGTCGGCCCAGAACTTCTGCATGGCCGGCCACAGCCGGTCGGCGGCCTTGCGCGACACGACGGCGCCGACGTGGCCGCCGCGCTCGACGATCAGGTGCTTGTCGGCGGAGCCGGCGAGATCGATCAGCGGCCTGGCGCACGGCAGCGGGACGATGTGATCGCTCGTGAACGCGATGGCGAGCAGGGCGCACTGGATCGTCGGCAGCCGCGCGGGGCGGCCGAGTACGGTGAACGTGCCGGCGACGAGGCGGTTCTGGCGGTACAGCTCCTCGATGTAGCGCTGGTAGCAGGCGCCGGGGAACGAGACGTTGTCGTTGCCCCAGCGCTCGGTGGCGAGGAAGCCGTCGAGGAACTCGTCGTCCCACGCGCGATCGAGGAGCGCCGTCAGCTTCGCGGCGTTCATGGTGGGCTTCAGCATGTGGAAGGACGCCTGCATGAGCGGCCACGGCACGTTGCCGAACGCGTCGATGATCGCGCCGACGTCGAACGTGGGCGTGCGCGTCCAGGTGGCCATGAGGCCGGCCTGGTCGAAGTCGATCGGCGCGGCGAGCGCGGTGAGCGAGGCGATGCCGTCGGGGAACGCGGCGCCGTACGCGGTCGTGAGCGTGCCGCCGAGGCAGTAGCCGAGGAGGTGCGTCCGCCCGGTGTCGCGCGCGGCGAGCCGCACGGCGCGGCCGAGGTAGCGCCCGCCGATGTCGTCCCACGTCAGGTAGCGATCCTCGCGGCCGGGCGTGCCCCAGTCGATGCACAGGACCTCGTGGCCCTGCGCCACGAGCCACTCGATGAACGAGCGCCCGGGTCCGAGATCGAGGACGTACCAGCGGTTGATGAGCGACGGCACGAGCAGGATCGGCGTCCGGTAGCGGCGCTGTTGCGGCGCGAAGCGGAGCAGGCGCCACTTGTTCTCGGACCACGCGACCTCGTGCGGCGTCTGCCCGACGGGCGGCAGCCCGCGCGGCGCGCGGCGGATGAGGGCGAGGAGCGAGTCGAGCGGACCGGGCTTGGGGGCGTTCGCGCCGGGCCCGGCCTTCGGGTCGTCCTTCGGTGGCATCAGCCGTAGAGTGCCTCGAATCGGTCGCGGAGGTGCTCGTAGACGGCCTTGCGGCGCAACTTCAGAGACGAGGTGAGGAGGCCGGCCTCGACGGTCAGCGGGGCGTCCTCGACGAAGAACCGCTTGATCGTCTCGGCGTCACGTCCACGGCTACTTCCTCGGCTGGGCCTGCTTCTGCGCCTGTACCGCCGCCAGGCGCTCCTCGAGATCGTACAGCCGGCTCTCGAGCTGGTTCAGCTTGTGGAGCTCGCGCTCCTGGTCGCGGCGCGTCGGCAGGCCGACGGCGGACCACCACGCGGAGACGGCGCGATCGGTGGCGGCCTTCGTCTTCATCGCGAACGTCAGCATGGCGCCGGCGGGCCCGAGCACGCCGGGGTTCGTCAGCACCTTCTCCATGTACTGCGCGGTCGCCTGTTCCCAGGCGGTGAATCCTTGCTTCCAGAGGTCCCAGATCATGGCGTTGACTCCTCACGCGGCGCGGCGGCGGCGCGGGTGCTGCATTGCAGCAAGGAGGCCCGGTCCGGCCGCGGCGGCATGAAGGGACGCTACGTGCGTGATGTGCCTGTGTCAACCGCATTTTGCGGCGCAGCAACGGGGGCGCTTGCGCCGCAGCATGGGGGCCGGTACGGTCCCCGCCGTGGCAGCGCCGATCGTGATCAAGAAGTACGGCAACCGACGGCTGTACGACACCGACGAGAGCCGGTACGTCACGCTCGACGAGCTGGCGGCGAAGATCCGCACGGGTGTGGAGCTGCGCGTGGTCGATGCCCAGACGGGCGAGGATCTGACGCAGGCGACGCTGACGCAGATCATGCTCGAGACGGGCCACGCCGCGAAGTTCCTGCCGGTCCAGCTCCTGATGCAGATGATCCGGCTCTCGGACGACGCGCTCGCCGAGTTCTTCAGCCGCTACGTCACGGGCGCGCTCGACATGTACCTGCAGGCCAAGCGCGGGATGCAATCGATGGCGTCGTACAACCCATTGGCGCAGCTGCCAGTCGCCGCGAGCGACGCGCTCGCGCGCATGTGGATGGGCAGCCCGTTTCCGCAGCCATACGCCGGCTATCCGATGCCAGGGCCGCCGTACATGCCGCCGCCACCACCACCGGCGCAGCAGTACCCGCAGGCCGGCCCGCCGGAGGGCGAGCCCGAGCCGGCCCCGACCAACGGCGAGCGCGAGCGGGACCGCGGCGACAGCGAGGTCGCCGCGATGCGCCGCGAGCTCGACGAGCTCAAGCAGCTGATCCGCGAGAGCGCCCGGCCGGCGGCGCCGCCGCGCGAGCGCTCGCCGGGGCGCAAGAAGCGCAAGCCGTAGAGCTCGCGCGCGGGTGCTCGCGCGGGTGCTCGCGCGTCCCCCCGGCGTGCTAGATGAGGCCGATCGCGCGCGCCCGGCCGTGACCGGGGAACAGGCTCGTCGTGAGGATCGGTGTCACGCCCGAGTAGCCGACGCCGAGCATGCCGCCGAGGAACGCGCCGAGCGGCAGCGCCACGGGTACCACGCCGACGTAGAGCGGCAGCGCGGGCACCATGAGGAGCGCCGGGATCGTGAGCGCCTTCACGACGCCGAACCGGTTCGCGAACCAGCCAGCCCCGATCACGCTGGTCAGCATGCTGACCAGGAAGATCTTCACGTCGAGCGCGGCCTCGGCAGCGCTGAGCAGGTGCTCGATGCGCAGCATCGCCATGTAGTGCGCGGTCAACGCGTAGTAGACGATGAAGCCGAGCGCCATCACGAGCGTGCCGAGGATCAGCATGCGCCGCACCTCGGGCACCATCAGGTCGGCGAACGACACCTGCTGGGCGCGGTCCGGCGCGGTTCCCTTCGAGACCTCGCTGGGGACCATGAAGCGGATCGGGATCACGAGCAGCGCCGGGGCGGCCGCGATCACGAACAGCGCGCGCCAGCCCCACGCCGGCACGACGGCCCCGTACACCGTCGCTGCGAGGAAGAACCCGATGGGCCAGCCGGCCTGCAGGAGGCCCGACGCGATCTTGCGGCTGCGCACGGGCCAGTTCTCCATGGCGAGCGCGGTGCCGGCCGTCCACTGGGCGCCCATGCCGAACCCGAACAGCGTGCGGAGCACGAGCACCCAGGTGAAGGTGGGCGCAAACGCGATCGCGGCGTTGAACGCCGCGAACCAGATGAGAGACAGCATCAGCGGGAGCTTCCGGCCCCACCGATCGGCCATCCAGCCGGCGACGAACCCGCCCATCAGCCGGACGAGCAAGGTCAGCGCGATCGAGCCGCCGATCGCGGTCAGCCCGACGTCGAACTCCTTGATCAACTCCTGCGCGACGAGCCCGAAGATCACGAAGTCGAACGCGTCCAGCACCCAGCCCGACCACGCCGCCAGGAACGCCGCCCACTGCGCCCGCGTGGGCTCCTTCCACCAGGGGAGCTCCGAGCTCCTGGAAGGATCGACAGGACGTCCAGCCCACTGCGCCCGCGTCGGTGCCTTCCTCCAGAGGGGCTCTCGGTCCTGCATGATCGCCTCGTAGCGCAGAATGATTCTGCGTTGCAATAGAGAAGGTACTGCGCCTGCAACAAGGGCGGCATCGTCGTCGATGGATGCGCAATCCGTGCGCCCGGCCTTTGTTGCGATGCAGCAAAAATCGTTTGACACGGCGCGGAGGGCTCCTTAGGGTACGGGCTCGAAAGGAGCTTCCCCCGATGTCCACCGAGCCGAAGACCGCCAAGCCCGAGGCCCCGAAGAGTGAACCCCAGTTCCCGTCGTTCGACCCGCTCGCGTACTGGGCCACGGTGCAGCAGACCTTCCAGCGCGCCACGGCCGACGCCTCCGGCCGCGCGCAGGCGTTCGCCGACCAGTACGCCGCCCTCGAGGCGCAGCTGGTCCAGCGCGCGCAGGGCGCGGTCGCGACGTGGGTGCAGCTCACGCAGGACGCGCTCACCTACGGCGCGCAGCTGTCGGCCGAGGCGCGCAAGATCAGCCTCGACGCGTTCCGCAAGGTGAGCGCGCCAGTCACCGGAGCCTGAGCGTGGGCTCCGGCGTGGATGCCTGGTACGGAGCGGCGCGCGAGATCACCACGGCCTGGCTGGATCTGTGGGGCCTGCGCCCCAAGGCGCCGCCGATCGCGCAGTCCCCGCGAGACGAGCTGCCGCTCGAGGGCGGCGCGCGGCTCCTGCACTTCCGGCCGCAGCCGCAGCCGCAGCCGACTCCGCAGCCGGCCCCGTCGATCCTGCTCGTGCCGTCGCTGATCAACCGCTGGTACATCCTCGATCTCCGTCCCGGGGCGTCCCTCGCCGAGGCGCTGGTGAGCGCCGGGTTCGACGTGTGGCTGCTCGACTGGGGCGTCCCCGAGGACGAGGACCGCTACCTCGACTGGGACGCCGTGCTGCGCCGGCTCGGCCGGGCGGTGCGCCGCGTCCGGCGCGAGACAGGCCGGCCCGGCCTCGCGCTGCTCGGCTACTGCATGGGCGGCACGCTGACGACGATCCACGCCGCGCAGCACCCCGACGACCTGACCGCGCTGGTCACGCTCGCCGCGCCGATCGACTTCTCCCAGGGCGGCATGCTGCGGCGCATGGTGGATCCGTCGTGGTTCGACGCCGAGGCGATCGCCGACGCGGGCAACGTCGCGCCGTCGCAGATGCAGGCGGGCTTCACCGCGCTGCGGCCGACGCTCGACGCGGCGAAGCTCGCGTCGATGCCGGACCTCGTGACCGACGCCAAGGCGCGCGACGCGTTCCTCGCGCTCGAGGCGTGGGCGAGCGACAACATCCCGTTCCCGGGCGAGGCGTACCGCCGCTACATCAGCGAGATGTACCAGGGCAACGAGCTGGTGGCCGGCACGCACCGCGCGAACGGCGCGCCGGTCTCGCTCGCCGCGATCCGGTGCCCGGTGCTCGCGATCACCGCCACGCGCGACGCGATCTGCCCGTCCCCGGCGGCCGCCGCGCTCGTGCGTCTGGTCGGCTCGTCGGACACGTCGGTGCTCGACGTGCCGGGCGGCCACGTGGGCGCCGTGGTCGGCAGCCGCGCGGCGAAGGAGATGTACCCGCGGCTCGTCGAGTGGCTCAGACCGCGAACAGGTCTTGCATCGTGACGAATTCGTAGCCGGCGTCCTGCAGCGGGCCGACGATCCCCGGCAGCGCCTCGAGCGTCCACGTCTGCCCCTCGTGGAGCAGGATCACCTCGCCGGGCTGCACGTTCGTGGGGCTGCAGCGCGCCGCGAGCGACGCGGGATCGTGATCGCTGTAGTCGCACGCGTCGAGCGTCCACATCGCCACGGTGTAATTGTTCGTGAGCAGCGTGAGCAGCGAGGCCGCGTCGAGCGAGCCGTGCGGCGGGCGCACCCACGACTTGCCGGTGGGCTGACCGCCGAGCAGCTGCTCGGTGCGCGCGCACTGATCGAGCAGCTCGCGGCGCGCGAGCTTCGTGAACCGCTGGTGATCGTAGCCGTGGCCCGCGAGCTGGTGGCCGCGCCGGATGTACTCGCGCACCATGTCGGGGAGCGCGGCTGCTGATCCGCCGAGGAGGAAGAACGTGGCGGGCACGCCGAGCCGATCGAGCTCGTCGAGGAAGCGCCCGGTCATGTGATCGGGTCCGTCGTCGAACGTCAGCGCGACGCGGCGCGGGTTCTCCGGCCCGCGCCGCAGGACGCCCGGGAGCAGATCGAACACGGTGTCGCGAACGAGCGCGCGGACCTGTGCCGCTACGGTTGCCACCGTCTGTGAATACGTGGTTTCCCGGGCCACGACAAGCCTGGCCCAGCGTGAGGCACCAGACCTTCCTACTTACCGCTGAAGAAGTCGGCGTAGGCCTGGCGCAGCTCCGACTTCTTGAACTTGCCGGTTGACGTCTTGGGGATCGAATCGACGAAGAAGATCGCGTCCGGCAGCCAGTACTTGGGGAACGGGACGGCGAGGTGCTCGAGCAGCGCGGCGCGCGCGGCCTCCGTGCCCTCGTGGCCGGGGCGCAGCACCACGGCGGCGAGCGGCCGCTCGCTCCACTTGGGGTGCGGGACGCCGAACACCGCGGCCTCCTTCACCGACGGGTGCCCCATGAGCGTGTTCTCGAGCTCCTGCGTGCCGATCCACTCGCCGCCGCTCTTGATGAGGTCCGCCATCCGATCGGTGAGCAGCACGCAGCCGTGCTCGTCGAGGCGCGCCACGTCGCCGGTGCGGAACCAGCCGTCGTCAGTCCACTTCTCGGGCGCGGCGCCGCCCGCGTAGCGCGCGGCGACCCACGGCCCGCGGATCTGGAGCTCGCCGCTCGTCCGATCATCGGCGGGGACATCACCGGCGTCGTTCCGGATCCGGATGTCGACGAGCGGCGTGGGCAGGCCCTGCCTCGCGCGCACCTTGTAGCGGACGTCTTCGGGCGCGCCTGCGAGGTGCGGCGGGACGCGCGAGACGAGCCCGATCGGCGATGTCTCGGTCATGCCCCAGGCGTGGATGAGCGTCATGCCGAGGCGGTCGAAGTCGCGGATCAGCTGCTCGGGCGCCGCGGAGCCGCCGACGACCATGCGCAGCCCGGGCTGGAGCTGCCACGCGCCGGGCTGTGCGTCGAGCGCCTCGCGGATCCCGAGCCAGATCGTGGGGACGCCGGCGGCGAACGTGACGCGCTCGCCCGCGAGCAGCTCGACCAGGCTCGGCGGATCGAGGTGCGGGCCCGGGAATACGAGCCGCGCGCCGACCATCATGGTGATGAACGGCAGCCCCCACGCGTTGACGTGGAACATCGGCACGACGGGCATCACGGTGTCGGTGCGCGAGATCGCCAGGGAATCGGGGAGCGCCGCGACGAGCGTGTGCAGGATCGTCGAGCGGTGCGTGTACACGACGCCCTTGGGCCGGCCAGTGGTCCCGCTCGTGTAGCAGGTGCCGAGCGCGTCCGCTTCGGAGAGCGCGGGGAGCGCGGCGTCATCGGGCGCCCCGGCGAGCAGCTCCTCGTAGCCCAGGTCGCCGCGCTCGCCGCGGGCGCCCACGACGATCACGCGCTCGAACTGCGCGCCGGCCGCGATCGCCTTGTCGAGCAGCGGCAGGAGCACGTCGTCCACGATCACGAAGCGATCGCGCGCGTCGGTCGCGGTGTACGCGATGTCCTGGGGCGGCAGCCGCAGATTCAGCGTGTGCGTGACGCCGCCCGCGAGCGGGATGCCGAAGTACGCCTCGAGGTGCTCGGAGTGGTTCCACATGAGCGTGGCGACGCGATCGCCGCGGCGGATGCCGGCCGCCACGAGCGCGCGCGCGAGCCGGCGCGCCCGGGCGGCGACCGCGCCGTACGTGGTGCGGGTCAGGCTGCGGTCGGGGCGGCGGGAGACGACCTCGGCCCCGCTCGTCCAGCGCTCGGCGCGCGACACGATCAGCTCGATCGTCAACGGGACATCCATCATGGTGGCCGCCTGGGTGTCTGCCTGCATTGAGAAGATCCCTCTCTCCTGTGAGGGCGCGAAAGCTAACAGGGCGCGCCCGGGGCGCGCATTATGTAGTGGCGGGGACGCCGAACAGTTGTGATAGGGTGCGCGGTCGATGAGGGGAATCATTGTCGGGTCACTGGTTGTGTGGTTGGTCGCTCCGCTGGTCGCGCTGACGGCGTGCGGGGACAACGGAGGATCAGACGCTCCGGAGGTGTCCGGGGCGAGCCTGACCACCGACGAGGATGTGCCGATCGGGCACACCATCGACGCGCGCGATCCGGGGGGCGCCGCGCTGGCGCTCCAGGCCGAGACGCCGAAGCACGGCACGGTCGCCGTCGAGGGGCTGCGCATCACGTACACGCCGAGCGCGAACTACAACGGCGATGACTCGTTCGCCGTGACGGTGGATAACGGCAAGAGCACGGCGACCGCGCAGGTCGAGGTGCGGGTGAACCCGGTGAACGACGCGCCGGTGGCGATGGCGGACTCGTTCACCACTCCCGAGGACATGGCGATCACGCGGCCGCAGGCGGCGCTCGTCGCGAACGACACCGACGTCGATAATGACCCGCTGACGGTGATGTCGGTCGGGACCGGGACGAACGGCACGGTGACGCAGTCGGCCAGCGACGTGACGTTCACGCCGGCGGCGAACTTCAACGGCATGGCGTCGTTCCAGTACACGGTCACCGACGGTAAGGCGACCTCGACGACGACGGTCACGATCGCGGTCACCACCGACAACGATGCGCCGGTCGCTGGTAATGACACGGCGACCACGCAGGAGGACACGCCGGTCGGCGTCACGGCGGCCACGCTGCTCATGAACGACACGGATCCCGAGGGCCTGCCGCTGATGGTGACGGCGGTCTCGGGCGCGACGAACGGCACGGTGTCGCTCGCCGGCGGCGTGGCCACGTTCACGCCGGCCGCGAACTTCAATGGCGCCGCGTCGTTCCAGTACACGGTCTCGGACGGTACGGCGACCGCGGCTGGCACGGTGGCGGTCACGGTGACGGCGGTCAACGACGCGCCGGTCGCGGTCGATGACGCGGCCACGACGGCCGAGGACACGCTGCTCACGATCGCGGCCGCGACGCTGGTCGCGAACGACACGGACGTCGACGGCGACACGCTGACGGTGACGGCGGTCGGTAACGCGGCGAACGGCACGGTGGCGCTGGCGGGCGGGAACGTGACGTTCACGCCTGCGGCGAACTTCAGCGGCACGGCGACGTTCGAGTACACGGTCTCGGACGGCACGGCGACCGACACGGGCGCGGTCGCGGTCACGGTCACGCCGGTCAACGACGCGCCGGTCGCGGTGGACGACACGACGTCGACGGCCGAGGACACGCCGCTCACGGTCGCGGTCGCGACGCTGCTCGCGAACGACACGGACGCCGAGGGCAACACGCTGGCGGTGACGGCGGTCGGCAACGCGACGAACGGCGCGGTGGTGCTGGTGGGCGGGAACGTGACGTTCACGCCCGCGGCGAACTTCAGCGGCGCGGCGACGTTCGAGTACACGGTCTCGGACGGCACGGCGACGGACACGGGCGCGGTCGCGGTCACGGTGACGCCGGTCAACGACGCGCCGGTCGCGGTCGACGACACGGCATCGACGGCCGAGGACACGCCGCGCACGATCGCGGCGGCGACGCTGGTCGCGAACGACACGGACGCCGACGGCGACACGCTGGCGGTGACGGCGGTCGGAAACGCGACGAACGGCGCGGTGGCGCTGGCGGGCGGGAACGTGACGTTCACGCCTGCGGCGAACTTCAGCGGCACGGCGACGTTCGAGTACACGGTCTCGGACGGCACGGCGACGGACACGGGCGCGGTCACGGTCACCGTGACGCCGGTCAACGACGCGCCGGTCGCGGTGGATGACACGGTGGTGGCGATCGAGGACACGCCGCGCGTCATCGCGGCCGCGACGCTGGTCGTGAACGACACCGACGCCGACGGCGACACGCTGACGGTGACGGCGGTCGGCAACGCGACGAACGGCACGGTGGCGCTGGCGGGCGGCAACGTGACGTTCACGCCGGCCTTGAACTACATCGGCCCGGCGACGTTCGAGTACACGGTCTCGGACGGCACGGCCAGCGACATCGGCCTGGTCAACGTCAACGTGACGTCGTCCAACGACGCGCCGGTCGCGGTCGACGACTCCGCCACGACGCCCGAGGATCAGCCGATCCAGCTCACGTCGGCGGCCCTGGTCGCGAACGACATCGACGCGGACGGCGATCCGCTGACGGTGACGGCGGTCAGCGGCGCGACGAACGGCACGGTCGTGCTCGCGGGCGGGATCGCCACGTTCACGCCGGCCGCGAACTTCAGCGGCACGGCGGGCTTCACCTATACGGTCAGCGACGGCTTCGCCACCGACACGGGCGCGGTCACGATCACTGTGACCCCGGTCAACGACGCGCCGGTGGCGACCGACGACACCGCCACGACGGACGAGGACACGCCGCTCGTCATCGCGGCCGCGACGCTGCTCGCGAACGACACCGACGTCGAGGGCGACACGCTGACGGTGACGGCGGTCAGCAACGCGACGAACGGCGCGGCGGTGCTGGCGGGCGGCAACGTGACGTTCACGCCGAACGCGAACTTCAGCGGGACCGCGAGCTTCAGCTACACGGTCAGCGATGGCACCGCGATCGACACCGGGGTCGTCACGATCACCGTGACCGCGGTCAACGACGCGCCGGTCGCCGCCGACGATACGGGCACGACCGGGGTCAACGCCCCGCTGATCCTCACGCACGCCGTGCTGCTCGGGAACGACACCGACGTCGATGGCCCGGCGCTCGCCATCACCGCCGTGCAGAACGCGGTCAACGGCGCCGTGGTGCTCGGCGCGACGACGGTCACGTTCACGCCGAGCTCGGCCTTCGTCGGCACGGCCTCGTTCGACTACGTCGTCAGCGACGGCACGGCGACCGACGTCGGCACCGTCACGATCACGGTGACGGCGGGCTGCGGCGACGGCGTGGTCAACGCGCCCGAGGCGTGCGACGACGGCAACACCGTCGAGACCGACGGCTGCACGAGCCAGTGCGTGCTCGGCGCGCTCTGCGACACCACGGCGCTGCCGGGCGCCGACCGGTTCGCCGTGGATCCGGCGACCGGCCACTGCTACGCGTCGTTCGACGACGACCAGACGACGTTCGCCGCCGCGCAGGCGGCGTGCGTCGGCGTGGGCGGCTACCTCGTGACGATCGGCAGCGCCGCCGAGCAGGCCCTCGCGCACTCGGTGCAGAACACGGCCCAGAACCCGTGGATCGGCGCGTCCGAGGACGGCAACACGACCGACGCGGTCTTCGACTGGGTGACCGACGAGCCGTTCACCTTCACGAGCTTCGCGGCGGGGCAGCCCGACGACGACAGCGGGCTCGGCGGCGGCGGCGACTGCCTCCACATGGTCGACGCCGCGGGCGCGTGGAACGACACCAACTGCAACATCACCACGTTCGTCGTCGGGCACATCTGCGAGGCCGAGCCGGCGCCGTGCGGCGACAGCGTCGTGCAGCCCAGCGAGGGCGAGGAGTGCGACGATGGCAACAGCACCGCTGGCGACGGCTGCTCGGCGACCTGCAAGAAGGAGAACATCGTGGTGTTCTCCTTCGCCACGGCGGCCGGCAACGAGGTCACGTTCCCGGCCGACAGCCTCGCGCCGGGGCTCGCGACGATCCCGGTGATGAGCCGCGGTGCTGGCCTCACCCCGTCCCCCGCTGCCGGCGCGTTCTCCTCGAGCGGGTTCACGCTCAACACGACGCTCGATCCGACCGATTTCTACGCGTTCACCGTCACGCCGGCCGTCGGCGCCATGGTGTCGATGTTCGGGATCACGCTCGACGAGCGGCGGTCGGGCACAGGGATCCGCAACTGGAGCGTGCGCTCGAGCCTCGATAGCTTCGCCGCGGATATCAGCGTCTTCACGGTGCCCAACGACACGAACCCCCGGACCCAGCAGATCCCGCTCGGCACGGCGTTCCGGAACCTCACCGCGCCGGTCGAGTTCCGGTTTTACGGGTACGCCTCCGGGGCGTCCACCGGCACGTGGCGGCTCGACAACGTCAAGGTCAACGGCCTCACGGTCGGGCCGTGAGCGTCGGGCCGTGAGCGTCGGGCCGTGAGCGTCGGGCCCTGAGCGAGGTCAGGGCGCCGGCGCCGACGCCGTCGGCTGCGAGGCGGCCGGCAGGCGCACGGTGAACGTGGTGCCGGCCTCGGGGTTGGACGCGACCGCGACGGAGCCATCGTGCTTGCGCGCGATCTGGTCGACGATGTAGAGGCCGAGGCCGAAGCCGCCGCCGCGGCCGCTCGCGCGCGTGAACGGCTCGAACAGCGTGGGCAGCGCCGCGGGCGGGATCGGCTGGCCGTGGTTGTGGACGCGGAGCATCGCGTCACCGCCGTCGCGCCCGACGCGCACGGTGACGGTGCCTTCCCCGTAGCGGATCGCGTTTCCGACGAGGTTGTCGACGAGCTGCATCAGCTTGCCCGCGTCGCCGAGGATCGGCGCCGGGGCCTCGGCGTGGACCTGGATCGGGTGCGGGCTCGCGTGCGCCGCGTCGCGCGCCACCGAGCGCGCCAGCTCCGCGAGATCGACCGGCTGGCGCTTCATCGGCACCGTCTCGTGCAGGCTCTGCGTGAAGACGAGGAGCTGATCGATCATCCGGCACATGCGATCCATCGCGCGGGACATGCGCTGGAGCGTTCCGCCGTGCTCCGCCGCGACGGCCTCCGAGGTCTGGAGCAGCTCCATCCCGGTCGAGATCGTGTTGAGCGGGTTGCGCAGGTCGTGGCCGAGCGCGCCGAGGAACAGCTCCTGGGCGCGCGCCTTGTCGTCCTCCGCCTGGCGCAGCCGGGCCAGCGCGCGCAGCGACGCCGTGAGCTCGACCATCTCGACGGGGTGGACGAGGTAGCAGTCGGCGCCGAGCTCGAGGCCGCGCGCGCGATCCTCGGCGGTCGCCAGCGTGGCCGACAGCTCGAGCACCTTGACGGCCGCGGTGCGCGGGTTCTCCTTGATCCGCCTGCAGATGTCCCAGCCGTGCATGTCCGGCAGCCTCATGTCGAGGATGGCGATGTGGTGCTCCGGCCGGATCTTGCCGAGCCCCTCCTCGCCGGTGGTGGCCTCGTCGACCTCGAACCCGGCGGCGCGGAGCTGGCGCGCGATGACATAGCGCTTGGCTGCGTCGTCCTCGATGAACAGGATGCGAATCTTTCCGTCAGGCATGCGGAGTCTCCACCGGAATCGCGATCCCCGCCCGCACCAGGGCGTCCTCGATCGCGGCGCGATCGGCGACCCGCGAGGAGGTGGACTTCCGCAAGATCGCCGCCGCGGCGGCGAGCCTCTCGCGATCGTTCGTGCCCAGCACCAGCGCGGTATACACCACCACGGGGATGTCGCGCGTCGCGGGCTCGGCCTTGAGGCGCTCGAGGACCTCGAACCCGGTCATGTCGGACATCACGATATCTAAGAAGATCGCTGCCGGGCGCCCCGCGGCGAGGCGCAGCCCCTCCTGGCCGCTCTCGGCCTCCTCGACGCGGTAGCGCTCGTCCAGCCACCGCCGCAGCACGTAGCGCGAGGCGATGTCATCGTCGATCACGAGGATGCGCGGCCGGCCCGCGGCCGGGATGACTTCGACCACGGGCGCGTCGGCCCGCTCACCTGCCGGGGCGGGCAGATCGCCCTCGAAACGGGCGGGGAGCTCGAAGCGGAACGTCGACCCGGGCTTGCCGGTCTCCACGATCTCGAGGCTGCCGCCGAGCATGGCGGCGAGCCGGCGCGAGAGCGACAGCCCGAGCCCGCTGCCGCGCATCCGGGGCTGGACGTGGCCGTCGACCTGCGCGAACTCGTGGAACACGATCTCGCGGTGCTCGGGAGCGATGCCGACCCCGGTGTCCTCGACCTCGAACACGACGCACCCGGAGGCGCCGCACTGCGCGCGGACCTCGACGTGCCCGCGCTCGGTGAACTTGAGCGCGTTGCCGACGAGGTTGCGGAGCACCTGGGAGACCTTGCTCCCGTCGGTCACGAGCACCGGCAGGCCCTGGCCGATGACGAACCGGAGCTCCACGCCGCGCGGCGCGAGCGGGCTCATGATGCGGCGCAGCATCCGCAGCACGTCATCGACGGGGACCGCGGCGGTGCGCACGGTCATCTTGCCGGCGTCGGCGCGCGCGAGGTCGAGCAGGTCGTTGACGTAGTCGGTGAGCCCGAGGGCGACCTCGTGGATGAGCCGGACCTGCTTGTCTTGCTCGGGCGTGAGATCGCCGTCGAGCCGATCGATCAAGAACTGCGAGATCGCCGTCAGCGAGTGCAGCGGGGTCCGCAGCTCGTGCCCCATCTCGGACATGAAGCGGGTCCGGAGCTCGAGCGCGGAGCGCTGGTACTCGGCGCGCGCCTCGAGCTCGGCGTGGAGCGCCATCACGCCGCGGTTGGTCTCGGCCAGCTCCTCGGAGAGATCCAAGATCCGCGCGTCGCGCTCGAGGACGTCGCGCTGGAGCCGCCGGATCTCTTGCGTCGGATCGTCGGCGAGCTGGCCGGCGAGCTGCGCGCGCACGTCGCTGACGCGCGCGCCGTCCACCGCGCCGACGCGCCGCGGGAGGCGCTTGGTCATCTCGACGCGCGTCCCCGCGGCCGTCGTCTCGATCACGAACGTGTCCATCAGCCGGCGCGCGCCCGGGATGCCGAGCCCGAGGCCGGTGGGCGAGGGCCGCTCGTCGGCGAGCACGGCGGGCAGATCCGGGATCCCGGGCCCGCGGTCGAGGACGACGATCATGAGCGAGGTGCGCGCGTCGTCGAGCGCGAGCGTCACCGAGCCGCCGCTGGCGTAGATCAGCGCGTTGCGCGCGATCTCCGACATCGCGGTCGCGATCCGCGTCTGCTCGAACGTCGAGAACCCGAGCTGCGCGACGATCGTGCGCGTCGTCTGGTGCGCGCGGACGACATCGTTCTCGCCGCGCACGTCGACGAGCCCGAGCTCGATCACCGAGCCTCTCGCAGGATCACGGCCGTGGCGTCGTCGCGGCCGCGGTGGTGATCGCGCCACAGGGCCGCCGCGATGACCATGGGATCGTGCGTGAGCAGCCCGGCCTGGGTATCGAGCTCGAGCCGGCTCTTCAGGCCGTCGGAGGCGACGACGAGCGTCGCGCCGGCCGGGAACGCGTAGCGCTCCTCGCGCAGCCGGGGCATCGTGTGGCCGAGCGTGCCGTGCTGCGTGACGAGCTGGCGCGGATCGTCGCCGGCGATCCACGCGGTCACGTTGCCGACGGCGCTGATCGTGGCCTCGCGGGCGGCGAGGTCGACGCGCACGACGGTGGCGGCGGCGCCGCGGGTGGGGCGCGCGGCGCGGCTCGCGCGATCGAGGATCGCGGCGGGCGGATCGCCGGGCCGCTCGCGGAACGCGCCGAGCACGGCGCGCGAGGCCTCGGCGGCGCCCTCGCCGTGGCCGAGGCCGTCGCACACGACCAGCGTGGCCACGTCGCCGGTGGCGTGGACGTCCCACGCGTCGCCGCGGACGGGGAGGCCGGGGTACGGCAGGCACACCGCGCCGGTCTGGAACCGCGGGCGCGGCTGCTCCGGCGGCTCGCGCGCCGGGGCGATGTACGCCGCGATCACGGTCCCCTTGCCGCGCGGCGCGTAGGCGTCCCACCGGCTCGCGAGCCGGCTCACGGCGCCGAGGCCGACCCCGGCGGTGCCGGCCGTCGACATGCCGTCGCGCAGGCACGCTGCCACGTCCATGCCGGGCCCGCGATCCCACACCGCGATCGCGACGCCGGGCCGCGGCGCGCCGGGCGCGGGGGCGGCGCCGAGCAGCGCGCCGCCGTGGCCGGCGTGGCGGAGCACGTTCGTCGCGAGCTCGGTCGCGATCAGCGCGGCGTCGCTGGTCCGGCTCTCGTCGAGGCCGGCGATGGCCGCGAGCGCCGCGAACCGGCGCCGCACGGCGCCGATGTCGGCCTCGTGCTCCAGGCCGATGAGCTCGCTCACTTCCATCGGATGACCTGGACGCGCGTGCCCTTGCCGGCGGTCGACTGGATCTGGAACTCGCTGACGAGGCGCCGCGAGCCGCCGAGCCCCAGGCCCAGGCCGCCGCCGGTCGTGAAGCCGTCGCGCAGCGCCATGTCGATGTCGGGGATCCCCGGCCCCTCGTCGACGAACGTCATGCGGACGCCCCGCCGGATCCCGTCGGTCACCACCTCGATCTCGGCGATGCCGCCGCCGCCGTGCTCGAGCGTGTTGCGCGCGAGCTCGCTCGCCGCGGTGACGAGCTTCGTGGTCTCGAGGAGCGAGAACCCGGCGCGCTGCGACTGCTCGCGGGCGCGCTGCCGCACGACCACGACATCCTCGTTCGCCGCGATCTCGACGCGGAACGCGGGCCGGTTCGGATCAGGAATCGCGGGGCTCACGCAGGAGCTCCATGCCATGGTCGACGTCGAGCGCGGTCTGCACACCGGGGAGCGACATGCCGAGCTCGACGAGCGTGATCGCGACCGCGGGCTGCATGCCGACCACCACGGCGCGCGCGTCGAGGATCCGCGCGGTCGCCGCGATGTCCGCGATCATGCGGCCGATGAACGAGTCGACCATGTCGAGGGCCGAGATGTCGATCAGAACGCCGCGCGCGCGGACCTTCGTGATCATGGTCGTCAGATCGTCGAGCAGCCGCACCGCGAGCTGATCGTGCATGTCGACCTGGACGGTGACGAGCAGCGTGTCGCCGAGCCGGAGGATGGGAATGCGATCCACGGCTCTAGCTCCGCGCGGTGGCGCCGAGGCGGTGGCCGAGCTTCTCGAGGGCGAGCCGGAACGCGTCCGCCAGCGAGGCCTTGGTGACGACGCCGGTGAGCTCGACGCCGAGGTGCACGATGGTCTGCGCGATCTGGGGGCGGATGCCGCTGATGATGCACTCCGCGCCCATGAGGCGCGTCGCGGCGACGGTCTTCAGGAGGTGCTGCGCCGTCAGCGTGTCGACGGTGGGCACGCCGGTGATGTCGAGGATCGCGATCGGCGAGCGCGTGGCCACCACCTGCTGGAGCAGCGCCTCCATCACGATCTGCGTGCGCGCCGAGTCGAGCGTGCCGATGATGGGCATCGCGAGGATCCCATCCCAGAGCTGGATGACGGGCGTCGACAGCTCGAGCATCTCCTCGCCCTGGCGCCGGATGATCTCCTCGCGCGCCTGCTGGTGGATCTCGGTCGTGTACAGGCCGAGCTTGTCGAGCAGCTTCGACAGCTCCCAGATGTTCATGAACAGCTCGGCCTCGTCCTTGCCCTCGAACGCCCGCCGCAGGTGCGTGAACAGCGGCTCCTTGAACGAGAACACGAACGTCGCGGTCTCGGACGGGGAGAAGCCCTGGCGCCCGCGCGAGCGCGACACGCCGGCGAGGAACTCGAGCACGGGCTTCCACGCGTCGGCCTCGATGGTGTCGAGGTTGCCGCTCGCGATCGCGGCGGCGAACAGCGAGATGAACTCCTGGCACTGCGCCTGGAGCTCGGGATCGCTGATGACGGTGGCGGTGCGCGGCAGCGCCGAGGAGCGGAGGATCTTCACCCAGTCTGCGAGGAGCTGGACCTGCGAGCTCTGCAGGACGTGGATGATCCGGTTGGTCGACGTGGTCATCGGCCCGGACGGTAGCACGCCGATACTGCTCGACAGCCGGAGGGCGCGACCTTCGGGATATCGCGCGCGATCATCGGGTGCGCCTATGGATGGCTCCCAGGCGCAGCTTGGGGCGGAAAGCCTTAGCGGACCTGGTAGCTCTCGTAGACGGCGGGCGGGGGCGAGGCCGCGGGGGCGGCGGCGTCGTCCGAGAAGTCGACCGAGGCCTTGCCGGCGCGCGCGCCCTTCTTGACCCTCGTCTTGGCCGCCTTGGTCTCGTACGACCGCTGCTCGGCGGCCTTGTCGGCATCGGCCATGAACGACTTCACGGCGGCGGGCGTCGGCGCCTTGGCGTCCTTCTGGGCCGGGACGCTCACGGCCTCGGTCACGTACGAGCGGAGGAGCTTGGGCTCGAGCTTCTTGAACAGCGCCGGCGACTGGAATATGTCGACGGTGGCGACCTGGCCGTTCAGCGCGATGACGTAGCCGATCATGCGGGCGCGGTCGGCGGCCGGCACCTTCGCGAGCGCCGCGTCGACCTTCTGCTGCCAGTCCTTGAGCGTGCCGTCGGACTGCTGCTTGGCGACGGTGCGGTAGGTGTCGGTCGCGTTGGCGGTCTTGCGCTTGGCGTTGGTCTCGGCGACCTCCTTCCAGACGTCGCCCTGCGCCTCGAACGAGGCCTTGCCGCGCAGCTTGCCGTGGGCGAGCGCGTTCGCGGTCGAGAACACGCGGCTCGAGTTGTCCCACCGGCCGTGCTCGACGCAGTACACGGGCACCGAGAGCGTGGTCTTGGCCGGGATGACGGTGTTGGCGCCGATGATGCGATCCTGCTTGCCGCCGATGATCACCTCGCCGGCGAGCACGAACACGGGCTGCTCGGAGCTGTTGATCATCGTGAGGTTGTTGACGCTCTCGCGGTCGTTCTCGGCGATCTTGACCTTGCCAGACGTCATCGCCTCATCGAGGACGAGCATCGGGGCGGCCGTGCCGCCGGTGGCGATCTGCGCGGTCGCGACGATCGGGGTCAAGGTCAGGCTCTCGACCTGGATCGGCGCGAGCAGCGCGGCGCGCTCGGAGATCGAGCCTGCGTCGGCTGGCGCGGGCGGGGCCGGCTGGGGGGCTGGCTGGGGCGCCGGCGCGTTGGGATTGGCGTGGGCGGTGACGGCGGCGAGGAGCGAGATCGCGAATAGACCGATGGCGGGACGCATGAGCACCTCCGGAAGGTGGAACGCCCGTCGGACACTTCGGGTCTACGTGCTGTTGCCAGCGCTTCTGTATGTGGAATGTAAAAGCGCACCGGACGCAGCCAGCGCGGCTAAACGTGCTCCGCGCCGGCAAAAGTGCCCAGCCAGCGCCCAGCCAGCGCCCAGCCAGCGCCCAGCACCGTCCCGCGGGTGCCCGGCGCGCCAGGGGCGCCGCGGGGCGATATGCCCCATGAGGTGGCCGCGAAACGAGGCGCTCGCCGCCCCGTCGCCGTACGCGCGCACCCGCCGGTCGCAGCGAGCACCTCGATCTGCGCGCCCTGGCTGCGCGGGCTGCGCGGGCTGCGCGGGCTGCGCGGGCTGCGCGGGCTGGGCCGCTGCGCGATTGCCAGTCTGCTGGCGATTCTGCGGCTCAAGTGCCGGCTGCCCAGGACGAAAGAGTGGCACTGCGAGCTGAAGGGCGCTCGTGTGTTCGTTATTGTGTTGGTTATATAGGGAGCCATATATCGGGTCATATATCGCGCCCAGCACCGTGCTGCTCGCGGTCCAGGAGGATGCGGTGGTGCAGCGAGACGCTGCATATTCCTCGTGGGATAGAGGCGTCTCACGCGCTACATGCAGCATTGTGCTGCACGAAGAGGGTGCCGCAAAGAGATGCATTCTCCCTGGCAATGAGGAATAGAAATTTTTTCCGACTTGGAGATGAGAATTAGTGGTACGCAACCGATACGTGATGTAGGCTAGTTTTATTAAAACTTGATGCGCACGGGGGTGTGAGGCCATGAAAGGGCAAGTCGCTGTCGTCGCAGCGGAATCTGGCCAAGAAGGTCATACAGGCGCCTCCATGGAAGTGGAGGCGCTCGGTGTCTTCGATGCGCTCGTGACGCTGGATATCCTCCGAGACGAGGCCGGAGCTGGACTTTCGCCCGGGACCGACCCGGAGCTCGGTGGCGCCGCGGCGGCGCAGTGCGCGGCGGGATCGCAGTCGATGCCGGTGCCCGGCGCCCGGATCGGACAGTACGAGATCATCCGCGAGCTCGCCCGAGGCGGGATGGGCGCGGTCTACGCCGCGCGTGACACCAAGCTCGGCCGCCGGGTCGCGATCAAGTTCGTGACGAGCAACCAGCAGCCGGAGCGCACGGCGCGCTTCCTCGTCGAGGCGCAGGCGACGGCGCAGTGCAGCCACGAGAACATCGTGGTGATTCACGAGGTCGGCGAGCACGACGGGAACCCGTTCATGGTGCTCGAGTACCTCCAGGGAGCACCGCTCACGCAGCTGTTACGAGGTGGCAGGAAGCTCTCGCCGACCCAGGCGATCGAGCTCATCGTGCCGGTCGTACGCGCGCTCACTGTCGCGCACGCACACAACATCGTCCACCGCGATCTCAAGCCGGACAACATCTTCGTGACCGACTCCGGCACCGTGAAGGTGCTGGACTTCGGGGTCGCGAAGCTCGTCCACGGCGAGGCGGGTGTCTCGTCGGCCCCGGGGCTGGCGGCGAGGCTGGCCGCGTCGGGCCCGCGAGGGGGGCGAGAGTTGACCTGCCAGGGCGATATGATCGGGACCCTGCCATATATGTCCCCGGAGCAATGGATCGGCACCGGGGGCGTGGTCGACCACCAGGCGGATCTCTGGGCCGTCGGCATCCTCTTGTTCGAGATGGTCGCCGGCCATCACCCGCTCGCGCCCCGGCGGGGCTGGGATCTGGCGATCACCGAGGTGCTCGAGGATCCGATGCCGAGTGTGCGCGCCGCCTGCCCGGGCCTCCCCGACGCGCTGGTGGACATCATCGATCGCTGCTTGCAGAAGCCCAAGGACCGGCGCGTGAGCTCCGCGCGCGAGCTGCTCGCGGCGCTGGAGCCGCTCCTGGCGAGCCGTCGCGCGCGGCGGCTGCGCGCGGACGAGATCGAGACGGCCGCGGTCGCCGACTGTGCGACGTGCCGCGGACCGGCGTCGTCGAGCCCTCGGGCGGCTGCGCGCTGTCCTTCGTGCGCGCCGGTGCCGCGCCTGCGCTCGCGGCCGCGGGCGAGCACAGCTCCGGGCGTGCAGGCGGGCGCACAGCTCGGCGCGCCCTGCGCCCGGCTCGCGGCCCGCTGGCCGCGCTTGCGTACGCGCTCGCGCCGCTAGCGAGCGCCGCGTCGCACGCCGCCGGCTCGTCTGCGGGAGCCGCTCCGAGCTCCAGACGAGGCTCGGGAGGTGCAGCGAAGTGCTGCATAGCTCGCGTAGCTCTTCGTGCAGCAAAACGCTGCATACACCGCATGTCGCAAAACGTTGCACGCTCCCTGGTAATGAAAATTAGAGATCGTCAAGGTCGTCACCTGGCGTGATTCTGAATAGTTATTCGATTCAGACATAAACCAGTAGCGAAAATTCGAAGTCGAGTGCTAGGGTCACCGCGAATCCAGCGATGGATTCAGAGGGGATGTGAGGCCATGCACGGTCGAGTAGCTACCCCCGCAGCGGGATCTACCCAGGGAGGGTCTGCTCGGAGCTCCCTCGAAGCGGAGATTCACGATGCGATCGAGGAGCTTATGAAGCCAGAGCTGCCCCCGGACCAGGCCAATCCGGGGCCCCGACCCGGGGGCTCGCCCGCTACCCAGCGTGCGCAAAGGCCACAGCGCGCGCTGGGATCACAGCCGATGCCAGAGTCGCAATCTGCGCCCGAGTCGTCGTTGCCAGTACCTGGGGCGCGAATCGGCCAGTACGAGATCATCCGCGAGCTGGGCCGGGGCGGGATGGGCGCCGTGTACGCGGCGCGCGACACGAAGCTCGGCCGCAAGGTCGCGATCAAGTTTGTGACGAGCAACAACCAGCCGGAGCTGACGGCGCGGTTCATCGTCGAGGCGCAGGCGACGGCGCGGTGCAGCCACGAGAACATCGTGGTGATTCACGAGGTCGGCGAGCACGGCGGCAATCCGTTCATGGTGCTCGAGCACCTGCAGGGCGCGCCGCTCACGCAGCTCTTGCAGGATGGCAGGAAGCTGCCGCCGGCGCAGGCGGTCGAGCTCATCGTGCCGGTCGTGCGCGCGCTCACCGTCGCGCACGCGCATGACATCGTCCACCGCGATCTGAAGCCAGACAATATCTTCGTGACGGACTCCGGCACTGTGAAGGTGCTGGACTTCGGGATCGCGAAGCTCGCGCACGGCGACGGCGAAGAGGGCGCCACGGCGCAGCGGGGCGGGGCGATGGCGGCGCGGCCGGCCGCGCCGGGGGCCCGCGCGTCGCGCGAGCTGACGCGCCAGGGCGCCATGATCGGGACGCTCCCGTACATGTCGCCGGAGCAGTGGGGCGCCGATGGCGGGGCGATCGATCACCAGACGGACCTCTGGGCGGTCGGCATCATCTTGTTCGAGATGGTGGCGGGCCATCACCCGCTGGCGCCGCGCGTGGGCTGGGATCTGATGATCACCGGGGTGCTGCAGGAGCCGATGCCGAGCGTGCGCGGCGCGTGCCCGACGTTGCCCGACGAGCTGGCGGACGTGATCGACCGCTGCTTGCAGAAGCCCCGGGGGCAGCGCATGGGCTCGGCGCGCGAGCTGCTCGAGGCGCTGGAGCCGCAGCTGCCCGGCCGGCACGTGCGGCGGCTGCGCTCGGACGAGAGCCCATACACCGGCCTGCGCTCGTTCCAGGAGGCCGATTCGCACCGGTTCTTCGGGCGCGCGCGCGACGTGGCGGCGGCGGTCGCCCGGCTGCGCGATGTGCCGCTGCTCGGCATCGTGGGGCCGTCGGGGGTCGGCAAGTCGTCGTTCGTGCGAGCCGGCATCGTGCCCGCGCTCAAGGCGTCCGGCGAGCAGTGGTCGCGGCTGGCGCTGCGCCCGGGCCGCAGCCCGATGAACGCGCTGGCGCACGTGCTCGCGCCGATGGTGAGCTCCGCGTCGCACACGGCCAATGCGCCCGCGGGCGATCTGACGGAGTCACAGATCCTCGAGCGGCTGTACGCCGAGCCCGGCTTCCTCGGCACGCACTTGCGCGGCCGGGCGCGCAGCCGCGGCCAGCACATTCTGTTGTTCATTGATCAGTTCGAGGAGCTGTACACGCAGGGCTGCGACCTGCGCGAGCGGCTCGCGTTCACGGCGTGCCTGGCGGGCGTGTGCGACGACGTCGGCTCGCCGCTGCGGCTCGTCTTGTCGCTGCGCTCGGACTTCCTCGATCACGTCGCGGAGTCGCCCGCGCTCTTGGCCGAGCTGACGCGCGGCCTCTTGTTCCTGACGCCGCCGAACCGCGCCGGCCTGCGCGACGCGCTGAGCCAGCCGGCCGAGATGGCGGGCTATCAGTTCGAGACGCCGGCGATGATCGAGTCGATGCTCGATCACCTCGAGCATACGCCGGGCGCGCTGCCGCTATTGCAGTTCGCGGCCAGCCAGCTGTGGGAGATGCGCGATCGGGATCGCCGGCTGCTCACGGCGGCGAGCTACGATCGGATCGGCGGGATCGCGGGCGCGCTGGCCAGCCACGCGGACGCGGTGCTGGCCGAGTGCACCGGCCGCGAGCAGGCGCTGGTGCGCACGCTGTTCCTGCGGCTGATCACGCCGGAGCGTACGCGCGCGATCGTGCCAGTGAGCGAGCTGTACGAGCTGTCGCCGGATCCGGTGGAGCTGCACCGGGTGGTCGACCGGTTGGTGCACTCGCGCCTGCTGGTCGGCCAGACGGTCTCCGGCGAGGGCGGCGGCACGTCGTCGGGCGGGTCTGTCGAGATCGTCCACGAGTCGCTGATCCAGAGCTGGCCGATGCTGCGGCGCTGGCTGGACGAGACGCAGGAGGACGCCGCGTTCCTCGAGCAGCTGCGCAACGCGGCCAAGCAGTGGCAGGCGAAGGGGCACGCGCCGGATCTGCTCTGGCGCGGCGAGGCGATGCGCGAGGCCAAGCACTGGCACAGCCGCTACCGCGGCGAGCTGCCCGAGCTGCAGCGCCGATATCTGACCGCCGTGTTCGACCTCTCGGCCCGGTCCGCGCGTCGAAAGCGCCTGGCCGTTATCGGTGCGATGGGCTTTCTGGCTACGCTCGCTGTGGCTGCTTCCGTTGGGCTTGTCATGATCCGCGACGCGCAGAAGGAGGCCACTGCCCAGGCCCGCCGCGTCGAGGACCAGCTCACACTGACCCGGGCGGCGGAGACCACCGCCCGCGAAGCCGAGAAGATTGCCAATGCAGAGCGCTCGAAAGCGGTAGCGGCCAACCAGAAGCTTGAGAGCCAGAATGCCTCGCTGGTCGCAGCGATCGATGACGCCAACCTGGCGCGGCTCGACGCTGAGCGAGCGCGGATCCTGTCCGAGAAAGCCCGACGGCGCGCGGAACGCTCAAAGCACCAGGAACAGCAAAGCCGTGAGCGCGCGACCGAGGCAGCCCGGAGGGCCAGTGTAGCTGCGGCCCAGGCGAAGCGAGCGAGCGAAAAGCTGGAGGAGCTCCTGACAGCGGAGCGCAAACGGGTGCAAGAGCTTGAGGCGCAGACCAAGGGGCTCAAGATCGTTCAGCAGCTGTCACTCGAATAGGGTCCGATCTCGTGTAGAGCCATCATCAGGATAGGTGTAGCGCAAGGCTGCCCCAGTAAGTTGATCGACGGGAGTGATCGAGTGAAGCGCCGACAGCTTTCGAGCCGCAAACTTACAGTAACGTATCCAGTTATGGGAAGAGGCGAACGTGAAATTTCTCAGATTAATAGTTGTCGGACTGCTTTACGGTCCCGCATTACTTCGAGCACAACCAGTGAGCGATCCGGTCCCAATGAGCGGCGAGCAGCACTCAACCGCTGACGATTCAGCTTCGGGCGGTGACGGATCCTTCGATCTCGAGGCCCCGGACAAGCCCTGGAGTCAGGGCGTCTCGCTTGAGAGTCGCAAGGCGGCGCAAGCACTATTCATGGAGGGCAACCGTCTGTTCAAAATTCCGTTATTTGCTAAAGCGGCTGAGAAATATGCGGCCGCGTTGGACAAGTGGAAGCACCCGGCGATCTATCTGAACTTGGCGATTGCACAAATCAACTCAGGCCAAGAGGTCGAGGCGTACTCAAATCTGGAGCGCGCACTACAGCATGGAAAGGAGCCATTCGGTGAGGAACAGTTCCACGAAATTCAGCAACAACTCGAAGACGTGAAACGCCAGCTCAGCCGGATCCGCGTGACCTGTCGGCTCCCGGGGGCTGCGGTGACCCTAGATGGCGTACTCCTGTTCATTGGCCCCGGTAGTTATGAAGGCTGGGTCAAGGCGAAGGACCACGATCTGACGGCCAAAAAGCCAGAGTATTTACCTGAGGCGAGGCGTGTGACGGTCGTACCTGGGCAGTTCCAGAACATCGAATTGAAGCTGGTCACGTTGAGCGAGGCAGCCGATGCTAGCCGGCGATGGGCAGTGTGGAAGCCATGGGCGGTCGTTGTCGCCGGAGGAGCGATCGTCGCCACTGGAAGCGCGTTTCACGCGCTCGCATACAGGAATTTCAAAGAGTATGACCGCGCATTTCACAAGTTGCTTTGCGCGACGGAGCAGTCTTCACCGGGATGTCGAGAAAACGAACCTGAATTATTAGACCGACCAAATCTGGCTGCTCAATTGAAACTCGCGAATCGCGAATGGACTGTTGCACTGGGAGCCTACATTGCAGGTGGTTCATTGGTTGCCACTGGCATAGTGCTCTTGTATTTGAACCGACCTCAATTTTTGGAGCAACGTAACGAACATTCGTCTGGTAGGCGCGTAGCGATCGTCCCAATAATATCCAATGAGGCATTCGGCGTTCTGATGGATATTAGATATTAAGGCTGGAGGATGTCATGCGTCGAAATTGGAATGGTATGATGATTAAGATGCTTAGCGTTGGTGGCATATTGGCTATTGTATTGACCGGAGCCGTCTTTATTGGTTCTTGCCGTCCAGACACTGAAACCACTGTATGCGAGGAAACAGGTTTGCGTTGCCCATCGGGTTTTTCCTGTTCGTTTGATCAAGAAAGATGTATTAGCGATGGTTGTGGAGATCTCATCGTATCAATTGGTGAAGCGTGTGACGATGGTAACACGGACAATACCGATGGTTGCCTCGATACTTGTGAACTAGCGAAATGCGGTGACAGTTACGAACAAGTCGAGGTTGAGCAATGCGATGACGGTAATAGGATTACTGAAAAATGTGCCTATGGCGAGAAGTTATGTATGGTCTGCGATGATATGTGTTTTGAGGTTCATGGAGTAACCTCGGTCTGCGGTGATCGTATCGTGCAGTCTCCAGATGAGATGTGCGATGACGGTAACGGTGATGCATGTGGTACATGTGACGCTGGCTGCAAGACATTTGTATTGGGTTATGCTACTGGTGGTATCACTGTGATTGCGCCCAGCCTGATAAATGATATCGACGGTCCGGTGCCCGATCGTGACGACTTCACACTGAACGATGGAATTAATCCACCAGTGACCTTTGAGTTCGATAGGAATAACGTGTTTGGTAGTAATAGTAGAAAGATTTCCATAGTGGGATTGACTACGACAACGCAAGTTCGAGATGCAGTCAGAGATGTTATAAATTCGGCCGACTCGGAACACCCTTTGTTGATTAGCGCGACCACAGATGTTGACTCCACGACGGTCACGCTCAGGCACATGCTGCTTACCAGTCTTGGTAATCAAGTTATCGTACATACTGTGACCCATGGAGACTTCCAGGTTGGCGATATGAAAAATGGTGGTGGTGCTGATTGTAAATACGGAATTAAGTGCCGATTTGACGCCGATTGCCTGTCGAATATATGCCTCATGAACGATCGCATCTGCGGCTGTCAGTCCGACAATGATTGTTCGCCCAAGCACTGCAATAAGTCAATCGGCCAGTGCGAGTAGACTGTTGACACTGGTTGTTGCGCAGCGCCTGGCCTTTCGAGCAATTCGGGACATCTTCGAATAAAAGATTCTCTTCCTCCCTTGTCTTGGGCAGAATTCGAAGTAGCTCGACGAGGCCGCAGCGCGCGGCGAGGTGCCCATCGGACTCGGGGCGGCGGCGACGGCGCGCTCGTACGCGGCCCGCGCGCGCGCGTCGCCAGCAGAGACGAACTCTGCGGGTGAGCCGCGCCTTGGCGTTGGCAGGGCACAGCGCGCGGACGTCGGCCTGCGCGGCGCGGACGAGAGAACGTCTCTGTAGCTCATCGCCGCAACAGCGCAGACACAAAGCGGTTCAATGCCTAGAATTCGGCTGACTTGGCTGCTGCAAATGCTGCGAGTATTTGATCATGGCCAGGAACGTTGGCGGCCTTGATCGCATACAACAACGCCATCGTGATTTCGGTGTGCTCGAAGACTTGACCCTGTCGATAAACAGTGAAGAAATCGTTCAACTCCTTCTCGACGGCCGGTCCCGCCCCGGATGTTCGCAATGCGGAGACAAGCCGAGTTACCAGAGGATCGGCTGCAAAGAAGTCGAGCTCCCGTCCTTCAGCCAATCCAATGAGCCGCTCCAAAACTCTTCGCTTCGAAGAGCTAACAATAGCTCTTGAGGTGTGCCGAACTCCGCCGGTCGCTCGGGCGGCACGAGTGCTAGAACCATTGTTTGAGGACAGAGGCGCCCTTTTTGGGAATTTCGAGCTTCTTCAACACGGGCGAGGTTAGCAGTTACCTGGGCGGTCGGCGCGTCATCACGGGTATGTTAACGGGAGTCGATCCAGAGCTACGAGGAGGCGCTCGCCTTGGAACCGCAGTTCGTCGCCTCGCACGTCGGAATCGGCAATGACCAGATCGTTCTGGGTCGCGGCGGCGTGGCGCGCGATCTGATGCAGGAGGTGGACGACCATAGCTCAATGGGCAACGTGCTGTTCGCGGCGGGAACGTGAGGGCGGTTGACGCCGGGCTGGAGCCTCAGCCTATATAATGAGGGCGCGCTGCGTCATGAGATCAGGGACTTAGCCGAGCCGGCGGGAGTGGACCGGCGGCGCGGGGCGGGGAGACGGGCGTCAGCGGCGGGGGGCGGGCCAGAGGACGCGGCGGGCGGCGAGGAAGCGGGGCGAGGCGGCGAGGCGGACGAGGTGGCGGGCGGTCGCGGGGCCGCCGGCGAGGCGGAGCGCGACGCCGACGTCGCCGCAGGCGAGCAGGCCGGAGCGATCGGCGGCGCGCTCGCAAGCGGCGAGGTAGCCGGCGGGATCGAGGGGGGCGCGGCGCGGGATGCGCTCGGCGAGACGGCGGCGGAGCAGGAGCGGGATCGTACTGCGCAGGCGCTTGGCCTCGCGCGCGAGGGCGGCGTCGGGGGCCTCGTCGTCGGGGTGGAGCAGCGCCCAGCGGAGGGCCTCGGTGAAGTGCGCGAAGCGCTCGGGCGGGACGCCGGCGGCGAAGCAGCGGTGGATCCGTGACAGCTCGACGGCGCGGCCGAGATGGAAGCGCAGCTCGATGAACTGCGTGGCGTCGACGTCGGCGCGCGGAGCGAGGCGCGTGGCGAGGCGCGGGCCGAGCACGACGACGGGCGGCGCGGCGAGCAGGATCGTGACGTCGGCGGCGTCGCGGCGCGCGGTGGCGTGGAGCAGCGTGGGCGGGCCGCCGAGCGCCTTGGCGATCTGCGGGTAGATGGCGGCGGCGGCGAGATCGGAGGTGGCGGAGAGGCGCTCGGCGCTGGCGGCGATGCCGGCGGCAGAGAGCGCGGCGGGGCCGCTGGGGCAGAGCAGGGGCGCGGCCTCGGCGAGCTGCGCGAGGAGCTCGCCGAGCGGGCTCTCGTCTTCGTCGTCGATGAGCGCGCGGCGCTCGGCGTCGTCGAGGGGCGCGGCGTACGGCTGATCGGCGGCGAGGACGCGCGGGGGATAGTGCGCGAGGAGCTGCTCGTCGACGGCGGTGAGCGAGGCGCCGAGCGCGCGAGAGAGGTCGTACAGCGGTCGCGCGTCGTCGGAGCCGGCGGCGGCGCGGTCGCGCGCCCACGCGTAGACGTCGGCGGGATCTTGCTCGGCGGCGACGAGGCCGGCGAGGGCCGCGATGTCGGTGCGGCCAGTGGCGGCGGCGAGCTCGACGAGCCCGCGGCGCGCGGCGAGGGCGCCATCGGACTCGGGATCGGCGGCGACGGCGCGCTCGTACGCGGTCCGCGCGCCGCTGGTGTCGCCGCGGGCGCGGCGCGCGTCGCCGAGCCGCCGCCAGAGCTCGGCACGGCGTGGATCGGCGGCATCGGGGCCGCGCGGGGCGTCCCACGTGGACAGCGCGCGGCCGAGCCACGCGGCGGCGGACTCGAAGTCGCCCGCGGCGAGCGCGATGGCGCTGGCACACGCGACGGTGTCGACGTCGAGCGGGTGCGCCGCGATGAGCTGCGCGGCGAGCGCGGCGGCGCGCGGGAGATCGCCCGCGGCGGCGTACGCGTCGGTGGCCTCCTCCTGGAGCTCCTTGCGCGCGCGCGCGTCGGTGGGGGCCGCGAGATCGGCGAGCCGCTCGCAGACGCGCGCCCGCTCGGGGCCGGCACCGCGGCGGCGCTGGATCGCGAGCAGCTTCTCGAGCGTGGGCGCGGGCGCGGTGTCGACGATGGCCATCCAGGAGCGCTCGGCGAGCGCGAGGTCGGCGAGCTGATCGCGCGCGAGATCGCCGACGGCGACGTAGAGGCGCGTGCGCTCGCGCGGATCGGTGGTGGCGGCGGCCTCGCGCTCCATGTGGCCGGCGGCGGCGCGCGTGTCGCCGCGCTCGAGAGCGAGCTCGCCGAGGCGGTGCCACGCAGGCGCGCACGCAGGATCGAGCTTCACGGCGGCGGCGAGCCGTGACTCGGCGTTGGCGGGGCGCAGCGCGCGGACCTCGGCCTGCGCGGCGCGGACGAGCGCGGCGGCGACGGCGGCGCCGTGGCGGGGCGCGTCGGGGTGCTCGGCGAGCGAGCCGAGCAGGATCGACGCCTCGCGCCACAGCCGGCGCTGGAAGCAGCTGTCGCCGAGCGCGAGCGTGACGAGCAGGTTGCGGCGATCGAGCCGGTGCGCCTCGTGCAGCTGCTGGTGCGCCTCGTCGGCGTCGCCGAGCGCGCCGACGAGCTGCGCGTAGCGGTGGACGACCCGGGCGCGGGCCTCGCGCGGCAGCGGATCGGGGCGCACGTCGAGCAGGGCGCCGAGGAGGTCCACGGCCTCGGCAGGGCGCGCGCCCTCCTCGAGGAGCTGCGAGAGCGCCAGGTGGGCATCGGCATCGTGCGGCAGCGTCGCGAGCACGCCGCGCAGCTGGCGCTCGGCGCCCTCGGCGTCGCCAGCGCGCGCGTCGTCGGCGGCGCGATCGATGAGGATGGCGGCGCGCGCCTGATCGCGATCGAGCGCGAGGCCGACGTCGTCGGGCAGGAGCGCGCACGCCTCGTCGAGCGCGCGCGCGGCGCCGGCGTGATCGCCGGTCGCGCGGAGCTCGCGGGCGACCTCGGTCAGCGCGGCGGCGCGCTCGGCGCGGGTGAGCGCGGGCGTCGGCGGCGGAGCGCTGGCGGTGCCGGGGCGGCGGGCGCGGGGCGGCGCGGCCACGGGCAGCGGCGGCGGCACGGTCGGCGCGCGGCCGGCGCGCGCGGGCAGCGGCGGCGGCGTGGTGGGCGCGCGCTCGGCACGAGAGGGCAGCGGCGGCGGCGTGGTGGGCGCGCGCTCGGCACGCGCGGGCAGCGGCGGCGGCGTGGTGGGCGCGCGCTCGGCGCGTGGGGGCAGCGGCGGCGGCGTGGTGGGCGCGCGCTCGGCGCGACGGGGCGCGGGCGGCGCGGCGGGCGGCGGCGCGGCGGGGGCGGGCACGGCCGGAGTCCGGCCGGTACGGCCGCGGCGGGGCGCGGCGGGCTGCGCGGCGCGGGTTCGCGAGGGCGGCGTGGCCGGCGTGCGCGGCGTGGCGGGCGCCCGAGTCGCGGCGGCCGCGCGGAGCTGCAGCCCGGGCACCTGCTCGGTCACGTCGCCGATGTCGGCGCCGGACGGGCGCACGATCTCGGTCTCGTCACCGATGCTGCGCGCTGGCGCGGCGGGCAGATCGATCGAGGTGTCCTCGCCGGGCCCGCGCGGCGCGGGCACGAGGCCGACCTGGGTCTCCAGCTCCGCCGAGGCGCGCTTCGGAGAGCGGGGGCGGTCCCGGGACACGCCTCGACGGTATCACGCACCACGCGAGGCGCGGCGCGCCGCGCCGGCCGTCATGGCGGCGCGCCGACCGTCACCTGCGTCTCACTTACTTCTTCGCGTCGGCCTTCGCCTTCGCGGCCTTCGCGAGCAGCTCCTCGGTGATGTTGCTCGGCGTGTCGGCGTACTTGGCGAACTCCATCGTGAACTCGGCCTTGCCCTGGGTCGAGCTGCGGAGCGGCGTGGAGTAGCCGAACATCTCGGCGAGCGGGACCTCGGCGTCGACGCGGCACTGGCCGTCCTCCTCGGTCGAGCCGACGACGACACCGCGGCGCTGCATGATCGTCGACAGGATGTTGCCGGAGAACTCGGCGGGGCCCTCGACCGACAGCTTCATGATCGGCTCGAGGATCCTCGGCTTCGCGCGCGGGAAGAAGTCGCGGAACGCGCCGCGGGCCGCCTCCTGGAACGCGATGTCGCTCGAGTCGACGGCGTGCGACTGGCCGTCGTTGATGACGACCCGCAAGCCGACGACGGGCACGCCGAGCCGCGGGCTCTTGGCCAGCATCGACTTGAAGCCCTTCTCGCACGACGGGATGAACTCGCGCGGGATCGATCCGCCCTTGATCTCGTCGGCGAACTCGAACTCGCCCTCGTACGGCTCGGCGAACCCGGAGACGCGGCCGTACTGGCCGGAGCCGCCGGTCTGCTTCTTGTGCGTGTAGTTGAACTCGGTGCGCGCGCCGATCGTCTCGCGGTACGCGACCTGCGGCGGCGACGTCACCACCTCGGCCTTGTACTCGCGCTTCATGCGCTCGATGTAGACGTCGAGGTGCAGCTCGCCCATGCCGGCGATGAGCGTCTCGTTCGACTCGGAATCGACCCAGCACTTGAACGTGGGGTCCTCGCGCGTGAACCGGTTGAGCGCCTTGGACATGTTGATCTCGGCGCCGGAGTCCTTCGGCTTGATCGCGACGGTGATGACTGGCGCGGGCACGAACATCGACGTCATGGCGTAGTTCACCGTGCCGTCGGTGAACGTGTCGCCGGAGTTGCAGTCGATGCCGAACAGCGCGCAGATGTCGCCGGCGCCGGCCTCGGTGATGTCCTCCTTGTCGTCGGAGTGCATCCGCACGAGCCGGCCGACCTTCACCTTCTTGCCGTTGCGCGAGTTGACGATGAAGTCGTCCTTCCTGACCTGGCCCTGGTAGACGCGCACGTACGTGAGCTGCCCGTAGCGGCCGTCCTCGAGCTTGAACGCGAGCATGACGAGCGGCTTGGCCGGGTTCGAGTCGAGGACGACGGGCTCCTCCGCCTTGGACAGATCGAGCGCGATGTTCTCGACGTCGCGCGGCTCGGGCAGGTACGAGCACACGCCGTCGAGCAGGAGCTGGACGCCCTTGTTGCCGAGCGCCGAGCCGACCATGACGGGCGTGCACTTGAGCGCGATCGTCGAGTCGCGCAGGCACTTGCGGAGCAGCTCCGGCGTGACCTTCTCCTCGAGCATCGCCTCGGTGAGCTCGTCGTTCACCATCGAGAGCTGGTCGAGCATCTCGTCGCGTAGCTTCTGCGCCTGCTCGGCGAGCTCGGCGGGGATCGGGCCGCGCTCGATGGTCTCGCCGTTGTCGCCGTAGAACTTGAACGCCACCATCTCGATCAGATCGACGACGCCCTCGAGCTTGTCCTCGAGGCCGATCGGCATCTGGATCATGACGGGGTGGAGGCGCAGCTTGTCGCGCAGCTGATCGCGCACGCGGTACGGGTTCGCGCCGGTGCGGTCGAGCTTGTTGACGAACGCGATGCGCGGCACCTTGTAGCGGCGCATCTGGCGGTCGACGGTGTAGCTCTGCGACTGCACGCCGGCGACGCCGCACAGGACCATGATCGCGCCGTCGAGGACGCGCAGCGAGCGCTCGACCTCGATCGTGAAGTCGACGTGGCCTGGGGTGTCGATGATGTTGATGTGGTGCTGCGCCTTGACGGGCGTGCCGGGGACGGCCATGACGCCCTTGGCCTGCGGGCCGGGTGGCCACTGGCAGAACGTCGCGGCGCTCTGGATGGTGATGCCGCGCTCGCGCTCGAGCTCCATCGAGTCCATCTTCGCGCCGACGCCGTCCTTGCCCTTGACCTCGTGGATCGCGTGAATGCGGGCGGTGTAGTAGAGGATTCGCTCGGTCAGCGTCGTCTTGCCGCTGTCGATGTGAGCCGAGATACCGATATTGCGAACTTTGGACAGGTCGGTGAGCAAGGGAACGTCTCCTGCAGCAGGTCCCTGGGAGCCCAGGTCGAGGGCGGATAAGGCCGCGGGATTGCTACCCTGGTAGCGCTTTCAATGCAAGCGCGACGTGAAGACAACAGTCTCCACGGGGTCAGCCGTCCCTGAGCTGTCGGAACGAAACGTGTTTCTTACCTCGCGCGCGTCCCCCAGGAGCCTCGCCGGCCGGTCCGGCGGCGGGTTCCCTACCTCGTTCCCTATGCGGCTGCGGGCAGCGCGCCCGGCATCGATCCCGCCTTCGATCTCGCCTTCGAGCCTCACTTTGTTCGCTACCTCGTTTCACAGCCCGGGTCTCGTCTTTGTGCCGGTCTTGGGACCGGCGAGGGGAGGGTCACTTTGCTATCGTCAAGCCCTGTGTCGTCCAGCCCTGTGTCGTCGGCGCCGCGGAGTGACATCACGCATCTCGACGACAACGCGGCGGCCGAGTTCGTCTCGGGCGGCATGACGCCGGCCGCGCAGTCGAGGATCGAGGGGCACCTCGCGAGCTGCCGCGACTGCCGCGAGCTGGTCGCCGCGCTCGCGATGGACGCGGGCACCGACTCGCACGCGGACACGCTGCCGCAGCAGCTCGATTCGTCGTCGTCGTCGTCCCAGGCGTCGCAGCGGCCGACGCGCACGCTCGCGATCGGCGATCGCGTCGGGCGCTACCTCGTCCTGTCGGCGCTGGGCGCGGGCGGCATGGGCGTCGTGTTCTCGGCCTACGATCCGCAGCTGGATCGCAAGGTCGCGCTGAAGCTCTTGCGCGCGGGCATCACGTACAACACGAAGGACGCGCGCACGCGGCTGCGGCGCGAGGCGCAGGCGATCGCCCAGCTCTCGCACCCGAACGTGGTCGGCGTCTACGACGTCGGCAACACCGACGAGGGCGATCTGTACATCGCGATGGAGTTCGTCGACGGCGAGACGCTGACGTCGTGGCTCAAGCGGTACCCGCGGACGTGGCGCGACATCGTGGACATTTACCTCCAGGCGGCGCGCGGCCTGCTCGCCGCGCACTCGGTGGGCCTGCTCCACCGCGACTTCAAGCCAGACAACGTGCTGGTCGGCAGCGACGGTCGCGTCCGCGTCACGGACTTTGGCCTCGCGCGCTCCGTGATCACGCCCGAGGACGCGGCGCGCGTGCCGGGCCGCTTCCGCCGCCCATCGAGCAGCCCGGGGCCGTCGGCGCTCAACGTCGAGCTGACGGCGACGGGCACGGTCCTCGGCACGCCGCGCTACATGGCGCCGGAGCAGCTGAAGGGCCCGGACATCGATCACCGCGCGGACCAGTTCAGCTTCAGCGTCGCGCTGTACGAGGCGCTCTACGGCATGCACCCGCTGCCGGGCTCGACGGCGGTCTCGATGCTCGAGAAGCACGAGAAGGCGCAGCCGCCGCCGGAGATCGTGAAAGGGATCCCGCCGACGATCGCGCGCGCGATCATGACGGGCCTCGAGCGCGATCGGGCGAAGCGGTTCCCGACGATGAGCGCGCTGATCTCGGCGCTCGTGCCGCCGCAGCAGCGGAGCCCGGCGCGCTACGCCGCGATCGCGCTCGGCGGGCTCATGGTGGCCGGTATCACAGTCGCCGCGATCTGGCCGACCGAACCGGTCGCGGTCGTGCTCCCGCCGGAGCAGGACCCGATCCCCGTGCTCTTGGCCAAGATCAACGAGCTGCAGGCCGAGAAGCAGGAGCTCATCGAAAAGTTCACGCGGATCCAACCGGACCTCGAGAAGATCCGGCAGCTGACGAACGCCATCGCGGCCCGTGACGAGCAGATCCAGCAGCTGGTCCTCGAGGTGGCCGAGCTCAAGGGAGTGAAGTTGCCAGCGAAGCCGCCGCCGGTGCCGACGAAGCCGCCACCGCCGCAGGAGTTTCCGCCTGGTGTGTTCAACTCGGCCCAGGACGATCTCAGGAGCTGCTTCCGCGAGTGGAGCCGGCGCGCGTCCGGAAACGCCGAGCTTTCGTTCAAGATGACGGTGGGCGCAAACGGCGTCGGCGGCGAGGCCATGCCGTGGGCGGTCCCCGCCGACGACGAGCGCCTCGGCCCATCGCTGCGCACGTGCGTCGGCCTGGTGCTTCAGCGCGTGCCGTTCAAGAAGGGCAACGACAACCTCGATCTCGTCGTCGATGTTCGGTGGAACGCCGAGGCTCAGACCTCCGCCGTCTCGGCCCACATCGTCGGGCGGCGGGGCTCGACGATCGATCTGTGATCGCGCTCGCCGACGGCGGCGTGAGAAATGCTGCGGACGCCTCGAGATGCGTCGTGTAGTATCCGGCGCGCATGCTGCGCCTCTCCGTGTCGACCGGGCTCGCCGTGGCCGCGGTCACCCTGGCCTCGGCGGCGGCCCTGGCCGAGACGAACGGGTCCACCGACCCCGTGGTCACGCCGGTGGTCGGCCCTCGGCTCGCCGTCCCGACGCCGCTCGATCAGTTCACGACGGTGCCGCACGCCCAGATCTCGAACACGCTCTACCTCGAGCGCTGCAAGGGCGGCTGCACGGTCACGCAGGGCCCGAACGACGCGCGCGCGATGACCTCGTCGATCCCGCAGACGGCGGGCGCGCACCCGATCTCCGAGTACAGGAACGGCGCGGGCAAGACGGGGGCGGAGGCAGACGCCGAGTGGAACCTGCTCCTCAAGTGCATGCGAGAGGTCTACTCGCCGTTCAGCGTCACGGTCACCGACGCGAAGCCGACGGGCGCCTCGTATCACATGGCGATCATCGCCGGCATCCCGCAGGAGATCGACCTGGGGCCGGACATCCTGGGCGTCGCGCCGCTCGCGAACGACTGCAGCCCGCAGGACAACGTCATCTCGTTCTCGTTCGCGAACGCGCACCCGCAGACCGAGACGACCTCGCGCGTCAACAACCTGTGCTGGACGGCGGCGCAGGAGAGCGCGCACGCGTTCGGCCTCGATCACCAGTTCGAGTTCGTCGTCGACAAGCGCTCGGCCTGCAACGATCCGATGACCTACCGCGTCGACTGCGGCGGGCAGAAGTTCTTCCGCAACGCGAGCGCGACCTGCGGCGAGTTCCAGCCGCGGCCGTGCCGCTGCGGCGGGAGCCAGAACTCGCACGTGAAGCTCCTCGGCATCTTCGGCGCCGGCCAGTCGCTGATCCCGCCGCCGACGTCGGTGATCACGACGCCGAAGCCGGGTGACACGGCGCTCCCCGGGACGGTCGTGGCCGAGGCGATCAGCCAGCGCGGCGTCGCGAAGGTCGAGCTCTACATCAACGGCTCCAAGTGGGCCGAGGTCAAGGGCGCCAGGTTCGGCCAGGACGGCCAGGAGCGGGCGCCGTACGGCATCCCGGTGCCGGCGGCGCTGCCGAACAGCATCGTGGATGTCATGGTCCGCGCGTACGACGATCTGGGCAACGCCACCGACTCGGCCACGGTGACGGTGACCCGGGGCGCGCCGTGCGAGTCCGCGGACACCTGCGCGAAGGGCCAGAAGTGCGAGGCGGGCCGGTGCTTCTGGGAGCCGGCCGCGGGCGAACTGGGCGATGAGTGCGAGTACCCGCAGTTCTGCGTGTCGGGCATCTGCCGCGGCACCGCGGAGCGGCAGATCTGCACGCAGGAGTGCATCCCGAACGTCGAGGACAGCTGCCCGTCGGACTACTCGTGCGTGCCGACGGAGCCGAACGTGGGCATCTGCTTCAACGCGGATGACGGCGGCTGCTGCAGCACGACGCGCCAGGGCGGCGGCGTGCCGTGGGCGCCGGTCGCGTTCGCGATGCTGACGCTCGGCTACCTCGCGCGGCCGCGGCGCCGCGGCCGGTAGCGCGGCCCGGGCCGCGGCGTCAGCTGCCGGAGCCGGCGGGCGCGGGCGCGGCGTCGCCTCCGGCGCCGACGGCGATCTGGTCGGGGCCGATGGTGCTGCGCGCGGCCTTCGCGCACGACCGGATGCTGTCGCCGTTCACGTTGCTGGGGCCGCCGCCGACGCGGATGATGCACTTGGTGTCCTCGTCGAAGAACTTGAACACGGGCACATCGTCGGCGCCCTGCGCGACGACCTGGACGCACGCGTAGGAGCCCATCGACTCGTCGTTGCGATCGGTGCAGCGCTTCTTGAACTTCTCGAGCGTCTCGATGGTCGAGCAGTACAGCGAGACGTGGCAGAGCTCGTCGCCGGGCAGGACGCCGAGCCGGCCCTCCTTCTTCAGGATCTCCTTCTGCGCGGCCTCGCCGGGCCGCTTGCCGCCGCGGTGCAGCCCGCAGGACGAGGTGGCGTCCGGATCGCCCTTCTCCTTGATGGTCAGGGGCTCCTTCTCGCCGAGCTCTTGCTGGAACGCGTCCAGGTTGATGACCTGGCTGCACTTGAGCTTGGTCTGCCCTGGCACGGGCGGGCGGATCACCTCCGCGGCGCCGCCGCTGGCCTTGGCCTTGGCCCGGTCCTCTGCCTCGGCCTCCTTCCGCGCGGCCTCGCGCGCTTCGTCGCCCTTGCTGCAGGCGGAGAGCCCGGCGGCCACTGCCAAACTGATCGCGATCGCTCGCATGGGCCTGGAATCTAACACGATCGCGCGTGGGCGCGCGCGGGGCGTCGGGCGCGCCGCGCGCGCCGCCGGACTTGAGCCGGCCGGGAACGTCGGGCACAGTTCAGCCCTCCTCCCAGGCGCCCATAGCTCAGGTGGATAGAGCAGCCGCCTTCTAAGCGGCAGGTCGCAGGTTCGAATCCTGCTGGGCGCGCCGGCCATGGCATGGGGTCTGCTCAGCCCTTTGCCGTGAGCACCGACGCCATCAAGCAGCCGCTGCTGGAGCCATCCTCTGGTTCGAAAACCGGCCCGCGAGCGGAGCGCAGCGGGCTCCTGGGTGACGTGCGCGACGAGCGCCCACGCACGGACGCGCGCGCGGTGCCGGGCAAAAGTCGCACGGTCAAGGGATTCCTCCAGCGGCTCGGCAAGGAGCTCCTCGACGATCGGATCGACGACGTGGGCGCGATGATGGCGTACTACGCGATCCTCGCGCTGTTCCCGATGCTGGTGTTCGTGCTGACGATCGCGATGCTGGTGGTCGACGCGGACACGATCCAGCAGGGCGTCGCGATGGCGACGGAGGCGGTGCCGCCGAGCACGCGCGCGATGATCGCGGGGCGCGTGCAGGCGTTCGTCGACACCGCGGGCGCCGGCTTCGTGGTCGGCAGCGCGGCGTTCGCGCTGTGGGGCGCCTCGCGCGGCGCGGTGGCGCTGGCGTACGCGCTGAACCTCATGTTCGGCAAGGAGGAGACGCGCCCGTGGTGGAAGCGCCAGCTCCTCGCGATCGGCGTGACGCTCGGCGTGGCGGTCATGATCGTGCTGGCGCTCGGCCTGCTCCTCGTCGGCCCGATCGCCGGGCACTGGATGGCGGATCGGTTCGGCCTGGGCGACGCGTTCGACGTGGCGTGGGGCATCGGCCGCTGGGTGGGCGCCGGCCTGCTCGTGATGATCGTCTGGGCGGTCCTCTACAAGTTCCTGCCGAACACGGACGCGCCGTTCCGCATCTTCACGCCGGGCGCGATCACGGGCGTCTTGCTCTGGCTGGGCATCAGCGCGGGCTTCGGCCTCTACCTCGATCACTTCAACAGCTACGAGACGACGTACGGCGCGCTGGGCGGCGGCATCATCTTTCTGACGTGGCTGTGGCTGTCGAACATCGCCATCCTGTTCGGCGCCGAGGTCAACGACGTGCTCGCGGACTTCCGCAAGGATCGCGATCCGGCGGCGCGCATGCTCGCCGACGCCGCGCACGACTCTGCGCAGCCGGCGCGGCCGGGGCGATCTGCGTAATGCTCGGCGCGGTCCGCGTAGGACCGCACAGGCGACGACGCACTGCGACGAAGAAATCGGTGTGGGCGCCCATACGGACGGGCGCGGGCGGATCTGCGCTGCGCGCGTGATCGGTTGCACGCGTGCGCCCGACTCCTCGCGCGGGCGATCTGGGCGTGCCTATACTCGCCGCGATCTGGGGGTCAGATCGCGGTGGGGTTGGTCCTCACGAATGGGAGAATCCATGAAGAAGTTAGCTTGCCTGGTCCTGCTGCTCACGGTGGGCGGCTGTCCCGATATCAAGACGGACGGCGATGAGACGTCGAGCGCGCCGGTGGTCGAGTTCGATCCGTCGAACAAGATCGTGCCGTTCCCCAACAACCTCCTGCTCGATCCGACGACGGGGAAGGTCAACCTCCCCGCGCAGTGCGGCGAGACGGCGACAGCCAAGGCGCTGCGCGAGAACGTGCTGAACCAGCTCGACGGCTTCGGCACGTTCGAGACGGCGCTGACGGTGACGTTCTCCGAGGACGTCGACATGGCGTCGCTCACGGACAAGATCGTCATCTACAAGCGCGCGGCGGGCATGACGGCGGTCGACCCGGCGGTGGCGATGCCGCTTCCGATCGTGACCCAGCTGACGAAGACGGCGCGCTTCGACGCGGCGTGCGCGACGGCGGTGATGATCCCGCAGGTGGTGATCATCCCGCGCGTCCCGCTCGAGCAGAGGTCGAGCTACGTCGTGGCGCTGCTCGGCGGCATCAAGACGATGAGCGGCGCCACGTTCGAGCCCTCGGGCACGTGGCGCCTGGTCCGCGAGGCGGAGAACCCGGTCACGGTGAAGGACGGCCTCATCATCGCGGACCGCACGCCGCTCGATCCGGCGGACGACGAGGACCGGGTCCGTCTGCTCGGCATCGACCTCCTGTGGAAGGCGCATGCGGCGCCGCTCAAGTTCCTCGCCGACGACCTGCCGGCGGACAAGCGCAAGGGGCGCGACCAGATCCTGCTCGCGTGGGAGTTCAAGACGCAGACCACGACGGATCCGCTCGATCCGGCGGTCGCCGGCTCGCCGGCGTCGGAGGTGGCCACGACGCCGATGCTCGGCAACGCCTCGCAGACGGCGGGGATCGATCGCGGCAACCTGCCGTACAGCCAGTGCGTCGCTGGTGACAGCAACACGCTGTGCTTCCTCAAGATCGCCCTCGGCAAGGGGAACTACACGATCGGCAACGCGCTGTGCGCGGCGCTCGCGTGCGACCAGATCGGCGACGTCCTGGGCTCGGCGCTGCCGTCGAAGCAGTACCAGGTCGACACGACGAACCCGTACACCGGCATGGGCACCAAGCCGATCCCGGGCGCGTGGGGCAACCCGACCGATCCGACCGAGGTGAAGACCGAGAACATCTCGGTCCTGACGCTGCTCCCCGCGACGGCCGCGCCGGCCGGCGGGTACCCGGTCGTCGTGTTCCAGCACGCGCTCGGGCAGAGCAAGACCACCGTCTTCGCGATCGCGGGCCGGCTCGCCTCGCAGGGCTTCGCGGTGGTCGCGATCGACGCCGTCGGGCACGACAGCCGCGCGGTGCGGGTCACCAACAACGCCGCGATCGGCTGCGCGGACACGACGCCGACGTGCACGCGCCCGGACTGCGGTCCGTCCCCGGTGGACTTCCCGCAGTGCTACGCGCCGTTCCTGTCGCCGAACCTCGGCGCGACGCGCGACGGCATCCGCCAGACGGTCGTCGATCAGCTGCGCCTCCTGGCCGCGCTCAAGGCGTGCGGCACGACCGCGTGCGGCACGCTCACGGTCGACCCGACGCACATCGTCTACCTCGGCCAGTCGCTGGGCGGGATCCTCGGCAGCCTGACGCTGGGCCTGACGACGGACATCAAGGCGGGCGTCTTGAACGTCGCCGGCGCGGGCTGGGTGGACATCCTCGAGAACACCAGCACGCTCCGCCTGCAGTGCCAGCTCGTCGACGGCCTGATCGACGCGGGCATCCTGATGGGCGACAAGTCGAACCTGGCGGCGATGCCCCCGACGGGCCTGTGCACCATGCCGGCGGTGTGGAAGGCGCAGCCGGGCTACCGCCAGTTCGCGGTGATCGGGCGGTGGATCATGGATCCGGCGGATCCGGCGAACTTCAACCGCAAGCTCGCGCCGCGCCGGTTCCTGATCCAGGAGGCGGGCGGTGACACGGTGGTCCCGAACACGGCCACGGCGAACCTGGCGATGCTCGGCGGGCAGACCATGCCGGGGATGGCGGATCCGGCCATCGCGGCGGCGCCGCCGCCGTCGGCGGCGATCACGACGAACTCGATGTCGAGCAAGTGGGTGCGCTACCCGACGCTCCCCGCGGATGGCGGCACGGGCTTCCCGGGGAACACGTTCCACCACGCCTCGCTGCTCAGCCCGACCCTGGCGCCGCTGCCGCCGGGGACGCCGCCGCCGACGGACGGCGCGCTCGGCACGGCGCGCATGCAGACCGACGCGATCACCTACCTCGTCCTCAATCGTTAGCTAGCTCATCGTTAGCCTCCAAGGATCTTCTCCATGCACACGCTTCGCACCTCCCTGTTCGCTGCGCTCTCCGGCGGGCTGGGCCTCTGTGCCCTCGCCGGCACCGCCTCGGCGAACGGCTTCTTCATCAACGAGCACGACGCCAAGTCCACCGGCCGCGCCGGCGCGAACGCCGCGTCCAACGGCGACGCCTCCTCGATCATCTTCAGCCCGGGCGGCATCGCGCTCGGCGAGGGGACCGACATCGCGCTCACCGCCTCCATGATCGCCGCGAAGGGCTCCTACTTCGACGCAAGCAACATGGACGCGCGGACGGACACCGACGGCGATCCCGCGGTGCTGCCGAGCTTCTTCGCCCGCTCGCGCATCAACGACATGTTCGCCGTCGGCGTCGGCTTCCACCTGCCGTTCGGCCTCGCGGTGTCGTGGCCGGACAACCACGCGCAGTCCGACGTGATCCAGGACCAGTCGCTGCGCACGTACTTCATCACGCCGTCGGTCGGGCTCAACCTGGACAAGATGGTCCCGGGCCTCTCGATCGGCGGCGGCATCGATCTCGTGCCGTCCACGGTGCAGCTCGAGCAGGCGGTCATCTTCGGCGAGACGCGCGGCACGGCCGTGCTCGGCGGCTCGGCGTTCGGCATCGGCGGCCGCGCGGGCGTGCAGTACCGGCCGGCGGTGCTCCCGCAGCTCCGCATCGGCGCGATGTGGCGCAGCCAGGTGAACCTCTCGTACGAGGGCAAGGGCGACTTCGACATCGATCCGGCGTTCCGCTCGCAGCTGCCGCCTGACGGCGACATCGCGACGAGCATCCGGCTGCCGCAGATGTTCGCCGGCGGCATCGCGTACAGCCCCGTGCCGGCGCTGCAGCTCGAGGTGAACGCGAACTGGATCAACTGGTCGAAGTTCGACGAGCTGCGGATCGAGCTGCCGGGCGACGCCGTGACGGTGTCGCCGCAGAACTACAAGGACACGGTCACGCTGCGCGTCGGTGCCGAGTACGCGATCGGCAAGCGGGCGGCGGTCCGCGCCGGCTACATCTATGATCCGACGCCGATCCCGAACACGACGGTCTCGGCGCGCCTGCCGGACGCCGACCGCCACGATCTCACGGCGGGTGGCAGCTACTCGATCGGCAACATGGACGTCCACCTGGGCCTGCTCTGGGTGCTGCCGGCGTCGCAGGAGACGTCCGACGCCGAGTACATGCCGCAGTTCAAGGGCAAGTACGAGGTCACCGCGTTCGTCGCCTCGCTCTCGCTCGCCGGTAAGTTCGGCAAGTAGCCGGCTGGTAAGCTCGGCAAGTAGCCGGCGGGTCAGCTCGGCAGGTAGCCGGCGGGTCAGCTCGGCAAGTAGCCGGCGGGGTCGGTGATGCCTGCGTGATTTTGTGACGCAGGCGAGTGCGCACAAGACGCAGTCCCGGGCCGGCTTGGCCCGATTCATCGCGGGTTCAACGGGTTACCTCGCGGCACATGCCTTGCGAAGTGGCCTCCGCGGGTGCGGATCGCGGACCGCCGGAGGATGTGCCTCCGGCGGGTTCGGACGACCGCGCCCTCGAGGAGGACAGACTCGCATGACGATCAAGATGCACCTGCTCTGTGGTCTCGCCGCGCTGGGCACGCTGGCCGAGCGCGCCGAGGCGGCCTGCGTGGGGAGCGGCCCCGACGGGAAGATCGGCGCGACCGAGGCATGCGACGACAACAACACCGTCAACGGCGACGGCTGCAGCACCACCTGCGACGTCGAGGGCGAGTACAGCTGCGCCCGGCCGGTCAGCTTCTCGGATCTCGACATCGAGAACTTCCCCGGCTCGACGGCGATGTGGAACGTCTCGCCCGACGGCATGTCGGGGATCCAGGTCATCAACACGCCGGCGCCGTCCATCACGCTGTTCGGCCCGGATGCCATGCAGGGCACCTTCTCCATGCGCGTCGCCGTCAAGGAAGTGAACGACGACGACTTCATCGGCCTGGCCCTCGGCTTCAAGCAGGGCGACCAGACCAACCCGAACGCGAGCTACCTCGTCATCGACTGGAAGCAGGGGCTCCAGGACGGCGTCCCGCCCGGCCTCCGCCTCGCGCACGTGCGCGGCGTGCCCACCGGCAACGGCACGCACGCGATGCACCCGATCGCCCAGCGCATCTGCACGAACCCGACGAACGCGTGCGCGCGCCAGCTCGCCACGGGCAAGACCCTCGGGTCCACGGGCTGGGCGGACAACACGCCCTACCTCTTGCAGCTCACCTATCGGCCCAACCGGCTCGAGCTCCGCGTCGACGGGAAGCTCGAGCTCGATCTGCGGCCGACCGACTTCCCGGGCCAGTTTCCCGGCGACGTGTTCCCGGCGGGGCCGCTCGGCTTCTACGTGCTGTCGCAGGAGCAGGTCGAGGTCACCAACCTCGCGCCGCGCGCGCCCTCGTTCTGCAACGTGACCTCCCTCGAGCCGACGGAGATCTCCGTGAAGCCGGGCACGCCGAGCGTCACGATCGACACGCCGGCGCTGCTCAAGGACGCCGACGACAAGCTCGATCCGAGCAGCGTGAGCGTGGTGAGCGTCACCGGCGGCGCGACGGTCACCGTGCGGCCCGACGGCACGATCGAGCTGATCCCGGCCGATCCCAACCGCCCGGAGACGTACGTCGTCACCCTGTACGCGTGTGACGACGACGAGCAGCTGCCCGACTGCGACACCACGACGGTCACCATCTACTACGGCGACAGCGACGGCGACCGCGTCCCCGACGTGCTGGACGTCTGCCCGCAGGTCGCCGATCCGGACCAGCCGGATCTCGACGGCGACGGCCTCGGCGATGGCTGCGACGACGACGACGACGGCGACGGCTTCGATGACGGGCTGGGCGTGAACGGCGGCGGCTGCTCGACGACGGGCGGCGGCGGCGCGGGGACGCTCGTCGTGCTCGGCGCGGCGGCGCTGCTCCTGCGGCGGCGCCGGCGGGCGGCCGCGCTCGGCGGGATCGTCGCGCTGGGCGCCTTGGCCGGCGGCGGCCGCGAGGCGGCGGCGCAGATCTCGACGCAGTACTCCGCCGAGCGGTTCGAGCTCACGGGCCACCGCGACGGCATCCTCGGCGTCGAGTGGGCGGACGTCCGCGGCCACCTCGCGGTCGACGGCGGCCTGTGGCTCGGCTACGCCAACGATCCGGTCAACCTCTACGACATGGCGACGGGCGATCGCGTCGGCGCGCTGGTGCACAGCCGGTTCGGCGGCGATCTGGTGGCGGCGGTCCGGCTGTGGGACCGGCTCGAGCTCGGGCTGGGCGCGCCGCTCGTCTTCGCGCAGTCGGCGGAGCTCGACGCGGGGATGCCGGGCGGTAGCCTCTCGGGCGCCGGGCTCGGCGACCTGCGGCTCTCGCCGAAGGTCACGGTGCTCCGCCGCGGCCGCACGGCGCTCGCGGTGATGGCGAGCCTCGGGCTCCCGACGAGCACGCTCGATGACTACGGCGGCAACGACGGCGTGTCGTTCTCGCCGTCGCTCGCGGTCTCGCACGGCGGCGCGCGGGGCCTCCGGCTCGCGGCGAACGCGGGCTACCGGACGCGGTCGTCCGCGCGGGCGCTGAACCTCGAGGTCGACGACGAGGTGTACGCGCGCGGCGCGCTCGGCTACGCGTTCGCGAGCTCGCTCGAGGTGGACGCGACGGTCGACTTCGCGACGGGCGCCGACGACATGCTCGGCGCGTCCAACCGCAACCACGCCGAGCTCCGCGGCGGCGTCTCCTATGACGTGACCCCGGCGGTGCGGCTGTTCGGCGCCGCGGGCCTGGGCGTCGCCGAGGGCTTCGGCACGCCGGACTGGCGCACCCTCGTGGGCGTTCGCCTCGGCCGCGGCAAGGAGGAGCCGCGCCGGGCGCCGCGGCCGCTGCCGCCGTCGGATCGCGACGGCGACGGCATCCTCGACGTGGCGGACCGCTGCCCGACGGAGGCCGAGACGAAGAACGGCTTTGTGGACGACGACGGCTGCCCCGACGATCCGGATCCGGATCGCGATGGCCTGATGGGCGCGGCGGATCAGTGCCCGAACGAGCCCGAGGACATGGACGGATTCCAGGACGGGAACGGCTGCCCCGATCCCGACAACGACGGCGACACCGTGCTCGACGTGGACGACAAGTGCCGCGATATGGCGGGCGTCGTGGCGATGCAGGGCTGCCCGGAGCCGGACCGCGACGGCGACAAGGTCGTCGATCGGCTGGACAACTGCCCCGACGAGCCGGGCAAGCCGGAGCTCGCCGGCTGCAACCAGGAGCAGCGCGTGAAGATCGGCGACGGCAAGCTCGAGATCCTCGACATCGTCTACTTCGCGACCAACGCCGAGGTGATCCAGCCCCAGTCGTTCGCGATCCTCGACGAGGTGGCGCGCGTCCTGAGCGCGCACCCCGAGATCGCCAAGATCCGGGTCGAGGGCCACACCGACGACCAGGGCGACGACGTCTACAACAAGCGGCTGTCGCAGCGCCGCGCCGAGGCGGTCCGCGCGTACCTGACGCAGAAGGGCGTCGCGGCGGGCCGGCTCGAGGCGGTCGGGTTCGGCGAGGAGCAGCCGAAGGCGGACAACGCGACCGCCCCAGGCCGGGCGACCAACCGGCGCGTCGAGTTCATGCTCGACACGCCGGTCCGGTGAGCCCGACACGCCACGGCGACATCCCATGCCGCCACGATCGATATCCCATGCCGCCGTGTCGACATCCGGCTTTGCCTCTAAACGTCGTCAGAGCGGCGAATTTGGAGGCAGCGCCTCGAATTTGGGGTCACTTCCCGGCGGGCTTGGCCTGCGCAGCCAGAGTAGCCTCGATCGCAAGCAGCACCTTCGGCGGTGTGGCGAGAGACACCTTCGCGCCGCGCCAGATGCGCTCCAGTAACTTACGGTCCGCAGCTGCTCCCCGCGGCTGCTGCAGGACTCTTGCGTGGTGGCTTACCGGAACCATCTGAGCGAAGGCGTATGCGACGATCGTCTTGTGCCTCACGAAGGGATGATCTCCGACGTCAAGCACGCACGTTTCATCGCACGGCTGCCTGTGCGAGGTGAGGTTGACCATCGCGACGGAGCCATCGGTGGCAGGTATCGAGACCACAATCCACAGATGACCAGAAATGTGAAAGCTGTCGCCGAGCTTCATCCAAGCGAACTCAGAAACCATGCGGAATCCGCTTGGCTCTTGAGGAGAGCGATGTCTTCATCGCTCCAGTCCTCGGCGCGCAAAATGTCAACGTATTCGATTCGCGACGCGCTGCCTCCCGGATCCTTCCACTCGGGGAGGATCTTGTGCAGCAAGTCGACCAGATCCCACCGATTGGCCTTCCCGATGCCCCCGTACTTCTCGTAGGTCTGTTGCAGCAGTTGAAGCTCGTAGCGCGACAACTCGTCGGTCGGCGGCGTGGCCACTTTCAGCGAGACGTCGTACCCGCGAGGTTCCCCGATCAGAGTGAACCATGCGCTATCCGGCTCGCGCGTGGGCCCGTGCGTGATGAAGTCGAGGACGTTACTCAGCACCGGGCCGTGCTTCATCGAGAACGGCCTGTCACCCGTGATCGGCCGCCCATGGTCGAGCAGCATCTGTCGGTCAGCAAGGTACATGAGCTTGATAAGGACCATGTAGCTCATGGTCCCGCCGCTCAGCCCAAGCAGGTGAGCCGCAGCTTGCGCAGTCTTGGCGTCGTTGAATTGGAAGCGCACGATACCATTCAGAGTTTGCAGCGACACACTGAGCATAGCCCCATGTCGGAGGCTGGTCAACGCGGCGATCCCCTCCACCCTCACTCGCTCGGCATCCGCTATCCATTCGAAGCGGAGCCCTGCGCCGCGTGGGTTCACACGATGGTGAAGGTCGCCCGCCGTGCGCTGCTTCTTCGTGTGGGCCACGCAGGCCGAAGTCTCTGTCAGACGAGCTTCGGCTCGATCAGCTCGATCTTGCGCCAGGCGCCGGAGCGGAAGCGGTAGGCGAAGGCGACGGCGAGGAGGGCGAGGTAGCCGACGATGCAGACCATGGCGCCGAGGGCGCCGCCGTCGAGCTCGCGGACGACGTAGAAGCCGGCGGGCACGAAGATGGCCCACGCGAGCACGAAGCGCGCGCCGGCCGTCCACGCGGTGTCACCGGCGGCGCGCAGCGTCTCGGACAGCGTCATGCCGATGGCGTCGAACAGCTGCCAGGCGGCGCTGATCACGAGCATCGTGGCGCCGGTGGTGACGAGCGCGACGGAGCGGCCGCCCTCGTCGAACAGCTCCATGAGCTGCGCCGGGATCACGAGGTAGACGGCGCCGATCGCGCACATCCACGTCATCGTGCAGAGGAGCGTCACCCGGACCTGCGGCCACACGGCGTCGCGGTCGCCGCCGCCGATCGCCTGGCCGGCGAGGATCGCGCCGGCCGAGGCGAGGCCGAACGCGGGCATGAACGAGAGCGAGTTGATCGCGATGACGACGTTCAGCGCCGCCACGAGCTCGTCGCCGAGGCCGCTGAAGACGAAGTTGACGAACACGAGCTGGAACGCCGCGAACTCGAGGAACCAGTTGATGCCGTTCGGCAGGCCGAACCGCACCACGCGGCCGAGCTCGTGGAGCGAGAGGCCGCGCGCGCGGCCAAGCGCAGCCCGGCCGCGCGGCGCGCCGCCCCAGCGACGATAGAACGCGACGGCGAGGAACAGAAAGCCGACCCAGCTGCCGATCGCGCTCGAGAGCGCGGCGCCATTGACGCCCATCTCTGGCGCGCCGAGGTGGCCGAAGATGAGGACCCAGTTGAGGAACAGATCGACGGCCATCGAGACGAGGCTCGCCACGAGCGACATCCACGTGTTGCCGAGCCCGCCGTACCAGTTGCCGAGCACCTCGACGGCGATGATCGCGAAGACGCCGTACATGCGCAGCGTCATGTACTCGGCCATCTGCTCGCGCACCCCGGGCGAGTAGTGCGTGAGCTCGAGCACCGGACGGATCCCGGGGATCATCGCGAACGCGGCGACGGCGGAGACGGCGGCGATGCCGAGGCCGTACCACGCGAACCGGGGCGCGTCGTCGGCATCGCCGCGGCCGACGAGCTGCGCGACGAAGCTCTGCACGATGAACACGGTGCCGACGGGCAGCATCGTGAACAGGTACACGTTGAAGCCGCCGGTCGCCGAGGCGGCGATCGCGTCGGTGCCGAGGTGCTTGACGAGGAGCGCGTCGGCGAACGTCATCACCGACTGCGTCGCGCGGGCGAGCACCATCGGCAGCGCGAGGAGGAGCAGCGCGCGGAGCGGCGCGGCGCGAGACATCGGGTGCGGAACATGCGGTGGATCGCCCGGTCATGCAAGGATCGGAGCGTGGGCAAGCCCGAGCAGGAGATCTTCGAGCTGGACGGGCATCAAGTTCCCGTCACGAATCCGCGGAAGATCTATTTTCCAAAGGCGGGGATCTCGAAGCTCGAGCTGGTCCAGTACTACCTGGCCGTGGCCGAGGGCGCGCTGCGCGGCGTGGCGCGCCGGCCGATGATCCTCAAGCGCTACGTGAACGGGGTCGAGGCGGAGCCGTTCTTCCAGAAGCGGGTCGCCGACAAGCGGCCGCCGTGGGTCGAGACGGCGACGTTCTCGTTCCCATCGGGCCGCAGCGCCGAGGAGATCGTCGTCAACAACCGCGCGCAGCTCGTGTACGTCGTGAACCTGGGCTGCGTCGATCTGAACCCGCACGCGATCCGCGCCGAGGACATGGATCGGCCCGACGAGCTGCGCATCGATCTGGATCCGGTGCCGGGCGTGGGCTGGCCGCAGATCGTCGAGGTGGCGCGGGTCGCGCGGGACGTCCTCGGCGAGGTGGGCCTCGTCGGCTGGCCGAAGACGAGCGGGTCGCGCGGCGTGCACGTGTGGGTGCGGATCGCGCCGCGCTGGCCGTTCCAGACGGTGCGCCGCGCCGCGATCGCGCTCGCCCGCGAGATCGAGCGGCGCGCGCCGGAGCTCGCGACGGCGAAGTGGTGGAAGGAGGAGCGGCACGGCGTGTTCGTCGACTACAACCAGAACGCGCGCGATCGCACGACGGCGAGCGCGTACTCGGTGCGGCCGACGCCGGACGCGCGCGTGTCGATGCCGCTCGCGTGGGACGACTTCCTCCGCTGCGATCCGCGCGAGTTCACGCTCCGCACGGTGCCGGCGATGTTCGCGGCGCGCGGCGACGCCCACGCCGGGATCGACGACGCGGCCGGTGAGCTCGACGCGCTGCTCGCGCTGGCCGAGCGGCAGGAGGCGGACGGGGCCGCGGACGCGCCGTGGCCGCCGCACTTCGCCAAGGCGGAGGGCGAGGCGCCGCGCGTGGCGCCGTCGCGTGCGAAGGGCGGCAAGGGCGCGACGGCCGCGACGGCCGCGAAGATCACGGGGCGCGTCAAGCTGCCGGTGATCACGATCGCGCAGGCCAAGCGGAAGGTCGACGCGCTCGCGGGCCTCGAGCGCTGGAAGGCGCGCCACCCGGACACGGCCGCCCGGCTCGCGCCCGAGGACGTCATCGTCGACACGAACCGCGGCCGCGCCACGGCGTGGTATCGGGTGCGGATCAACCTGAAGCACGTGCCGGAGGCTGAGCGGCCGCCACCCGAGCCGCCGGATCCGGACTACGACCCGCGGTCCGAGTATGCGGCGCCGGGCGACGCCGACGACCCCGATGGCCACGGCGAGCCGGGGTAGCCCCGGGCCGCCGGGCGCCGGGCCAGCCGCCATGGTACCCTGCGGGCCCCATGCGCCGAGCTGCTCCCATTGCGCTCCTGGTGCTGCTCTGCGCGGCGTGCAAGACGGGCCCCTCGGACACCGGGCGGTCCCCCGAGCCGACGACGCGCAAGGATCAGCCGACGGAGCCGCAGAAAGAGGCCCCCCCGATGACCGACCTCGATCCGAAGTCCCCCGCGGCCTGGATGCAGGCGCAGGCGGTCGCCGCGACCGCCGGTCGGGGCAAGCTCGAGAAGCGCAGCGACGCGCTGCCGTTCCTGTTCAAAGCCGAGGATCCGCCGTGGGTGCTCGTTCACCAGGGCAAGGTCGTCCGCGACAAGGGCGCCCAGGCGGCCGGCGCGTACCTGCGCGATCTCGGCATCGTCGAGGGGAAGGGCCCGGCGATCGACGACGTCCTGGTCGTGCTCGCCGCGCTCGACGCTATGCCGCCGGTCACCGAGGTGCCCAAGGACTCGTATGTCAACGCGCCGGGCGACAAGGCGCTCTCGGACATCACGGCCCGGATCTACGCGAACGGCGATCTGGCGCGGATCACGCTCGTGTACTTCCTCAGCGGGCCGCTCACGCCGGAGCGCGGTGGTCCGGCCGGGTCCGGCGACACCGTCGGCGGGATGGATCCCAACTACAAACCCAAGCCGTACCGCAAGATCGCGCGATGCAAGCTGGTGATCCCGAAAACGGGGGACGCGGCCTGGAAGGTCGAGCACCTGAACTGGACCCAGGAGTAGGAAGCCTGCCGGGTATCGGCGGGTAACAGGACCCAAGAGGTGGCCATGAGTACGTTCGACACCAGCCGGAGCACCGGGGGGTCGGAGGGGGCAGGGGGAGACTCGCCCAAAGCAGCAGCGGACGCCAAGGTCGGCGCGGCGCTGGCAGAGCGCGGCAGCGGCGCGGCGCATGAATCCGGCGCCGTGTTCCACAACAACGGGGCGTCCCACGCCGCCGCTGATGCGGTCGGCGCGCGCGCGTTCACCGCGGGGAGCGACGTCTACTTCGGCGCCGGCCAGTACGATCCGGGCTCGCAGGGCGGCTCCGCGCTCATCCAGCACGAGCTGACGCACGTCGCGCAGGCGCGCGGCGTGTCCGCGCCCGAGCCGGGCAACTTCGCGGTGGCGTCCGACGACTCCGCCGCCGAGGCGGGCGCCCGCGACGGCTCCGGCAGCGGCGCAGCGAGCGCGAACACGATCTACCGCGATCCGACGCCGGGCGTGACGCCGGCCACCACGGGCACCGGCCCCGCGACCGGCGGTACGAGCACCGCCCCCGCCGCCGATCCGTACGCCGAGTGGAAGGCGAGCATCAACGGCTACAAGCGCGCGGACGCCGTCACCAAGTGGGGCGCGCTCGCCCCCGAGGCGAAGGCGAAGTTCAGGAGCGAGGACAACGCGTTCAAGTTCCGCGTGATGTTCGTGATGAAGAAGGACTCGGTGAAGGTGTTCAAGGACGGCGGGGCGCGCATCACCGACGACAACAACTCGTACACGATCCTCCTGGCCGACGACTTCCCCGAGTGGCTCCCCGAGCTGCGCACGGCCGGGTTCCTGACGGCGTTCCTGACGGCCGAGCCGCTCACCACCCACGTGAACCAGGCGCAGGCGCGCAAGCTCAAGACGTGGGTCGATCAGGCGGCCGACGAGGACGAGGCGAAGGACATCTTCCACAAGGTGTACCCGACGCTGCACGACAGCTCCCCGGCGACGTGGGGTACGGCCCAGGCGTGGCCGCTCGCCCGGATCAAGCAGCTGTTCGGCGTCCTCGCCCAGTACCTGAGCGCCGGCCAGGCATCGACGGTGACCGGCGGCTTCGTCTACGTGACGGGCGCGGGCTTCGGCTGGTGGAACTCGGGCTCCAAGCGCGTGTGGCTGCCCGACAGCGCCGACGGCATGGGCCACGACATGACGGGCGGCGCGGCCGCCGGCATCGCGCGCACCGACGCGCCGGGCGGCCCGCGGGGCGGGCGCCAGGTCAGCCCCGACTACGTCGGCCCCGACGGCGTCGCTCACACCGGGCAGCCGGCGGGCATCGGCCACATGGTCGGCACGATCCTGCACGAGGTCGGCCACGGCGTCGGCGATCAGCTCGACGGCGGCCGCGGCAACGCGTACGCGGAGAACTCGTCGAGCTTCCCGGGCTTCACGAAGATCAGCCTGAACGACGTCGCCAACGCGCTGTGGGTCTCGGGCACGACTGGCTCGGGCGCCGAGCCGTCCGTCTCCGCGAACGCCAAGCTCGACGAGTCGCACGCCAAGGACTTCTTCAAGACCGAGATCGCGAACGGCAAGGGCAGCTACAGCCCGGGGTGGACGAACAACCCGACGCGCGCCGACATGGCGGCGTACTGCAAGTGGCGCTACGCCGACGTGCCGCTGCAGAAGTTCTGGGACTTCTTCGTCGAGCGCGGGCACGCCAAGGACTCGAGCTACGCCTGGGACGAGGAGGGCGCGCGCATCCCGCCGGGCTCGAACTGGGTCTACGGCTACCTGGCGCGCGGCGGCATGGAGTGGACCAAGTACAAGAAGGCGGCGTGGGACCAGAAGGTCTCCTGGTACAGCCTGTCCTCGCCGAAGGAGTGGTTCGCCGAGCAGTACACGCACTTCTACCGGACGGAGAAGACGGGCCCGAACATCGATCCGACCACGCTCGCCCTCCTCAAGGACCTCGACAAGAAGGAGTTCGTGCCGACGGGCGGCACCGGCGGCGTGACGATCACCGATCCGAACCCGGGCGCGGCGGGCACCACGAGCGCGGGCTCGGGCGTCGGTAACGCCCCGGCGGGCGCGACGGCCGCGGGGGCGCAGGGCCAGGGCGGGGCGCAGGCGACGGGCGGCACGCGCCCGTCGCGGCCGACGCCAGACGGGCCGGACAAGCCGCTGTTCTTCCCCTGGAGCTGAGCGGATCGCCGGTACCGGTAGATGTCCGTCACCGAGACGTTCCTGATCGACTGCGACTGCGGCGCGCGGGTCGAGGCGCTGTGCTGTTTGACGATCAACGCGGACCGGCACCCGCACCTGCGCGAGGCGCTGCTCGATCGGACGCTCCATCAGTTCCAGTGCGGCGCGTGCGGGAAGACGCTCTCCGTCGAGAAGAAGCTGGCGTATATCGATCTCGCGCGGCGCCAGTTCTACAGCACCGCGCCCGAGCGCGAGCGCGCCGCCGAGCGCGCGCTCGCGGAGGACGTGATCGCCGCGTGGAACCTGGCGTTCGGGACGCAGGCCCCGGTGTCGGTCGGCGCGCTGTTTGACACCGAGAAGTTCCAGGTGCGGCTGTGCTTCGGCCTCGAGGAGCTGCGCGAGAAGGTGGTGGCGCAGGAGGCGAGGCTCGAAGATCTCGCGCTCGAGGTGCTGAAGGCCGAGCTCATGGGGGCGCACCCCGACTGGGGCGAGCGCGGGATCCGCACGCTCCGGCTCGATCACGTCGAGCCGGACGGCCGGCTCGCGTTCCTGCTCGAGCGCGCCACCGAGCCGCCGGCGGTCGCCGACGTCGGCCTGCTCGTCGAGCGCGCCCGCCACGATCGGCTGGCCGAGCGGCCGTGGCGCGAACTCGTCGACGGCTTCCCCGGGATCGCGTCGGGGCCGTACGTCAGCGTGCTGCGCCTGGCGCCGCCGCCGCCGCCGCTGCCCACATGAGCCTCAGCCTCGCGGAGCTCGTGCGCGCCCGGCTGGGCGGCCTCTACGCGGCGGACGATCCGCGCCTGGAGTGGCTGCCCGAGCGCTCCGACGCCGCCGAGGCGCACCTCCGGCAGGACGGGAGCTGCGATCTGGTCGTCGGCTACAACGGCACCCGGTTCCCGGAGCTCGACGGGTTCGTCCGGCGCTGCGCCGCGCACGCCGCGGAGCGCGGCCACGCCGATCACCGCCCCGCGTGGGACCGGTGGCTTGGGGCCACGGGGACGAGCGTGCTCGACGCGGGCGCCCAGCTCGGCAGAGACCGCGGCCGGCTGCAGGTGTACCTCCGCGGCCACTACGAGCCGGAGGTGGTCGGCCGGGCGTTCGCGGCGATCGGGTGCGAGGCGAGCACGCGGCTCGTCGCCAACGCGCTCACGCTGTTCGGGGTGCACAGCGCCGAGATGATCGGCATGGAGCTCGACGACGAGCGCGCCGGCGCGGCGATCTACCTCGCGATCCCCAGCCAGGGCGGCGCGCGGGCCGCGGCGCTCGCCGAGGCGATCGGGTTCCTCCTGTCCGCGATCCGGCCGCCCGGGCGGGCGCGCGAGCGCTGGCTGGCCGTCGCCGCCGAGCTTTTGGCCACGGCGCGCGAGGAGCACGTCTACGTCTCGTTCGATCCGACGCCCGCGCTCGGCTGGGTGAAGATCGACGTCGGCGAGCGGCCGCTCGCGCTCGCCGGCGTGGCCGCGCGGCGGCTCGGGCTCGCCGCGGGCCCGATGCTCACGGCGGCCGAGGCGCGCGGGCTCGTGTCGCTCACGCACATCGGGCTGCGGTTCGCTGGCGAGGCGGTGGCGCTGTCGATCTACGGCTCGCTGCGCTGACGGTCGGCGGCGACGAGCTGGACGAGCGTCGCGGCGACGCCGCGCGGCTCGACGCTGCGGAAGTGGGGCGCGAGCAGCTCCTCGAAGAACGCGGCGGGCGGGCTCGTCAGATCGTGCCAGCCGCCCGGATCGCGGTAGCTCCACGCGACGCCGTCGGCGGAGCGCAGCCGCACGGCGCTGCCCGTGTCCGCGGCGAACGCGGTGGCGTTGAACGCGGCGAGCGTGTCCGGCGTGATCAGCTCGAGGTAGAGCGCGCCGCCCGGGGCCGTCCACGCGATCGCGCGGCGCACGAACGCGGCGATCCGCGCGTGGTCGTCGAGGTACGAGTAGGCGCCCCAGAAGTTGGTGACCAGATCGAAGCGCGCGTCGAGCGCGACGTCGAGGACGTCCCCCTCGAGGAACGTGGCGCCGGGGTTGTCGCGCCGCGCGTGGGAGAGCTGCGCGGCGCTCACGTCGATGCCGGTCCGGGCGCCGCCGGGGACCTCCGTGAAGTGCCAGGCCTGGCCGCAGCACGTGTCGAGCCACGAGCCGCCGGGCGCAAGGAGGGAGCGCACGATGCGGAGGTTCAGCTCGTGCTTGTCGCGCCACATCGGGTGGCGGACGTACAGCTCGCGGTACACCTCGCTGTAGGCGTCGCCGTAGAGCGCGCGCGGATCCACGGCCGCACGCTACCGCGGGCCGCCGCGCGCTACCATGGGCCGATGGCTGGCACCGGCGGGGCTGACGATGACGCACAGGTCCCGCGCGAGGACTTCGAGGCCGCGGTGCGCTTCGTCGCGGACGGCGCGATGCGGGCGGCGCACCGGGCCGCGCGCGTCGAGGCGCTGCTCCGCGCGGTCGTGCGCGCGCTCGTCGAGGCCGGCCAGCTCGACGTCGCCGCGTTCGAGCGGAACCTGATCGAGCGGCGCCGCCCGGCGCCGCCCGACGACGGGCTACTTCCGCTCGGCGGGCGGCGCTGAGCCCGCGGGCGGCGCCGAGCCATCGGGTGGCGCTGTGCCATCGGGCGGCGCTGCGCCATCGGGCGGCGCGCCCGCGGGCGCGCGCGGCGCCATGCGCTCGCGCTTGCGGATCTCGACCAGCATCGACAGCTTCTCGAGCGGCGCTGGGATCCGCCGCTCGAAGTCTTCCCAGATCCGCTTGTCGCCGCGGCAGTCGTACGTGCGGCAGGTGGCCGGCCGGTGCGCGTACACCGTGCAGCCGCGGGTCGCCGGATCCGAGTGCACGCAGTAGCCGTCGTCCTCGCGCTGCCGGATCTGGTACGGGCGGCCGTAGTCCCAGCGGACCCGGCCCTCGTCGAGGTCCTGGAACGACAGCGCGAACACGAGCCGGCAGCAGCGGCCCTGGCACAGCGGCAGGAGCGCCGCGCAGTCGAGATCCTGCGGCGACGGCACCGCGTACTTGTCGATCGCCGGCCCGACGTCGACCGTCGCTTCGCCGAGGGCGCGCGCCTCGAGCTTCGCCGTGATCTCCGGCAGGAGCGCCTCGACGCGCGCCGGATCGAGGCGCCCGCTCTCGAGCAGCGCCTTGATCAGCGCGCCGAGGATGGCGTCGATCCGATCGAGCTCGAGCCGGCCCTGCCCCGCCATCGCGTGGAGGAAGCGCAGCGCGTCGTCCAGATCGGCGCGCGACAGCGGATCCGCGGGATCGCGCTCGCCCGCCATCAGTCGACCTCCACGCCCGAGCGCTGGTTCGTGATCAGGACCGAGCGCCGCTCCGCCTCCTGGCGCAGCGCCGGCCCGCCCTCGCCGGCGAGCGCGGCCACCCGCTCGATCTGGGCGGCGGTGAACGGGAAGTCGCGCGCGAGCGCCTCGAGCTCGGCCGGCTCGACGCGCGCGCCGCGCCGGGCGAGCATCCCCTGCCACAGCCGCAGCCGCTCGGCGACGTCGGGGAACGGCACCGTGATCGCCAGATCGAGCTCGCGCCGCAGCCCGAGCTCGATCGTCGTGATCGGATCGCGCGTCGTCAGGATCAGGAGGCCGTCGAGCCGGGCGAGCCAGCCCAGCTGGAACGCCGGCTCCGGCGTCGCGCGCGCGCGGCGGGCGCCGAGCAGGTCCACGTTCTCGACGACGAGCGCGGCCGCGTTCGCGGCGACGGCGGCGAGCACGCTCGCGAGCGCCGGATCCGGCTCGCCGCCCCGCGCCGCCCGCGGCGGATCGATCGCGAACGCGGGCAGCCCGAGCCGCGCGGCGATCGCCGCCGCCGTCGTCGTCTTCCCGGTGCCCGGGCGCCCGTCGATGAGGATCCGCAGCCGCCGCGGCGGCGCGCTCTGCGCCCACCGGCGGGCCGCCGTGTCGATCGCGGCGGCGAGCTGCGGCGCGGGCGGCGGCGGCGCGATCGGCAGCGCGCGGGCAGCCGGCCCCGCGGGCGGCGCGTGCTGCTCGGCGAGCGCGCGGATCACCGCGGCCGGGCGATCGGCCGGGTACGGCCGCGCGGCGATCGCCGCGGCGGCGCGCGGGGCGGCGCCCGGATCGAGCGGCGCTTGCGCCGCCACCTGCTCGATCTCGCCCGCCGTCAGGAGGTCCGTGAACGCGCCGCCCACCGCCGCCGCGAGCTCCGCGGGGCCCGGCGGCGGGATATCGATCGCCAGCGCGCCCACCGCGAGCGGCAGCACTGGCTCCGGCTCGGCGGCGCCGACGAGGAACACCGGCGCGAGCGCGGCCAGCCGATCGACCGCGCGGGCCGCGCGGGCCGCGTCGCGGGCGGTGACGTCGACGCGCACCGCGATCGCCGCGTCCTGCAGCGCCGCCTCGCGCGCGAGCGCGCCGAGCCGCGCGTCATCGGCGAGCGACGACAGCTCCGCTGCGAGCAGGCGAGCGCCCTGGTCGTCGAGCACGCGCGCGAGCGCCGCGATCGCGCCCGCGCGCCCCGCGCGGATCACGCCGACCACCGGGCGCGCCGGCCGGCGCCGCACCGCCTCGATCGCCTCGCGCAGCGCGAGGCCCGTCGGCGTGTCGGCGGAGGCCACGCTGCCCGGCGGCGGCGGCGCGATCGCCGCGGCGCCCGCGGCCTCGTCCAGCGCGGCGCGGCCCAGCGCCAGCTCGACGACGCGCGGCGCGAGCCACAGCTGGCGCCGCAGGAGCGGCGCGTCTGGCAGCCGGAGCAGCACCAGCGACAGCTCGTGGAGCGGCGCGCCCGGCGAGAGCTCGCGCATCGCCGCCACGACGCCCGCCTCGCCGGCCGTGTCACCCGCCGCCGGCCTTGCCTCCGCGCCGAGCAGCGCCCCGATCGCCTCGACGCTCACGCCCGGCCGCGACGCGTCGCCGCCGAGGAACGCCGCGAGGCGCGCGAGGCGCGGCGAGAGCTCGGTGCCGAGCATCGCCGCGACGACGCGGATCGCCTCCGGTGACAGCCGCCACCGCCGCACCGCGCGCGCGAGCGGCGGGCCGTGATCCGGCGTCGCCTCGAGCTGGCGGAGCAGCGCGTGGTCGCGCCGCTCGGCCTGCGCCCGCAGCTGCAGGAGCTCCGGCGGCGGCGGGCTCGCCGGGCCGCGCAGGAGCGCCGCGAGGCGTGGGCCATCGAGGAACAGCGTGGCCGCCGCGTCGCCGCGGTCCGAGATCTCCTGCCGCCACAGCCGCTCGGCGATCGCCGCCTCGAGGCCCGCGGCGGCGGCGGCGAGCATCGCCGCGATCAGCTCGTCTGCGCGCGCGAACCCGACGACGTGCGCGGTCCCGCTGGAGCTATGCGTGTGATCGAGCATGTCTCTCCATCATGCATGATCGATGCACCTTCGCTGCATCATCGGGCGTGCATGGCGTACATGACGTGCATCAGCGGACGTCCGTCCCGAAGATCTTGACGATCTCTTCGGGCGGCGTCTCGTCGAGCTGATCGTAGCGGCACTCGGTGTACGGCTTGTCGGGCCGCCAGCGCTTGAAGTGCGTCGCGTGGCGGAACCGCGTGCCCTGCATGTGATCGTACGAGACCTCGGCGACCAGCCCGAGCTGGAGCGGCTCCCACGACAGATCCTTGCCGCGGTTCCAGCGCGACGACCCGCCCGGCAGCCGCTGCTCCACGTCCTGATCGGCGAACGATGCCCACTCGCGCCACGGGTGCGTCTCGCGCGCGCCCTCGCGGAGCGGCGCGAACTTCTCGGCGAGCGCGGCCCGCTCGGCCTGCTTGAACGCCGAGCACACGCCCACGTGGTGCAGCTTGCCCTCGGCGTCGTACAGCCCCAGGAGGAGCGAGCCGACGAGCTTGTCTTTACCACCTTTGTACCAGCGGAACCCGGCGACGACGCACTCGGCCGTGCGCTGGTGCTTGATCTTCAGCATCACGCGCTTGTCCGGCGTGTACGGCAGGCTCTCCGGCTTGGCCATCACGCCGTCGAGCCCCGCGCCCTCGAAGCGCTGGAACCAGTCCGTGGCCACCGCGCGGTCGCGCGTCGCCGGCGTGACGTGCACCGGCGGCTGTGCGCCCGCGAGCGCCGCGACGAGGCGCTCGCGCCGCGCGATCTGCGGCAGCTCGCGGAGATCCTCGTCGCCGAGCGCGAGCAGGTCCCACGCGACGTACGACGACGGCGACTGCGCCGCGAGCGCCGCGACGCGCGACGCCGCCGGGTGGATCCGCAGGAGCAGCGCCTCGAAGTCGAGGCGGCCCCCGGTCGCGATCACGATCTCGCCGTCGAGCACGCAGCGGTCTGGCAGGCTTCCGCGGAGCGTGACCTCGAGCTCGGGGAAGTAGCGGCCGAGCGGCTTCAGGTCGCGGCTCTGGATCAGGAGCTCATCGCCGCTCTTCCACACGATCGCGCGGAAGCCGTCCCACTTGGGCTCGAACAGCCAGCCGTCACCGTCGGGGAGCCCCGGCGAGAGCTTCGCCAGCATCGGCGGGAGCGGCGGCTGAAACGGGAGCTGCAGGTTCAGCTTCACCCGCCGACCGTACACCGATTTGATACAGATCCTCGCCCAGGCGATCGGGGCGATCGAGGCGACGGCGTCGGCGGCGCTAGCTGCGGAGCTCGAGCGGCTTGCCCTCGTCCACGAACTGCATCGAGACCGAGTTCAGGCAGTAGCGCAGGCCAGTCGGCGGCGGGCCGTCGTCGAACACGTGGCCGAGGTGCGCGTCGCATCGCTTGCAGCGGATCTCGACGCGCAGCATGCCGTGGCTGCGATCGGCGATCTCGGCGACGTGGTCCCGGTCGAACGGCTGGAAGAAGCTCGGCCAGCCGGTGCCGGACTCGAACTTCGCCTGCGACGCGAAGAGCGGGAGGCCGCAGAGCCGGCACGTGTAGACGCCCATCTTCTTGTTGTCGAGGAAGAGCCCGCAGAACGGGCGCTCGGTGCCCTGGTGCAGGATCACGTGGCGCTCTTCCGGGGAGAATTCGGCGGCGAGCGCCTGGATGCGGTCGGCCGGCAGGGGGCCGAGGTCATAGCCGGTGCGCGAGATCGTCATGCCGGATGATACTCGCGATCTCGCTGGCGGTTACTCGTACGTGCCGTCGTCGTACCAGACGCGGTAGCGGGTGTCCGGCGCGTAGTGGCCCGACACCCAGAGCCACTCGTACCCGTTCCACTGCCACCGGCCCTGGATCCAGATGTACCCCGGGACCGGATCGTAGTTCTCGACGACGATCGTGGGCCGCACGCGGACGTCGTAGTAGCGGTGGCGGATCACCGGGCGGACGTACGTGCGGGAGACGCCGCCATTGAAGACGTAGCGGCCGTTGCTCACGTAGACCGTGTTGCGGACGACGGCGCGGCGCTCGCGGCGCACGACCGGGCGCGCCTCGCGGTGATCGCGGACGACGACGCCCCCGCGAGGCTGGTAGTTGTCGCGCCGGCCGCCGCGGTGGCGATCAGCCGAGGCGACGCCGCCGAGGAGGGTGAGCGCCAGGAGAGAGAGCGGGAGGATTCGTCGCATGGGCAGATACTAGAGCAGCCGATGTGCCAGGTGTTGCCGCAAATGAAATCGGCTACTTAACCACAAGGTGTGACCTCGGGTTGGGACTCGTGTAGCTCCGGCAACAGCGCCCGGAGCCGAAGTGCTCCGGCGGGAGCGCCGGAGCACCGGCCCGCGCGATGAAAGCGCGCGAAGCACGCGATGAAGCGCGATGAAAAGCGAAACGCCGACCTCGGCGGGGGCCCGAGGTCGGCGTTCATTGCGATGAGGATGAGATCAGAGATGGATCGATCGGTGCGTGGGACGGACGAACCGATCCGCGCCGGTCCGAAGCCTTCCTCTGCGCGCTAGTAGCGCACGCCGTCGTCGTAGTAGTCCGAGTAGCTCGGATCGGCCTCGTAGTGGCCCGAGACCCAGCTCCACTCGTAGCCGTTCCAGCTCCACTGGCCGGCGACCCAGATGTACCCGGTCATGGGCTGGTAGTTCTCGACGATGATCTGCGGGCGCACGCGGACGTCGAAGTGCCGCTGGCGGATCACCGGGCGCGAGTAGCGGTACCGGTGGCCGTTGTGGAACTGGTAGTAGCCGTTGCTGACGTAGATCGGCCGGCGAACCACGACGCGGCGGTCGCGCTCGACGCGGCGATCGCGCTGGTGCCAGACGGGATCGCGGGGGTTGCGGATGGTGACGCCGCCGCGGGCGTCGAAGCGGGACTCGCCGCGGCGGTGGTGATCGCGGTCGGCGAGGGCAGCTCCGCTGCCGAGGGTGAGGGCGAGGAGGGTGAAGACAATGATTCGGCGCATGCAGCGAGAGAGAGCAGGCCGCGTGCCACGGCGATCCGCACGAGGAAACGGCCAGTTGCAGAGGCGAGGCTGCGGAAGCTGCAGCTCCACGCTGCGGAATCCGCAGCCGCGCCGTTCGCCGACGCACCGCTCGCTTCCGCGCGCGTTCACGTGGAAATTCCGCGCGAGGATCCCGCGCGACGCGACGCGCGGCGGGGGTGAATGGCCCGGCTTGCCGGGCCAGAGGGGACGGGAAGGTCCCCTCTCGATCAACGCGACGCGCGGCGGGGGTGAATGGCCCGGCTTGCCGGGCCAGAGGGGACGGGAAGGTCCCCTCTCGATCAGTCCACTCCGTACTTCTTCAGCTTGTCGTAGAGCGTCCGCTCGCCGATCCCGAGCAGCTCGGCGGCGCGCCGCCGGTTGCCGCCGACCACCTCGAGCGCGTGCAGGATCGCCTCGCGCTCGAGCTCCGCGAGCGGCTTCACCTCGTCGGACCTCGCCGCCGCGGCCGGCCGCTCGCCGCCGTCCTCGAGCCAGATGTGCGAGGCGTCGATCGCGTCGCCGTCGGCGAGGATCGCGGCGCGCTCGAGCGTGTTCGCGAGCTCGCGCACGTTGCCGCGCCACGTCGCCGCCGCGAGCCGCTTCTCCGCGGCGGCCGTGAGCCGCGGCCGCCCGCGCTTCAGGTCCCGCGAGACTCGCTCGAGCAAATAGCGCGCGAGCGGCAAGAGGTCGTGCGCGCGCTCGCGCAGCGGCGGCAGCTTGATCGGGAACACCGCGAGCCGGTGGTAGAGGTCCTCGCGGAACGTGCCCGCGTCGATCATCGCGCGCAGATCGCGGTTCGTCGCGGCGACCCAGCGCACGTCGCTCTCGAGCGTGCGGCTGCCGCCGACGCGCTCGAACCGCTTCTCCTGCAGGACGCGCAGGAGCTTGGCCTGGAGCTCGGGCTTCAGCTCGCCGACCTCGTCGAGGAAGAACGTGCCGCCGTCGGCCAGCTCGATCCGGCCGCGCTTGCGCTCCGTCGCGCCGGTGAACGCGCCCTTCTCGTGGCCGAACAGCTCGCTCTCGAGCAGCTGCTCGGAGAGCGCGGCGCAGTTGATCGCCATGAACGGGCGCGTCGCGCGCGGGCTCTGCGCGTGGATCGTCCGCGCGGCGACCTCCTTGCCGGTGCCGCTCTCGCCGAGGAGCAGCACCGTCGCGTTCGTGCGCGCCACCTTCTCGATCGCCTCGACGACCGGCCGCATCACCGGATCGCCGTAGGTGAGCGGCGGCCCCGCCGGCTCGATGTGGCGCTCGGCGCCATCGACGCGGTTGTGCAGCTCGCGGCGCTCCACGGCGCGCGAGACGAGCAGGCGCAGCTCGTCGGGCCCCGAGATCGGCTTCTGCAAATACTCGAACGCGCCGAGCTTCATCGCCTCGACCGCGTTGTCGACCGTGCCGTGCGCCGTCATCACGATCACCTCGACCTCCGGCTGCTCGGCGCGCACCTTGCGCAGGAGCGCCATCCCGTCGAGGCCCGGCATCTTGAGATCCGTCAGCACGAGATCGAAGCCGCGCTCGTCGAGGATCTTGGCGGCCTCCTTGCCGTCCTTGGCCGCGACCACGGTGTGGTCGTCGAGCTCGAGGCAGTCGGTGATGAACTCGCGCAGGCCGGCTTCGTCGTCGGCCACCAGGATGCGTGCCATGATTCCTCCGTTATCCCTCCGGAATCTCCGCGCGGAACAGCGCGCCGCCCCCGGGATTGCCGAGCACGGCGATCGTCCCGCCGTGCTGCTCGATCACGCGGCGCACGACCGCGAGCCCCAGGCCCGTCCCCTGCGTCTTGCCCGTGTGGAACGGCTCGAAGATCCGATCGCGATCCTCCTCGGGGACGCCGGTGCCGCGATCGGCCACCTCGATCACGAGGCGGCCGCGCTCCGCGCGCACGGCCGCGCGCACCGGCGGGCCCGCGGCGACCGCGTTGTCGAGCAGGTTGATGAGCACCTCGCGCATCCTACCGGGATCGAGCGACCACGCCGCGGGCGCCGCGCCGGTATCGACCTCGATCTCGCCGGTGACGCTCGACGCGGCCTCGCGCACGAGCGCCCCCGGATCACTCGGCGTGCGCTGTAGCTCGCCGGTGCGCACGAACTTGAGCAGATCGTTCGTGAGCTTCTCGAGCCGCACCGCCTCGTCGACGACGCGCTCGGCCTTCGCGCGGGGCTTCTCGCCCGCGGGCAAGAGCGCCGCGAGCAGCTGCGCGTTGCCCTTGAGCGACGCGAGCGGGTTTCGGATCTCGTGCGCGAGGATCGCCGACATCTCGCCGAGGCTCGCGAGCCGCCGCTCGCGCTCGCGCCTGCGCTCCTCGGCGTTGCGCCGCGCCTCGCGCCGGACCAGGACGATCGCCACGCCGAGCAGGCTCGCCGCGGCGAGCGCGCCGACGCCGAGCGTGAGCGTCGCCGTCTCGCGGAGCTCGCCCGCCTGCACCGGCTCGAGCTCGATCACGATGCGCCAGGCGCGCCCGCCGTCGCGCATCCTGCGGAGCGAGCGCGCCTGGATGCGGAGCCGGCCGCCGACCTCCTGCAGCCGGCGGTTCCGGACCACCACCTCGCCGCTCCCGGTGCCGATCGGATCGCCTGCCGCGGCGACGATCCCGCCGCGGTTGTCGAGCAGCGCCAGGTAGCGCAGCCCCTCCTCGGCGTGCTCGCGCACGATCGCGGCGAGGTCCTCGGACGTGGCCGTGCCCTCGAGGTCGGCGAGGCTCGCCCGCACGGTCTGCTGGATCGCGAGCGCCTCGCCGGTCCCGACGGCGTCGGACGCATCGAGGACGCTCGACCGCGTCGACCACACCGTGGCGAGCAGCGCGATGCCGATCAAGAGGAAGACCACCACGACGGACCAGCCGGCGAGCGGCGTGACGCGGCGGGGCGGTGGCATCGCGGGCAGCATACCTGCTCTACGGCTGGCCGGCCCCGCCGCCGCCGCCGTGGCGCCCGCCGCCGTGGCGCCCGTGACCGAACGCGCGGCCGGTCTTGAACTCGTCGAGCGAGAGCTTGCCGTCGCCGTTCGTGTCGAGCTTGGCGAACCGATCGCGCGCGCGCTGATCCTTCATGGCCGCGCGCTCGGCCGGCGACAGCGCGCCGTCCTTGTCCGCGTCGAAGCGGGCGATCCGCGCCGCCTTGCGCGCGGCGCGCTTGCTGGCGAACGCCTGCTTCATCTGGCCGCGCTCGGCGTCGTCGAGCGCGCCGTCGCCGTTGGCGTCGAACTTCTGCATCATGGCCGCCTTCTTCGCGGGGTCGTGCCCCTTCGCGAGGGCGAGCCCACCCGCCGCGGCGAGGCAGAGCGCCGACGCGGTCACGATCAACTTCATCTTCGAGAGCATCATGAGAGAACCTCCGCACCGGGCTCATCGCAACGGCCGTGCCGCGACGCAACTCCGCAGAACCACGGCCGCACCCGCGCGCGCGGCCCCCGATCGCTGCGGATCGCGCAGGATCTGGCTGCAGAAGCCGCTTGACCCTCACGCGGCGTGAGGTCGCAAGGTGCAGCTCGTGACCAGCCGCAGCAGCGCTGCGGCGAGATAGCTAGAAGGTGACGCCATGGCATTCACGGTCGGAGAGCTCGCCAAGCTGACGGGCGTGACGGTGCGCGCGCTGCACCACTACGACGAGATCGGCCTCGTGCGCCCGTCGCAGCGGACGACGGCGGGGTACCGACTGTACGCCGATGCCGACGTGCTCCGGCTGCACCAGGTGCTCCTGTTTCGCGAGCTCGGCCTGCCGCTCGAGGAGATCGCCGCGGCGATCGACGAGGCGGGGGGCCAGGAGGAGCTCTTGCGCCGCCACCGCGAGGTGCTCGTGACCAAGCGCGCGCGGCTCGACGCGATGCTCGCGGCGCTGGATGCCCGGCTGACCGCCTTCGAGAAAGGAATGACGATGAAGCCCGAAGAAGTGAAGTCGCTGTTCGATGGGTTCGATCCCTCCCAGTACGAGGAGGAGGCGCGGCAGCGCTGGGGCCACACCGAGGCGTACAAGGAGTCCACCCGCCGCGCGAAGCAGTACAGCAAGGAGGACTGGGATCGGTACAAGCGCGAGGCGCAGGCGATCGGCGAGCGCATCGTGGAGCGCATGCGCGCGGGGGTGCCGCCGAACGACGCGGTGGTGCAGGCCGCCGTCGAGGATCACCGCCTCCTGATCGACCGCTGGTTCTATCCGTGCTCCGTCGCGATGCACAAGAACCTCGGGGCCATGTACGTCAATGACCCGCGGTTCACACAGAACCTCGACAAGCTCGCCCCCGGCTACGCGCGGTACCTGAGCGACGCGATCGCCGCCAGCCCCGACCAGTCCTGACCGGCCTCGGCCAGGCCCGGCCAGCCCCGGCCAGCCCCGACCAGATCCGACCGGCTCGAGGCAATCTGCCCCGCGCCGGCGCGTCGTCGAACCCTTCGGCCTCTGACCGGGCATTCGGCGGGGCATTCGGGGGGGTTGACGCGCCCTCGTTCGGGCTTACGGACGGCTCTCCTCCGCGCGTCTCCCCGCAACCCGCCGGGCGGCGCGGATCATCTGAGGCGACGCACGTGAGCTATCCTCCGCCCGTGGCAGGCAATCGGGACGACGAGCTGGCGCGGACCGCCACCGCGCTCCCGTCGTCCAGCGATCCGGCGCGCGAGCTCCCGCCGGTCGGCGAGGTCATCGGCCGCTACCGGCTCGAGCGCGAGATCGGCAGCGGCGGGATGGGCGCCGTCCACGCCGCGTTCGATCCGGATCTCGAGCGCCGCGTCGCGGTGAAGGTGCTCCGCGCGGGCGGCGGCGGCGGGACCGCCGAGCGGCGCCTCCTGCGCGAGGCGCGCGCGATGGCGCGGCTCGTCCACCCGAACGTCGTCATGGTGCACGAGGTCGGCTCGGCCGCCGGGCGCGACTACATCGCGATGGAGCTCGTCGAGGGCGAGACGCTCGCCGAGTGGCTGCGCGCGAAGCGGCGGCCCGTGCGCGCGATCCTCGACGCGTTCGTCGGCGCCGGGCGCGGGCTCGCCGCCGCGCACGCCGCCGGGATCGTCCACCGCGACTTCAAGCCGCACAACGTGCTGCGCAGCCGCGGCGGCCGCATCGTCGTCACCGACTTCGGGCTCGCGCGCGAGGCGGAGGACGCGGCCGCGGAGGGCGGCGATCCCGCGTGGCCGACCGATCGGCTGACGCCGCTCCCCGAAGCGACCGGTAGCACGCCGCTCGCTGGCCTCACGGTGACCGGCTCGTTCCTCGGCACGCCGGCGTACATGGCGCCGGAGCAGTGGCACGGGAGCGCGGTCACGCCGGCCACCGATCAGTTCGGGTTCTGCGTCGCGCTGTGGGAGGCGCTCGCTGGCGAGCGGCCGTTCCGCGGCCCGACCGTCGAGGCGCTGCGCGAGGAGATCCTGCGCGGCCCGGGCGCGCTCGACGACCGAAAGATCCCGCGCCGGCTGCGCCGCGTGCTGCGGCGCGGCCTCGATCCGGATCCGGCGCGCCGCTGGCCGTCGATGGACGCGCTGCTCGCGGCGATCGGGCGGGCCGATCGCCGGCCGCTCCTGGCGGTGGCGGCGGCGGCCCTCGCGCTCGTGGTCGGCGCGGTCGCGTTCCACGCGTTCGGCCGGGCCGAGCCTGCGCCCGCGCCCGCGCCTGTGGTGTGCCCGGCGCCGCCGCTCGATCCCGACGTCGTGTGGTCCGACGCCCGGCGCCAGGCGCTCGCCGGCCAGCGCGGCGTCGAGGCGCGCGTGCTCGACGTCGACTTCGCGGCGTGGCAGGGCGCGCGCGCCCGGGTGTGCGCCACGGACGTGGCGGCGCACACCCCGCAGCAGGCGTGCCTCGACGCGGTGCTGGTGCGGTTCGACGTCATCGCGCGCGCCGTCGCGGCGCTCGCGCCCGACGTGCCGACTGTCGATCCCGGCGCGTTCTCGATCGATCCGGCGATCTGCGAGGCGGCGCGGCCGCCGCGGCTCATCCCGGCGGCGTCGCTGCAGCTCCGCGAGGTCGTCGCGACGGCGCTGCGCCAGGCCGTGGTCGAGGCGCCGCTCCTGCGCGACGCGGCGACCGAGCTCGTCCAGCGCGTGGCCGCCGACCCGTGCGCGGCGGCGCCGGCGCGGCTCCTGCTCGCCGGGGCGACGCCGCTGACGAGCGAGCGCGACCGCCAGATGGCCGAGGCGGAGCAGGACGCCGAGCGCTGCAATGACGACCGCGTGCGCGCCGAGGTCGCGATCGCCGTGGCGCGCCGCGCGCTGACCGGCGGCACGCTCGGCACCACGATCACCGCGAAGGTCAAGTCCGCCGCCGTCGCCGTCGAGCGCGTGAAGCAGCGCGATCTCGTGGCCGACGTCCACGCGCTCCGGCTCGAGATCGCGCGGCGGGCGGACGACCTCGACGACGCGATCGCCCGCGGCGAGGACGCCGTGGCGGGCTACCAGGCGCGCGGGCGAACCGCGGCCCTGCTCGCGGTCGGGCTCGATCTGCTCGATCTGCTCGACCTGCGCGCCCGCGCCGACGACCTGGCCTCCGTGCCGCGGCGGTACGACGAGTGGCGCGCGCTCGCGGTGCGGGAGCTCGGCGAGCAGCACCCGATGGTCCGCAAGATCGAGGTCGAGCTCGCGATGCGCATGTTCATGCACGGCGACGTCGAGGGCGGCCACGCGCAGCTCGCCCGGCTGTGGCGGCCGATCCCCGGCGAGCGCGCGCGCCGCGTCCACGGGCGCGTCGTCGACTGGCGCGGGCGCCCCGTCGGGGGAGCCACCGTCACCGTCGGCCGGTACCTGATCGGCGACGCGATCAGCGCCGCCGTGCCGTTCCCCAAGATCGCCGCCGAGCAGCGCGTCGCGACGACGGGCAAGACCGGCGAGTTCGAGATCCCCGACGCGCCGCCCGAGGGCGCCGCGATCGCCCAGCTCGGCGCCGCGCGCTCGCGGCCGGTCGCGCTCGCCGACACGCTGACGCTCGCGCTCGAGCCGACGAGCCGGATCGAGGGGCGGATCGACCTGCGCGGCGAGCCGCCGTCGCGCGTCATGGTCTCCGTGCTGGACCTGCGGCTGCCGCTCTCGACGCCGTACGAGATCCTCGCGCCGGTCGGGCCCGACGGCAGCTTCGCCGTCGAGGGGGTGCCGCGCGCGCAGGTGCGCGTGTTCGCCGAGCTGCGCAACCCGCGGACCCGCAGCTACGCGTCGGCGACCGTCGACGTGCGCGGGCCCGCCCTGCGCGGCGTCGCGATCGCGGTCGCGCGCTCGCGGCGCGCCGTCCACGTGATCGTGCGCAGCACCGTCGCGGAGCCTGTCCCCAACGCCGTGGTCTACGTGTTCCCGGGCCACCGCGCGTCGACGAGCGCGCTCGAGATGCTCCGCGATGTGCGCACGGCGAACGAGCACGACGCGCGCCAGATCGAGGGCGAGCAGGCGCCGCTGCCGGTCGTCGCGCGCGCGCGGGCGGGCGACATGTTCGCGACGATGCACGAGGTGCCCGAGGGCGCCGCCACCGCGTGCGCGATCGGCCTGCCCGCCGATCTCTCGGACCCCGACCTCAACAGCAAGATCGACGCGAACCTCTCGAAGATCGAGGTCCGCTGCACGCCGATCCCCGCCGACGCCGAGGCCGTCGTCGTCGAGGTCCCGCCCTGGCCGCGGCTGCCCTGACGGCGGCGCGCGCGCAGGGCAGCCGCGCCGCGCTGGGCGTCAACGCCGAGCGCGCCAGCGCGTCGCCTTCTTGCGCGCGGCCGCGCCCGCCGCCTTGCGCGGCGCGGGGCGAGCCGCCGGTCGGCCCTCGCGCGCCACGAACGGGGAGCGGAGGCTCGCCAGCTCTGCGCGCACGCGGCTCGCGAGCACGTTCCGCATCAGCGCGTGCACGGTGATGTCCTCGGCGCGCGCGAGCGCCGCGAGCGCCTTGTCGAGCGCGACGGGGAGCCGGATCGATCGCGTGACCGTCGGCCCGGTCTCCTCGCCTCGCGCCGGCCGGCCGCGCCGGGTGTGCATCGCGAGCGCCGACTCGTTGAGGTACTTCGCCCACGGGTTCTTCCGGTACTTCGCGGATCGGAGATCGACCTCCGGGATCTCCGCGACCGACGCCGGGCTCGGCCCGTCGTGCACGAGCGCGCTGCCCTCGGCGGCGATCCGCGCCGCGAACCGGTTCTTGCGCACCCGGTAGCGCGCGAAGTCGACCTCGGGCATCTCCGCGAGCGAGGCCGGGCTCGGCTCCTTGCGCCTCCTAGAAGCTGCCTTCTTCATAGGTACTCCTTTCGTGACGCGTCGCCTTTCGGGCGCTGATGATCCGGATGATGTCGCCGTGCTCGCGCACGGCGTAGACGGTGAACAGGAGCCGGGCCGATCCCGAGAGGCCGATCAGGATCAGCCGCTCGGGGTGCATCGGGTCCTCGAGATCGAGCGCGTGCTCATCGGCGAAGCACTCCGAAGCCTCCTCGAACGTCACGTCATGCTTGCGCGAGTTCTCCTGCGCCTTCGTCGGATCCCACTCGAATCGCACCGCCACGCGAGAAAATGTACCACATTATATTCACCCGCCAGCCCCGGCCACCCCCCAAAAAACGCCAGATCCCCGCGATCAGCGCAGGTCAGCGCCGTCGACGATGCGATCGCGCTCCGGCGCCTCGGCGAGCCGGATCAGCGCGGACGCGAGCACGTCCGGCGTCGTCGAGCGGTAGCGGTCGCGCGTGCCGCGGGCGCCGAGCGCGCCGGCGAGCGCGAGCAATCCATCGCCGACGAAGCTTGCCGCGCGCTCGCCCGGGCGGCCCTCGTCGCGGTCGCCGACGATGAATGACGGCCGCGCGATCACGTACGGCAGCCCCGCGCCGGTGACGACCGCCTCGGCCTTGCCGCGCGCCCGCAGGTACGGCGAGCGCGCGCCCGGATCGGCGCCGATGCTCGACAGGTACACGAGGCGCGGCCCGGCCCCGCCGCCCGGGGCCGGAGCCGGGGCCGGGGCCGCGGCCGCCCGGGCCGCCTCCACCGCGATCCTCGTCAGCCCGAGGTCCACCGTCTCGTAGATGTCGCCCTCGACACGGTCCGCCTTCGCCCGTCGGCGCGTCGTCCCCATCAGGAGGTAGAGCTGCAGCTGCGTCCGTTCGAGCTCGGCGAGGCGCGCTCCGAGCCGCGCCGCGTCCCACGGCGTCGCGTCGACCTCGGCGCCCAGCTCGGCGAGCCGGCCGCGCCACTCCTCGAGCCGCGGCGAGTCGGGCCGCACGTGAGCGATCGCCCGCGCGCCGCGCGCGCACAGCTGGCGGACCACCTCGCGGCCGACGAACCCCGTCGCCCCGAGGACGAACGCTGTCACGACTGCTTGGCGAGCGCCGCCTGCATGCGCTCGCGCAGCGGCGCCACCACAGACTCGTCCTTGATGTTGATCACCGGCTCGGTGTCGTACTGCTCGTAGAAGACGCTGTCCTTGACGGTCTCCGGGACGCTGAGCGCCTCGCGGATCCGCTTGAAGTCGGGCACGAAGCCGCGATCGATCAGCGGGATGATCGTCCCCGTGATCGTGCCGGTGAGGCCGCAGATGTAGATGACGACGTTCTTGGGGTTGAAGCCGCCCGGCGGCAGACCCAGCCGCTGCTCGAAGTCAGAGAGGCGCGCCTCCTCGAAGAACGCCTCGACGCGGCCCGTGTCACCGCGCCAGTCCGGCGCCTCCTTGGGGCGGCTCACCGTACCCCAGTAGCGGAGCCCGTTGACCTCCACCATCCGCTGGAGCTCGTCGCGGTGGCCGAGGTCCGCCGGGTACGACGCGCCGTGCAGGAGCACCCACTTCGAGAGATCCGCGCTCGGGTTCCGCCGCAGCTCGCTGCGCACCATGCTGACGAACGGCGCCGAGCCCGTGCCCGCGGCCACCATCACGCGCAGCCGCGGATCGTCCACGCCGACCGTGTCCTTGACCGTGAACACGCCCGCGGCCACGGCGCGCATGTACATGCGCTCGCCGTTCTTCAGCTTCCACAGGAGGTGCGTGAGCGGGTTGTTCGACTCCGGCTTGGCGACCCAGCGGATGTAGAACTCGATCGGCCCCTCGTCCTCGGGCGCCGAGGCGATCGACATCGAACGCCGCACCGAGCCCAGCTCCGGCTTCTCCATGTTGTTCATGCCGAGCACGCAGTATTGCCCCGGCACGAACCACGGCTTCTGCTCCGGCATCTTGTCCGGCTGGATCCGGAACATCGTGAGCGCGTCCGTCATGTCGATGCGCTCGATCAGCGTCGCGTTGTACTCGAGGGGCTTGGCCATCGGCCCGGGAAACTATCACGCCCCGGCGCCCGCATGGGCCGTCGATGGGCCGACGACGACCAGCGTCGCGCGGCCGGCCGCCTCCCACTCAGCGTCGAGCACTTGCCGCGTCCGGCGGAGGTGCCGCCCGGACGCCGGATCGAGCGTGATCACGCTCCCATCCCGCGGATCGAGGGCGATCGCCACCTCGTAGTGGTGGACGCCGCGCTTCAGCTCGAGCGGCAAGACGAGGCCCACGAGCACCGGGCGCCCCGCCGCCAGCTCGCGCCGCAGATCATCGTGCGCGCCAGCGATCGCGTACGCCTCGAAGCCGCGCGCGCGCGCCAGATCGCGGAGCGCGCCCAGCTTGACGCCGCGCTCCGTCGCGCGCGCCTCGCGCACCAGCTCGTCGAGCGTCCACGTCTGGCCCCACGCGCCCGCGATCATCGCGAGCGCGGCGAGGCCGCAGTCGTTCTGCGATCGCTGGCGCACGACCGGCGTCGGCGCCGCCCGCAGCCAGCCCGCGTCGAGCGCCGCCGGCTGCACCGCGCGGGCGCCGCCGGTGTACGAGAGCCGGACGCTGCAGCCCGCCGCCGCGGACAGCGCGCAGAGCGCGAGCACCGCGCAGCGCACCGCCTGCGCGACCGGCGCGCGCCCCGGGATGCGAGGTCCGGGGTGCATCGCCCTAGGTCACGAGCAAGAGGACGAGCAAGATCACGACGAGCGCGCCGCCCGACAGCACGACGACGACGTTACCGCCCTCGTAGTCCGCGACCTGTCCGCTCTTGGCCTCGCGATCAGCGTAGCTCGCAGCCTGATCGCGCGGCGCCGGGGCGGGCGCGGGGGCGGCTGCCTTCTCGACGTGCGCCGCGGTCGGGCGCGTGGGCGCGGCCGACGCCGCCATGGGAGCCGCGAGCAAGAGCCCCGCGAAGAGAGCAGTGGATCCAGTCCGAAGCGACATATCTACCTCCGTATGGATCCCAGGTAGAGCAAGGGCCGGACCAAGCCCGGGCGCGTCGGCTTCGCCATGATGCACGGCTCCCACATGCGACGCCGCAGCGCGCTCGTGCGCGTGCGCCGCGCGCGCGCTCAGGCCGTGCGAGAGACGACGAGCGCCCGGAGCTCGTGCGGCACGATGCCCATCAGGCGATCTTCGATCTTGTCCCAGCGCAGCTCGCCGATCGCTCCGAGATCCAGCTTGTCGCCCACCGCCGCGGCGAGCAGCTCGGGCGTGTAGCCGATCTTCGCCAGCTCGACGCCCGCGTCGGCCGCCAGCGCGCGCAGCGCGCGGAAGTGACTCCGCGTGGTGGCCAGGCCCTGCTGCGCGCGGTCGAAGTCGAGCAGATCGATCACGAACTGGACATCGCCCACGAGGCCCGCGCCGCGCGCCAGCTGCAGGAGCTGCCCGAAGTGCGTCGACAGCTCGGGGACGTCGAGGTTCGTCACGAGCTTCGGCCAGCCCGCGGCGTCGCCGAAGTCGGTGACCACCGCCGTGCCGCCCGGCGCGAGCCAGCGCGCGATCTGCGCCATCAGCTGCCACGCGCCCGTCTGGAGGTAGGCCGGCTCGGTCGCGTCGTCGAGCGAGACGCCCAGATCCGCGGCCAGCGCGGCGCCCGGCCCGAGCGCGCGCAGCTTCGCGCGATCGACCGTGCCATCCTCCGGGCCCAGGCCCAGGTCCGCGCGCGTCACCTGCTGCGCCGGCAGATCGCCCACCACCTCGTTCGCGATCACCAGATCGTACAGGCCGTCGACCAGGCGCGCGCGCACGCCCTCGCCGAGCACGTCACCCTCGATCCACGTCGCCGTGTCGCCGAGCCGCTCGCGCTGCGCCGCCGCCAGCGTCGGCGACACCTCGACGATCGTGTACGCCACCTCGCGCCCCGCCGCGCCGAGCCGCGCGATCACGTCGCGCGCGACGTAGCCTTGGCCCGGGCCGATCTCGAGCACGCGCACGCGGCCCTCGGGGACCGCGCCGCGCGCGAGCAACACGTCGGCGAGCGCCTCGCCGTACGTGCGGCCGCGGAGGGCAGGGTGCGGCACGCGCAATAGGTGAGACAGCGTCGTCTCGTGCTGATCCGGCTCCGCCGCCGTCCCCGCGCCTGCGTCGCCCGCGCCCGCGCTGAGCATCGGCGCCGCCGGCACGGGCGTCCCCGGCGTCCACCGCGCGTACGGCATCGTCGACGTCAGGTACGCGGGCGCCATCGCCGGGCGCTTGGCGTACACCGCCGCCGGCATCATCGAGAGCTTCAGCGCCTGCACGTCGCTGTGGACGAGGCGCCGCACCAGCGCGATCAGCTTGGCGTTGTCGTGGTGGTGGCGCATCTCGATCAGGCGCTTCGTCCCGTCGAACGCGTCCCAGAGCTTCGTCTCCTCGGGATCGAGGAACAGCTGCGAGACCGGCCGCTCGCCCCACGCCGTCCAGAGCGTCAGGCGATCGTCGCGCCGCTGCCACACGTTCCACTTCGCCTTGATCGGGACGAATGCCCACAGCCCCTCGATCTCGTCCTCGGACGGATCGACGAGCACCGCGTGCGCCGCGAGCACGTCGACGAACTGCCTCGGATCGGCGTCGCCGAGCCTGCCGCGGTAGTACTCGATCGTCTCGGCCGTATCGACGCCCGTGTCGAACGACTGGATCATGTCGGCGATGTCCGAGCTCATCTCCATCAGGTAGCCGTACAGATCGTGGAACAGGTACACCGCCCCCAGGTGTGTGAACCACGACAGGTGCTGGGACCGCCGCAGACGAGCCGGTAGGACCGGTTCAGACGCCATGTCTCCTTCGTAACACTTTGCGGTGGCCGTCCGCAGGTCCGGCGCGGCATATGCTCGTGCTCGATGGCCTACCTGTTCGAGACCGAGGATCATGCAGCCATTCGCGCCAGCACGCGGCGGTTCGCGGAGGCCCACATCGCCCCGTTCGGGGCCGCGTGGGAGGAGGACGAGGAGTTCCCGGTGGAGCTGTACCGCGCGGCTGCGAGCGCGGGCGTCACCGGGATCGGGTACCCCGAGGACGTGGGCGGGCAGGGCGGCGATCTCTCGCACGTCCTGATCGCGGCCGACGAGCTGATCCAGGCCGGCAGGAGCGTCGGCACCGCCGTCGGGCTCGGCAGCCACGGCATCGCGCTGCCGCCGATCGTCCGGTTCGGCACTCCCGAGCAGCAGCGGCGGTTCGTCACGCCCTGCCTGACCGAGGGCAAGATCGCGGCGCTCGCCGTGACCGAGCCCGGCGGCGGCAGCGACGTCGCGTCGCTCACCACGCGCGCCGAGCTCGACGGCGACCATTACGTCGTGACCGGCGCCAAGACGTTCATCACGTCGGGGGCGCGCGCCGACTTCTTGACCTGCGCCGTGCGCACCGGCGGCTCTGGCCACAGCGGGATCTCGCTCCTCGTCATCGAGCGCGGCACGCCCGGGTTCTCCGTCGGGCGCAAGCTGCGCAAGACCGGCTGGTGGGCGAGCGACACCGCCGAGCTCCACTTCGACGGCTGCCGCGTCCCCGTCGAGAACCGCATCGGTCTCGAGCATGGCGCGTTCCCCATGATCATGAAGAACTTCGCCGGCGAGCGGCTGATGCTCGCCGCGCAGTGCGTCTCGATCGCCGAGCTCGCGTACCGCGAGGCCATCACGTACGCGCGCGGGCGCAACGCGTTCGGCAAGCCGCTGACCGGCTTCCAGGTCACGCGGCACAAGCTCGCCGACATGGTGACCCGCATCGCGGCCGCGCGCGCGCTCGTCAGCGAGGCCGTGACGCGCGTGCTCGCCCCCGGCGGCGACATCGCGGCCAGCGGGCTCGCCGCCATGGCGAAGAACGCCGCGACGGACATGTGCAGCTTCGTGTGCGATCAGGCCGTGCAGCTCCACGGCGGCTACGGCTACATGCGCGAGACGCTCGTCGAGCGGCTCTACCGCGACGCGCGGCTCTACCCGATCGGCGGCGGGACGCGCGAGATCATGAACGAGGTGATCGCCAAGACGGAGGGGTACTGATGCGCGCCCGCGCGCTGCCGCCCGCGCTCCTGGCCGGCATCGTCATGGGCCTCGTCGGGAGCGTCGTGTTCGCAGCGAGCGGGCTCGTCGACGGGCTGCGGGGGCCCCGCGTCTACATGATCGGGTGGGGCGCGATCTTCGCCGAGGCGGCGCTGACCTCCGCCGGGTTGTTCGAGCTGTCGCGGCGGCTCACCGGCGCGGCGCGCCGCTGTGCCCACGCGGCCGGCGCGATCTTCGCCGTCCTCTTCGTGTGGCGCGTCTGCCGCGACGCGCTCGTCGTGCTCGACGACCAGACGCGCTCGGAGCTGTACCGCTGGTCGGCCGTGCCGCACGGCCTGCTCGTCACCGCGGGCACGGCGCTGATCGCGACCGCCGTCTCCGGCTGGACCCGCGCTCCGGCCGCGGCGATCGTGTCGATCGTCGCCGTGCTCGGGCAGGGCTGGCTCCCGGGGCTCGACGACGCGATGGCCAGCTTCTTCCACGCGCACCCCACGGCCCGCGCGCTGTACTGGCCGGTGCTCGATATATGCGGCACGCTCGCGCTCATCTGGCTGTACGCCGTCGGCGTGCGCGGTCGCGAGGACACGATCGCCGATCCAGCCCTGGCGGCGCGCGGCGCGCGGATCGCGGCGACGGCGCTGTGGCTCCGGCTCGTGCTGGCGCTCGTGCTCGGACCGTTCGTGGTCGTGCTGCTCCGCGCGCCGGACCTGCCGCGGATCTTGCTCGACACCGCGCCGCTCCTCGGCGTGGTGACGGCCGCCGTGTGCGCGGTCGGCCTGCTCCGCCTGGCCGGCAGCCGCATCGAGGGGCTGCCCGCGCACCGGCTGGCTTTCGGTGCCGCGCTCGTCCTGTGGTGGGGCGGGGTCGAGCTCGGCCGGCTCGTCCATACCCGCGAGCTTTTGCAGTTCTCCGAGCTGTCTTTCGGCGCCGAGTTCCTCGAGGCGTGGTCGATCGTGGGGCCGCTCGTCGCGGCGCTCGGGCTCGTGCTGGCCGGGTCATCGATCGCGGCGTGGGCGGAGGCGCGCGCCGCGTGGCGGCTCCACAAGAGCGCGGTGTCGCGCACGATCGTGTTCGGGATCCTCTCGACGTTCTCGGTCGTGCCGACGGGCGCTGGTGCCGCCTCGTTCGGCCGGATCGCGCTGTTCGGCGTGCTCTCCATCGCCGGCCTGATCGCGATGTCTGGCCTCTGGTCGCGGGCCGCCGAGCTGCTCGCCGAGGGGCCCACGCTCCCGACCGCGCGCGTCCTGTCCGTCCCGGAGCGGGGCGCCGCCGGCTCGGAGGCCGGCGGCGCCGGCTCGGAGGCGGACGCCTCGATCGGCGAGGCGCGCGAGTAGACCGCGGAGCCTAGCGGCCCGGCTTGAACCGGACGTGGAGGTGATCGGCGTGACTCGGCCAGTGCCGCACGAGCCCCGCGGGTGCGTCCGGCTCGCGCGGGTACTGCAGCAGCTCGGCCAGCTGCGCCTCCGGCGTGCCCCGGCCCTGCGCCCAGCGGTGGAGCCGCGCCTGGACGCCGCGATCGAGGAAGATGACCTGGACGCCGTCCTCGAGCTCCGTCGTCCGCGCGAACGCGGTGACGAGCGCCCACGTCGCCGCCAGATCGAGGTCGTCGCCCGCCGGGGCGAACGCGTCCGGGTAGCCCGGCGGTGGCGCGCGGAAGTAGAAGCCGAGGTCGACGTCGAGCCCCGACTGGTGCGAGCGGTGCTCGTCGAGCTTGCCGCCGCCCGGCGCCGAGAGGTCGCCGATCGCCAGCTCGTGCACGTGCGGGTACAGCGCGCGCACCGCCGCGATCGCGCCGCGCACGTGCGTGACGACGTGGCGCGCGCCGAACGCGCGGCCCGGGCGGCGGAGGCGGTAGCCCTCTCCCGCGGGCAGGCGCGCGCCGCCGCGCAGCTCGCCGCGCCACGGCTCGCCCACGCTCTCGGAGCGGCCGTGGTCCGCGCCGCCGCCGTCGCCGTCGCTGCCGCTCTGGTTGCCGTCTCCGCCGCTGCCGCGTTCGCTCGAGCCCGCAGCGCTCCCTCGATCGCGGCGCGCCGGCTCACGGTCTGCGGCGGGCGCCTTCGGCTTCCCGCTCGCGCGGGCTCGCCGCGGGCACGGCGGGATCTGCACGACGGTGCCCGGCGGCACGATCGTCGTCGTCAGCCCGTTCGCGCGCAGCACCGCGTCGGTGCTGCAGCCGTAGTACGCGGCGACTCGCTCGAGCGTCTCGCCGCGGGCCACGACGTGGCGCCCCGCCTCCGCGGCGCCTGTTCCGGCGAGCACGAGCACGAGCACGCATGGCGTACGCACGCCGAAAATGATCCCGCGCCAGCGAGCCGGCTCCCAGTTTTTGCCCGTGGCCCCGCTCGGGGCCGATCTCCGCGGCGCCCGTACCCGCGGCCTACGCCTCGTCGCCGCCGCCGCCGCCTTCGCCGCCGCCTTCGACCTCGGCCACCACCGCCTCCAGATCCTCCGGCGTGATCCGCGAGTTCTGGCGCAGCCCCTCGAGCATGTCCTCGATCGAGCCGCCCACGTTCTCGAGGTTCTCGGCGACGCACTTCGGGTGCAAATACCCCGCGCTGCGCGTGGCGAAGCTCCCCGTGTCGACCTCGCGCTCGACCGCGACGCGGAACGAGTCCTTCGCGATCGCCTCGCTGCACTGCATGCACTTCGCGCGGCCCGTCGGCGCGCGATCCGCGTACGGGAAGCCGCCCGGCTTCGCGCCGCCCTTCTTGGCCGCCGCCTCCATCGTCTTCTCGAGCTCCTCGCGGTTCGGCACGTCGCCGTCGTATGCGGCCAGCGCCTCTTTCAGCTCCGCCGGGAGCTTGCTCGCCGCGCACAGCGTGTGGTGCCACTGCATGCTCGGCGTATCGCTGAACTGCGTCTTCACCTCGACGCCGAGCCGCAGCTCGCCCTTGCCGATGGTCTTCTTGCACGTCCGGCAGCTCGCACGGCCCGACTTCGCTTCCTCGATCACGTTCGCCATGGCGGCGGCGACAATACACCTCGCCGCGGCGCGCGCCTCTCCGCGCGGCCACGAAGCGTGCCCCGCCGCTTCGCCACCCCGGCCTATATTCGATTTACATTCTGTGCCGTGACGCCCACCCCTGCCGAGCAGCCCTATCCGGTGATGGTCAGTCGGATCGATCCGCGCGGGGACGAGTTCCGCAAGAACGCCGAGGCCAACCGGGCCGCCGTCGAGAAGCTCGCCGCCGCGCTCGCCGAGGCCACCGTCGGCGGCGGCGAGAAGTACACCAGCCGCCACAAGGCTGCCGGAAAGCTCCTCCCCCGCGAGCGCATCGAGCTCCTGCTCGATCAGGACTCGTACTTCCTCGAGCTGTGCCCGCTCGCCGGCAAGGACGTGCCCGGCCACATGCCCGGCGCCAGCATCGTCGGCGGCATCGGCCGCGTCTCCGGCGTCGAGTGCCTGATCACGGCCAGCGAGTCGACCGTGAAGGGCGGGGCGATCAACGAGATGGGCGCGTGGAAGTCCGGCCGGCTGTCGGACGTCGCCGAGCACAACCGGCTGCCGTCGATCTCGATGATCGAGTCCGCGGGCGCGGATCTACCGAACCAGTCGAAGATCTTCGTGCCCGGCGGGCGCGGCTTCCGCGACCTCACGCGCCGCAGCGCCGCGCGCATCCCGACCATCTGCCTCGTGTTCGGCAGCTCGACCGCCGGCGGCGCCTACATCCCCGGCATGAGCGACTACGTCGTCATGGTGCAGAAGCAGGCGCAGGTCTACCTCGCCGGCCCGCCGCTCGTGAAGATGGCCATCGGCGAGGACACCGAGCACGAGGAGCTCGGCGGCGCCGAGATGCACTCGCGGATCTCCGGCGTCTCGGATTACCTCGCGCGCGACGAGCGCGACGCGATCCGGATCGGCCGCGAGATCGTGGCGCACCTCGGCTGGCAAAAAGGCGCCACTCCCACGCCGCGCGCCATCGAGCCGCCGCGCTTCGATCCGGAGGAGCTGCTCGGCATCGCCTCACCCGACATCAAGGTGCCGTTCGATCCGCGCGAGGTGATCGCGCGCATCGTCGACGGCTCACGCTTCTCCGAGTTCAAGCCCCTCTACGGCCAGACGCTCGTGTGCGGCTGGGCGCACCTCCACGGCTTTCCCGTCGGCATCCTCGCCAACAACGGCGTCCTCTTCTCCGAGTCGTCACAGAAGGGCGCGCAGTTCATCGAGCTGTGCAACCAGTCGGACATCCCGCTCCTGTTCCTGCAGAACATCACCGGCTTCATGGTCGGCAAGAAGGTGGAGCAGGAGGGCATCATCAAGCACGGCGCCAAGCTCATCAACGCCGTCTCGAACTCGACCGTCCCCGCGATCACGATCATGACCGGCGCCAGCTACGGCGCCGGCAACTACGCCATGTGTGGCCGGGCCTACCAGCCGCGCTTCCTCTTCACGTGGCCGAACCACCGCATCGCGGTGATGGGCGGCAAGCAGCTCGCCGGCGTGCTCGACATCATCCAGCGCGAGGCCGCGCAGAAGCGCGGCGAGACCGTCGACGAGCAGAAGCTCGCCTTCGGCAAGGCCATGGTCGAGGCGCAGATCGACAAGGAGAGCGAGCCATACTTCGCGACCGCGCGCCTGTGGGACGACGGCATCATCGACCCGCGCGACACGCGCACCGTCGTCGCGATCGCGCTCTCCGCCGCCTACTCCGCCCCGTTCCGCGGCACGACGAGCTGGGGCGTATTCCGTCACTGACCTCGCCTGTCGCTCGTGACCGCTTCGCACAAGCTCGGCAGTCGACCGCCTCTGTGAAACTTCCGGATCGGCATCACTCGTCCTCCGGCTCGAAGCGCTCGCGCAGCACCGAGGCAGGAGCGCACGCTTGCGAGGTCAGCTTGGGAGCATCGGCTTCAGAAGGGCTCGGGGACAGTTCGCGTGTTCTGCGTGCTCAGGAGCATAAAGCGATCCCCTTGCCGGTGTACGACGTGAGTGAGAATGCCCTGGAGGTCCGGCGCGGGTTGCCCGTCGCGGGTCAGGACCGAGGTCACCTGCCATGCCCACCGGACAATGGCGACGTTGGGGGCGACGAAGCGCGTCTGGACTTGTGTGGCCGTTATTGTGCTGTTCCGGAATGCCGTCTCGTGGATCTGGACATGGCGCTGCCGGATCTCTTCTCGCCCGTGCATCCACGTGCCGAAGATGTTCACGAAATCGGCGTCCTCGGCCATCAGCGCCGCGAGCGCGTTCATGTCGTGGCGGTTCCAGGCGTCCGCGAAGGCGGCCGCGACCTGCTCGCCGAACGCTTTCTGCACGGCCGGTTCGAGCGGCACCGCGACAGGTGCGCCCGGTGAAGATACGCGTTCCGGCGAAGACCCGGGCGCGCACGCGAGGCCCGCGAGTAACACGAACGGCGCGATGATGAACGAGTGGCGCATTCGATGCTCCTAGCATTACTTTCGTCCGCTGGACATAAACATAAATTGATCGTGCCGTGGCTTGTTTTTCCGCTTGGGCGTCCGAGCGAATCAACCTCGGAGGGAGACGTCCGCTCTGCGGCACGATCAGCTGGGGCGTATTCCGGCACTAGACCTGAGCCGGTCCCGGCGACTACTGACGGAAGCCGTGCAGGAGCTGGACGCGTCCGTCGAGCTCCTCGCCGGAGTGCAGCTCGGCCCAGCGCAGCAGCACGCCCTGTTCGTCCAGCTCAGGATGGCGCCGGGCGACTGCGCGGCGTGATGCCCGGATGGCTGCGCGCGACAGACTGAAGGCGAGGGTGGCGCGGCGCGCGGTTCCTGCCTTCCTGCGCAGCGGGTCAGCTGGCGCGGAACACGCGAATGGCCGCGGCAATCTCGTTCGCCCCGCGGGTGCCAGCGAGCTTGAGCCATGCGCGGAGGGTGGGTTCGTCGTGGGTATCTTCGATCACCGCACGAAGCTCCTCGGGCATCACGCCGAAGCGGGCTTCGTAGACATCGATCAGCGAGCGAACGATGCCCTGCTCGATGCCCTGCTCGATGCCCTCCCGGACCGCCTGCTGGCGCCAGGTCTCCACGATGTCTTGGGTATGCATGAGGAATTCCTGATCGTCGCTGGTCTGCTGCGTCGGGTCCGTCGAGATCTCCAGCCGCAAGCGTAGCAGAATCGGCAGCGCTAGGGTGCGCTCAGGAGCATCAGCCTCCAGCGCCTTGAGCTCGGCGATCGCCTGGTTCAGCACCCGGTCGGCGCCGAGCAGGCGCAGGAGCAGTGTGTCTCGTCCAGGCGGCAACTCGCTCACCACCACCAGCCGCGTCCACAACAAGGGTGGGCCTTCGTAGAATCCGAGGGACCAGCCGTCGTTCACGTTCATGGCGCGGAGCCACAAGCCCTCAATGCCATCTTTGGGGCGACCCGCGGAGATCACCCACTGGATCGGGATCGGTGGAGGCTCCTTGCGCAGCGAGAGGCGGTGGCGGAACATACCGTGCTTAATCACGCAGCCGGCGAGCTCGTTGCCATTCGGTGTGTTGTGAAAGAACTCGAGCGCGCTCGGACCGGCGAGCAGACGCGCGAGCAGACCGAGGTACGCAGGCACCGGCTCTCGGGTCGAGTCAGGCATGAACCAGAGATCGACCTTGCGAGGATCGGCGGGGACCTCGGCATCGGTCACGACTGGACCACAGGTCTCGAGCGCGGTGCTCACCATATCCTTGCCGAATTGATCGAATCGATTAGGCATGGGTTCCCGGAGGGTGACACGAGATCGCCGGACGTCCATGTGCCCGAGCGGTCTGCCTGGCTATGCCGAGATCGACAGTGAGTTGGATATTGATGTGGAATATATTTGGCTCGAGGCGGCGTCTCCAGTGCGCGATCGACATCGCCCGCTGCGCGCTCACCGTGGCCCGACGCCATCCGGGTCAGCGCGGCGAGGTTCAGACGATCGAGCTCCTGGAGCCGCAGCTCGGCGATGCGGTCCGGCGTGAATGCCCCCCGCGACAAATACACGACATCGAGCAGGGCTTTCTCGGGGACCGCGATCAGCGCGGATCCGGAGGCGAGCTCGGTCTCGCGGTACCCGAAGAACCAGCTCTGCTTCACGTGCCGATACTGAAACGTACCGGCCGGGGTCTCGAACACCATCGGCCGCGCACGCGTGACCGACTGGACGACCGGAACGACCTCGGGGATCAGGCCATGCAGCGCCAGCGCGCGCTCGAGGCTCACGTACGACGGTACGGCCAGCAGATTCGCGATGTACTCGAGTGGTGCCCGGGCGCGGCGCAGGGCACAGGAGGTAGAGCCCCCGGCGCAGGGGGACGAGCTTGCCCTGCCGGGCCCAGCGACTGAGCTGCACGGACAGCGAGCGCTCATTGCCGCCCCACATTCGCAAGGTCTTCGTATCGATGACCGGGAGGTCGGCGGCGCGCTCGAGTAGCGCCAGGTACCTCATTGCAGGAAGTTAACGTTTTGGTCATGTTACGGCAACGGAGTCCGAGCAGTCCAGCGTCGTGCGAGCGCCGTGCAGTCGTCGTCGAGACCGCTCGCGGCCGCGTCGCGGCCGAGCTCACCGACGGACTCGACCGGTTCGAGACCGACGCCGTCGCCCCGCCCGCGCGGCTGCGGATCTGCCGCGGCGAACACGCGGTCGAGCACCCGCTCGAGGGGGGCCAGTAGCCGCTGCGCATCGGCATCCCGCCCCCGCCGCGAGGGCGCTAGACTGGCGCCATGGGCAGACCCGCGACGTTCGAGGATCTCCTCGCGCGCGCCGATCCCGATCGGCTCGAGATCATCGGCGGAGAGATCGTCGAGAAGGCCCTACCTTCCCCAGGGCACAGCTTCGCGGAGATCAAGCTCGGGGTGGCCGTCGACCCGTTCAACCGCCGTCCAGGCAGCCGTGGCCCCGGCGGCTGGTGGATCTTCACCGAGAGCCACATCGGCTATCCGGGCGGTGAGATCTACTGCCACGATGGCGCAGGGTGGCGGCGCGAGCGAGTGCCGGAACGGCCGACGGAGTGGCCGGTCCGGATCCGGCCCGACTGGGTCTGCGAGATCCTGTCACCGAAGCACGAGCGAAACGATGTTGTCGTCAAGCCGCGCGTGCTGCATCGCGCCGAGGTCCCGCACTACTGGATCGTCGATCCCGACGAGAAGATCCTGCTCGTCCACCGCTGGTCGCCCGATGGCTACACCGTCGTTCAGCGCGCGGCCGCCGGTGAGACCGTGCGTGCGGAGCCGTTCGACGCGATCGAGCTACGCGTCGGTGTGCTGTTCGACGATGACGAGGGTGACTGAGGTCATGATTAGCTAGTTCCGCGGGCAGCTGCTCGCCAGCGTGCGGCAGACCCTCGGCTACCGGCCGGATCGCTGTCAAAGTCGGCGGGGGCGGCAGCCCGTCAGTAGCGCGCTCCGGCGGTCTCTTTCGGCAAGCGGCTTCGGACCTCCAGAAGCTCCTCCCCAGTGAGCTCGACGGTCCATGCGCCGAGATTCTCTTTCAGTCGTTCGATGCTACGCGTGCCGGGGATCACGAAGATGTCTTCGCCCTGCGCCAACACCCAGGCGAGCGCCACCTGAGCTGCCGTCGCGCCCTTCCTTTGGGCGATGTCTCGGATGAGCTCCACGAAGCGAGCGTTCTCTGCGAGCGCCTCGGCGCTGAAGCGTGGGTTTTGGCGCCGCCAGTCGTTTGGGTCGAGCGCCTCCCTGCTAGGAATCGCGCCGGTGAGAAAGCCTCGGCCCAGCGGCGAGTAGGCGACGAAGGCGATGCCCAGCTCGCGGCACGTCTGTAGGGTCCCGTCGTGTTCCACGTTGCGGGTCCAGAGCGAGTATTCGGTCTGTAGCGCGGTGATGGGATGAACGGCATGGGCCGCACGGAGCTGCTCGGCAGAGAACTCGCTCACGCCGATGAATCGCACCTTCCCTGCCTCCACCAACTCCTTCATGGCGCCGACGCTCTCTTCCACCGGCACGTTCGGGTCCGGACGGTGCTGATAGTAGAGGTCGATGGTCTCGACGCCGAGGCGCTCGAGGCTCTTCTCGCAGGCCTGCTTGACGTACTCCGGTCGGCCGCTGATCCCCAGCCACTCACCATTGGCTCCCCGCCGTACGCCGAACTTCGTCGCCACCGTAACCTTGTCCCGACGATCCGCGAAGGCCTTGCCGAGCAGCTCTTCGTTGTGTCCCGCGCCGTACATGTCGGCGGTGTCGAAGAGCTGGATGCCGAGCTCGATGGCTGCGTGCAGGGTCTTGATGTGAGCCGCTTCGTCGCGCGTTCCGCCGTAGAATTCCGACATGCCCATGCATCCGAGACCGATGCGGCCGACCTCGAGGGTGCTGTTGCCGAGCGTCTTGGGGGGGTTCGTCATGGAAGCCGCTCCTGTGATCGTTGGTGATCCAGAGTCCTGGTCAAGCTGGTCAAGATGTCTCGACCCTACACAGCGGCGTGTCCGATTTCTATCGGAGCTGGGCGAATGATGAAGCGCGCCGCGTTCACGATGGTCGCGGCGTGCTCGACCCCGGCGCGTGCGCCGATCTCGGCGACCGCGGCAACCGCGGTGGCCGCGGCGCCGCTTTCGGCGACGATCGAGTCAACCGGCACAGCCGAGCGGATCACGGTGACGCCGCCGGGCATCGTGTTCGAGGTCTCGAGCTCCAACGCGGGGGTGTCGTATACGGGCGCGAAGCTCGCGGCGGTGCGCGAGTGCACCGGTGAGTGGGACCGCGAGTTCGCCGAGGTCGCGAACGCGGCGCTGCCGTTCGATCGCCTCGCGGTGCACGTCGGCTCCGAGGCGTTCTGCGATGGGCACTTGTACATCGACATGCACGTGCGCGCGTACGTGATCGACGCGCGGCCCGAAGCCGTGGTCCGCGCGATCGGCGAGCGTGGCGGCGTCGTGGCCCGCCGGCTCACCAGCGAGGCGCGCATCCGAGACAAGCCCGTGCCGTCGAAGTGGGAGCCGCGCGTGGAGCTCCCCGGCTTCGCGCACGTCGGTCTGTCTTACGCGCGGTGGTACGGCGACTACGGCGGGACCGCGCACCTCGATGCGTTCGTGCGCGGCGTCGGCGACCAGACGTTCGCGCTGCTCATCATGTGGACGAGTAGCCCGGTGTACGAGGCCGACGGCGTGCGAATCGATCCGATCGCGAACATCGTGCTCTCGGTCCGCTGAATGCTTGGGGGCGCAGCGTGCGTCGCACCGCTACTCGTGTGGAGGCGGCGCTGTACCCACGCACTGGCCAGCTCTGGTCGTCGACCACAGCGCGTAGCGGCGACGAGATCAACGCTACCTTGCTCGGCAAGGGCTACAACGCGCTGTTCCCCGGCGTGGTAGGGCTACCTGTTCGTGGGCGCGCTCGCCAGCAAGCGCGTCGCGCGCCTCACGTTCGAGGGGGCGCTACGGAACCCAGCCGGGCAACATGGCAGCTTGCTTCACCCAGACTGCCATTTGCGCTTCGTCGAGATCGTCCTCGTGGATGTCGACGTAGCGCACGTCCTTGTGCTTGCTGACGCCTGGCGGGAGCGGTCGCAGGGAGGTGCCTTGGAAGAAGGTCACCTTCACGTAGTGGGTGAAGACGTGGAACGACAGAAACCAGCCTTGGCCCTCGATCCCGTAGAACGGCGAGTTCCATTTCACGGCTTTGCGCACGTCAGGTGCGTTGCGGGCGATGAGCGCGTCGAGTCGCCTGCCGACCTCGCGCTTCCAGCCCGGCATTGCGGCGATGTACGCCCGCACAGGGGCGTCGCCGTCCGCCTTCGCTATCTGCGGGTTGCCGCCCGAGAGGAGGACGACCTTCTTGCTGGCCGCACCCGTCTTGGCCATCGCACCTGGCTTGGGAGCGGACTTGGACTTGGTGGCCGACGCCCGTTGCTTCTTGCCGCGCGACATGTCCTTGGCCTTCGGCTTCGTCTTGCGAACCATGCGCACGGCAGTCTACTCGGGATCGCGGGTCGTGACTCGCTGGCAGCAGCCACAGGCCGGCACGCGGCGTGGATAAGATCGAGGCATGCGAGACATCTCGATCGCCGTCGTGCTCGTCGGTTTGTTGAGCGGTTGCGGCAAGCCGGCGTCGGGGCCCGGACGCCGCGAGGAGGGCAAGTCGCTGGAGACGAGGGCTGCGAATGCGCCGGATCAGAAGCCGGCGTTCCCCGGGCAGACGCGCGCGCCGTACCGGACCGAGGACGTCGCGTTCGAGACGCGCGTGATCGCGAAGGGCCTCGAGCATCCCTGGAGCGTCGCGTTCCTGCCGGAGGATCGATTCCTCGTGACCGAGCGGCCGGGCCGCCTGCGGATCGTGCGGCGCGACGGCACGCTGTCGCCGCCGCTCGAGGGCGTGCCGCGCGTCGACGCCCGCGATCAGGGCGGGCTCCTCGACGTCGCCCTCGACCCCGCGTTCTCTGACAACGGGGTCATCTTCCTGAGCTACGCCGAGCCGCGCGACGGCGGCAACGGCACTGCGGTCGCGCGCGCGCGGCTCGCCGGCGACCGCCTCGAGGACGTCCATCTGGTCATACGGACATCGCAACATCCAGGCGGCTGCCCTGCATCCGCGCACCGGCCAGCTCTGGATCGTCGAGCACGGCGCGCGCGGCGGCGACGAGATCAACGCCGTCGAGCGCGGCAAGGACTACGGCTGGCCGACGATCACGTACGGCATCGAGTACGCGGGCGACAAGATCGGTGAGGGCATCACCGCGCGCGCCGGTATGGAGCAGCCGCGCTACTACTGGGATCCCGTGATCGCGCCGTCGGGGATGGCGTTCTACGACGGCGCGCTGTTCCCGGCGTGGCGGGGCAACCTGCTCGTGGGCGCGCTCGCCGGCAAGCACGTCGCGCGCCTCGCGCTCGACGGCGATCGCGTCACCGGCGAGGAGCGCCTGCTCGCCGATCGCGCCCGCGTGCGCGACGTCCGCGTCGGCCCCGACGGCGCGCTGTACGTGCTCACCGACGAGGACGACGGCGAGCTGCTCCAGCTGGTGCCCGGCGCGCGCCGGCCCGCAGCCATATAAAGGAGAGACGCGGCGCGTCATCCTACCTTCAGCCTGTCTGCGCTCACGCTCACGCTCGCGCGCCGCTACGGCAGGGTGCTGCCAGCTGAGAAGAGGGCCGCCGAGCTGCCGCGCGCGCGCGTCGGCGTCGGCGCCGGCGCCGCTACCGCAGGTTCACGACGCGGATCCGGTTGTTGAACGAGTCGGTCACGTAGAGCTTCGTCCCCTCGAGGTCGATGCCTTGCGGCCGGTCCAGCTTCGCCGCGAGCGGCGGGCCGCCATCGCCCGCGAACCCGCGCGCGTTGGGGTCGCTGCTGCACTGCCCCGCCACCGCAGAGATGATCCCGTCCGGATCGATCTTGCGAATGCAGCTGTTCCCCGTGTCCGCGAAGTAGATCGCGTCATCGGGGCCGATCTCGATGTCGCTCGGCCAGCTGAGCTGTGCCTGGGTCGCCGGCCCGCCATCGCCCGCATAGCCCCGGACGCCGGTGCCCGCGATCGTGGTGACAATCCCCGCGCGATCGATCTTGCGGATGCGCTGGTTGTCAGTGTCCACGAACAGGAGATCTCCTGCGCGGTCGTAGGCAATGCCGCCGCCGGGCGGTATGGCCGCGCCGAACGGCTGCGCCATCCTCATCTCGAGCGCCGGTCCACCATCACCGGCGTAGTCCGGGTAGCACGGGTATCCGCACTTCATCTCGAGGTCGCCGCAAGCAAGCTTGTGCGAACCGGCGTACATGACCGAGCCGGAGCACGCGGCCGGCGCCACCCCCGGGCCGCACTCCTCGGGGTTGGCCACACACTTGCCGGCGAGCGTCCGGATCGTGCCGCTGCCGTCGATGCTGCGGAGACAC
>Ga0247790_10000013_pt1 | contig 91326 bp, 72 predicted proteins | sample UWRJS171409R4_FD_179913 | JGI IMG/M metagenome (GOLD analysis project Ga0247790, IMG submission 179913) | Soil microbial communities from Arlington Agricultural Research Station in Wisconsin, United States - UWRJ-S171-409R-4 | ecosystem: Environmental > Terrestrial > Soil > Agricultural land...
TCGATCCGCTCGATCCGCTCCCCGACGTCAACGACCTCGATTTCAAGCAGTTTCGGCACCGGCTCGTCCCGCGCGCCGAGCTCGGCATCTTGCCCAACACGTCGCTCTCGGTCGCCTTGCCGATCGTCATCGCGCAGCAGCGCGAGCTGTCGCTCGCCCCGGGCGTGACGCGCGACAGCTCGACGACGATCGCCGACGGCCTCTTGCCGATGGGGGGCTTCGACGCGCGCGATCCCGGCACGCCGCTCACCGGCGACGCCGTGTTCCGCGGCGTGAGCCGCAGCGGCGTGGATCAGCTCCACGCGGGCATGACGCTCGCGCTCATGAACCAGGACAATGACCCCAGCAAGCCGACGTGGAAGCTCGGCGGCGAGCTCCGGATCCCGGTCGGGCGCGTCATGCGCTTCGACGCGGACGATCCGTCGTCGGCGACCGGCGTCGGCCGCGGCATCTACGAGGTCCGCGTGGCGACGTCCGTCGCGCGCCGCTTCGGGCGCGCCGAGGGGTGGTTCGAGCTGTACTGGCAGGCGCCGATCACGGCCAAGCGCGGCGCGCTCCTGGATCTGCCCGCTGCCGAGCAGTTCGGCGCCACGAACACCGCCGCGAGCCAGCGGGGCGGCGTCGGGGCCGGCGTCGAGGTCTACGCCGTCGAGGACAAAGCGGGCGGCAACCAGATCAGCCTCGATCTCGGCTCGCGCGTCGACGCCCACTTCGAGGGCCGCGAGTACAGCGAGCTGTGGGAGGTGTTCGCGTACGCCGGCCGCGTGGGCGCGGGCGGAGCCGGGAGCGGGCCGCTCGTGCTCGACGCGGACCCGACGACGATGGAGCTCGAGGCGCGCGCGCACCCCGGCGTCTCCAACGTCGAGAATTACCTCGAGCTGGCCGGCCGCGCCGCGGTCCGCGCGCGGCTCGGCCGCTACGTCCGGTTCGCGGCGACGCTCGACTTCGTCTGGCGGACGGATCACGTGATCTCGTTCGCCGACGCCGGCGTCGACCTGCCCACCTGCGGCGCGGGCGTCTCCGGCCCGTGCGAGAACGAGACGAACTCCGTCGTGAGCCGCGGCACGCGCGAGGTCAACCCGATCCACGTCGACACGATCGATCTCGTCGGCCACCGCTACATCTCCGTGAACGGCTTCGGCTTCGTGGTCGGCGTCCAGGGCCAGATCCTGTTCTAGTCGGGCCGGCACTCGGCGTGGCTCTCCGCCGCGGGCCGGCCGTACAGGCCGAAGTGCCAGCCGCAGGCCCAGGCGCGCCGCGCGCCGGTGGCCGCGTCGAGCGCGACGACGCCCGACGCCAGCGCGACGGCCACGGTCGTGCCGTCGTCGCTCACGGCGACGTCCCGCGTCTGGAGGAGCTCGCGCCGCCAGCGCACCGCGCCGCGCGCGTCGAGCGCGATCACCTCGTGGGCCGCGCGGAGCACGGCGAACGCGCCGTCGCGGCTCGGGGCGCCGTCCTCGATCGGTGCCGTCCCCTCGAGCGCGGCGCGGTGCACCTCCGCGCCGTCGCGCAGCGCCACGACGGTGCTGCCGTCGGCGATCCACACGGCGCCGGTGTCGTCGACGCCGAGCACCCGGCCCGTCGCGACGGCGCGCCGCGGCGTGCCGCGCCCGCGGTGCGCCTCGATCGTGAGCTCCGTGCGCGTGAGCTCCGTGCGATCGTCGTCGCGGAGGCGGGCGCGGATCGCGACGGCGACCACGCCGTCCGCTGTGCGCGGATCGACCGGGAACACGGCCGACTGCTCGTCTCCGAGCGAGAGCGGCGGGAGCCGCGACGCGTTGCCGCGCGCGTCGATGGCGAACCGGTGCGCCTGCCCCTCGGCGCTGATCGCGAGGACGCGGCTCCGCGGATCGAGCTTCACGTCGTCGACGCGCGGCCAGGCGCCGATCACGTTCAGCGTGCCGGCCGCGGCGTCGCCGATCGTGACCTCCACCGCGGCCAGATCCAGGTCCAGGTCCAGGCCCGCCAGCTCGCCCTCGGTCGCCTCGACGCGCCCCCCGCGCCTCACCTCCACGAACAGCCGCTCGTCGAGCGCGAGGCGGAGGTAGCCGTCGGATCCGTCCGTCGCGCGCACCGCGCCGAGCCCGCGATCGAGCCACAGGAGCTGATCGCCGATCTCCATCGCGAAGTGGGCGCCCGCCGGCGCCAGCGAGCCCGTGCCGACCTCGCGGTAGCCGAGGTAGCGCGTGCGCGCGCGGCCGACGAGCGCGAGATCCGCGCCGCGTCCCATGACGACGAGCCCGTCGCCGAACGCAGCGAGCGAGGTCGCGGCCAGCGCCAGCTCGGCGACGTCGCCGGGCGCGCGCCGCACCGCGCCCCTGCCGGCGATCGCGGCGGGCCCGCTCGTCGGAAAGCCGACCGCCGCGGGCTCGTCGTGCGCGCCGGCGCGCAGATCGTCCTCGAGGATCTTCGGGCCCCCGAGCTCGATGACCTGGCCGACGCCGGCGCCCGCGCCCGCGCGGATCCCGGCGATCCGCCGGTGATCCGGCGACAGCGCCAGGCCGCGCAGCGGATCTGTCAGGTGCGTGTACGCGCCCCACCGCAGCGCGCCGCGCTCGAGCGCGAGCAGCCGCACCGCCCGCGCCGCGCGATCGCTCCCGCCGATCCCGGCGAGCGCGCGGCCGCGGCGGGCCGTCAGCTCGACGAGGTGCTCGCCGGGGAGCGGCGCGAGGCGGGCGCGAGCCGCGCCGCCCGCGTCGAACCACGTGACGACCTGATCGCGGCCGAGCGCCAGGATGCCGCCGTGGAACGCGACCAGATCGTCGAAGCCCGGATCCGCCGGCAGCCGCGCCCGCCCGGTGACGACACCGTCGCGCGTCGCGCGGACGAGCTCGATGGCGCCGGCCTCGTCGAGCACGCCCGCGACGAGCCCGCGCGCGGCGCGCCCGTCGCCGTCGCGCCCGAGCACGAACCGGCGCGGCGCGCTCCCGTGCAGCACCACCGGCGGCCGCGTGCCGTCGAGCGCCGGCCACAGCCGCCACCCGCCGCCCGCGTCCACGGTGATCGCCGCGTCGGCCGCCTCGGTGATCGCGACCGCGACGATCGCGCCCGACGGCGGCGAGGTCACCAGGTGCAGCCCCGGCGCGGCGCCCGGCGCGCCCGGCGCGCCGGACCGGCAGCCGAGCAGCGCGGCCAGAACCCCGGCCCGGAGCACGGCTACCAGCACGACCGAGGACCACGGGCGCACGCGGGCACAACGCGCGAGGCGGCGCCGCTGTTCGCGCCGCGGCTCGCGCCACAGCTCGCCACCTCGCCCATTCGCGGTACAACGCCCCCCGTGGAACCGGGGACCTCGCACGTGCCGCGCGCCGTCTGCGCGCGCTGCCGCCGGCCGGAGCGCGTCTGCTACTGCGCCGCGCTGCCGCACCTGCCGACCCGGACGCGCGTCGTCATTCTCCAGCATCCGCGCGAGCGTGACATGCCCATCGGCACCGCGCGCATGGCCAGCCTCTGCCTGCCGTCGGCGGCGCTCCACGTCGGCGTCCGCTGGGGCGAGCACCCGGCGCTCGCCGCCGCGCTCGCCGATCCGGCGCACCCGCCGATCCTGCTCTACCCCGGCCCCGGCGCGCGCGACGTCCTGCGCGAGCCGCCGCCCGGCCCGGTGACGCTCGTCGTCGTCGACGGCACCTGGTCGCAGGCCAAGAACGTCGTGCGCGACAACCCGATCCTGCGGGCGCTGCCGCGCTACGCGTTCGCCGCGCCCGAGCCGTCGCAGTACCGCATCCGCAAGGAGCCGGCCGCCGAGTACTGCTCGACGATCGAGGCGCTCATGTACGTGCTCGGCGCGCTCGAGGGCGAGCCCGCGCGCTTCCGCGCCCTCCTCGAGCCGCTGCGCGCCATGGTGGACGCGCAGCTCGCCTGCCAGGCCGCGGCCCCGCGCCGCGCCGTGCGCGCTCGCAGCCGGCCGCGCCCGCGCCGCTGGCTCGTCCCCGACGCGCTCACGACGCGCTTCGAAGATCTGGTCCTCGTCGCCGGCGAGGCGAACGCGTGGCCCTATGCCGACGGCGCCACCCCGGCCGAGCGCGCCGCGCCCCGGACGCGCGACGAGCTCGTGCACTGGGTCGCGCTGCGGCCACAGACGGGCGAGCTGTTCGAGCGGATCGCCGCGCCCGTCCAGCCGCTCTCGCCGAGCACCACGTTCCACGCCGGGCTCACCGAGGAGGCGCTCCGCGGCGGCGGCTCGCACAGAGACCTCGTGGCGGCGTTCGCCGGCTTTCTGCGCCCGTCCGACGTCGTCGCCGCGTGGGGCGATCACAGCCCGTCTCTGTTCGTGTCGGCCGGCGGCGCTCTCCCCGCGCAGATCGATCTGCGCGTCGTCGCCCAGCGGATCACGCACGAGCGGCTCGGCGGCCTCGAGGTCTACGCCGCCTCGCTGGACGCCCCGCTGCCGGTGCTGCCGCTCGCTGGCCGCGCCGGCCGTCGCCTCGCGATGCTCGCCCGGATCGTCGCGAGCTGGCGCGCAGCCGATGCGCCCCGGTGAGCGCGCAGCGCAACGCCTGCGCGATCACTGCCGCGCCGACCCGCGCTGCGAGCAGCACGCGGCTTGCAGTCCCGCAGATCATGCCCGTCCTCGTCAAGCACCTCATGACCTCGCCCGTGGTGTCGCTGTTCGCCGAGCAGACGCTGCCGCTCGCCGAGGACATCATGCAGTTCAGGCACATCCGCCACCTCCCCGTCATCGACGAGGACGGGCGGCTGCTCGGGATCGTGAGCCACCGCGATCTGCTGCGCGCCCAGCTGAGCTCGCTGACGGATCTCTCCGAAGAGCGGCGGCGCGCGCTCCAGGAGAACGTCCGCGTCCGCCAGCTGATGACGCGCGAGGTCTGCACCGTCACGCCGGACACGCTCGCCTCGACCGCGGGGAAGACGCTGGTCGAGCACCGGTTCGGGTGCCTGCCGGTGGTCGACGAGCAGGACGTCGTCGTCGGCATCGTCACCGAGCGCGACTTCCTGCGGTTCGCGACCAAGGCGATCGAGCTGCACGACTGACGCCGCGTCCTCGCCGGCTATGCCTGGCGCGCGCGCGCGGCGCGGCGGCGCGACAGCTCGACGCCGACGGCATCCAGGCCGTGCGCGTTCGCGGCGGCGAGGATGCTGCCCTGGCCGCAGAACGGATCGACGACGACGCGCGCGCCGATCGAGGCCAGGAAGCGGACCGCCGCCTCGCACGCCGCCGCGCCCATCGCGCGCGACCACGACATGGCGCCGAGCTCGGGCAGGACGTCGGGCGTCGCCGCGCCGGGGGCGAGCCGGCGCGCGCGGCTCACGCACAGGAGGTGCGCGTACGCCGGGCGGCCGAACGTCGTCGTGCCGGGCGGGACGCGGCAGACGATCTTGTGGAACAGCGCGTGGCTGCCGGCCGCATCGGCGCCGAGCAGGACGAGGTGCCCCTTGTCGATCCAGCGGCCGTCGTGCTTGACGTCCGTCTGGTAGAAGATCGCGACCGCCTCGTCGGCGACGGCGCGGCACGCGAGCGCGACGGTGTCGACGAACCAGCGCCGCCAGCCATCGACGCCGAGCGCCGGCAGCTCGCTGTGATCGGGCAGCGACGTGACGATCGCGTGATCGGCCGGCAGCGGCCCGCGCGCGAGGAACGCGACGCCGTCGCCGTGGTGCACGACCCGCTCGGCCATGCGCCACGATAACGCCGCCCCCGCGCGCCGCCCGCGATGGGGGGGGCGGCCCTCAGCCTATATAATGAGGGCGCAGTGCGTCATGACTGGTTTCGATAGGTTACGGATACCAGAGAGACCCGCCGGGAGTAGCCCGTTTGGACACCGGGAGCGCCGCGCTCGTGCCGATCCACGATTGGCGGCGCCGAGATCAGCGAAGCGCTTCGACTCACAGGCCCCCGGCAGTCAGCTGCCGAAATGAGCTCGGGCCGATGTGGAACTGCGCCGACACCGCGGCATCGAGCCGCTCGGCAGTGAGCTCGTTGAGTTGCACGTGGATCCGTCTCATGGTGACGGGCTCATATTCCGAGGCGTCACCGTGGCAGGACTGGTACGGTGTCCATGCTGGCGATCGGCAACGAGCAGCTGGACATATCGAGCGTCACAGGACGGTGCTAGGTTGAGATCGTGACCTCGGCCGACCGCGTCCAGATCGAGCTGTTTCAGAGAGCAACGCCACAGCAGCGTTGCAAGCTGGCTCGCAGCCTGAGCGTGGGAACGCTGGAGCTGGCGCATAGAGCCATCGAGCGCGCCTATCCGGAGCTGAGCGCGTGGGCCCGGCGGGTGAAGTTCGTAGAGGTCCACTACGGCGCCGATCTCGCCCGGCGATTCGAGCGCTGGCTCATCGAGTGCGGGCTCCTCACCTCATGATGCCCCCCGACTTCGTTTTCGCGGTGACCCCCGTAGCCGATGCGCTCGATGCGATCGGCGTCCCCTACTACCTAGCTGGCTCGGTAATCAGCTCGCTCCACGGCTTCGCCCGCGCGACCGCTGACGTGGACGTCGTGGCGGCGCTGCGACCGCTCCACGTCGCCCAGCTGGCAGACCGACTCGCTGGTGTTTTCTACGCCGATCCCGATGCGATGGCGGATGCGATCCGCCGTCGCGCGATGTTCAATGTCGTCCACCTCGCGACAATGGTCAAGGTCGACGTCTATATCGCCGCCACCGAGTTCGACGCGTCAGCGATGTCGCGTCATCTGCTCAAGGCCCTGGATGACATGCCGGGTGCCCGGCAGTTCTCGATCGCAACCGCCGAGGACGTGATTCTGCACAAGCTCACGTGGTTCCGGGATGGCGGCGGGGTCTCGGAGCGGCAATGGAACGACGTCGTCGGCGTGCTGCGCGTTCAGCGCGGCATCGATCTCGACTTCCTGCGCGACTGGGCGGCCCGCCTCGAGGTGACTGATCTGCTCGAGCGCGCGTTGCTCGAAGCTTCCCGGTGAGTCGCCAGCCAGCCCGGCGGCTCGTCTGTGGAGCGGCAGCGGGGTCCAGCTTCGGTCCCGCCGCGTTGTGGCATCCGTTCTTTGCGCCATGACCCGGCGGCGGCGAGCGCCCCACGGAACGAACGCGGCCGGGTCACTACGCCAGGCTCGTCAGCTCGATCCAGCCGACCGCATGCCCCAGCGCGTGCTTGACCTCGATGATCCGACCGGCGGAGAGGCCACCGATTTGCTCGACCAGCGTCGAGACTGGGACCGCGAGCAGGTTGTCGAAGTTCGCGACGCAGCGCTGCGGCATCCCGTCGCGCCGCCCGAGGACCAGCTCTTGCGGAATCGCGCGAATCTTCGTCGTCACCTCGACGGCGAGGACGCGGCTCAGGTACTGGTACGCGCCGTTGCGAGACAAGAGCAACACGGGGCGGGTCCCGATCGGTTCTGGTAGCTCCGCCCACCAGATCTCGTACTGCCTCACGGTCGCTGGCGCCCCTTCCCCTTGGGACGACGAAGCGCCTCGGTCGCATCGGCCCACTGCGCCGCGTTGAAGATCGCCTCGTCGTCGGGAACACGCGCATAGGCCGCGCGGGTACGGTGCTCCGCGAGCTCGAGCAGGGCCTTGGCGATCGCCTGCCGGATGAACTCCGACCGCCTGCGACTCCGTGCAGGTACCGCGGCCTCGAGCTGCTGGGCGGTGCGATCGTCGAGCTGCACCAAGATCTGTTTCATATGGTCAACCATATCATTGACCTGCAGCTCCGCCCGAGACGTGCGGCCAGGACCACCGGTCACGGCCGGTGCCACGACTGGGCTCGTAACCTCCGCCACCCACACGGCGGCGTGAGGATCTTGCCGACCCCGCTTGAGCGGGGGCGGCGGGGACCGTACGTTCAGCACCCCCAGAGAGATCGGGAACCTGGGGCGGAGGCACGCGATGATTCTAGGTAAGTTCTTCGGTGCGATCAGGGCTCAGCTCAACAAGCTCGCCAACCTCTTCTGGGAGGCGGATCCGATCGCCCAGATGCAATACGAGTACGACATGGCCGTCGAGCAGCTCAAAGAGGGCCGCGTCGGCCTCGAGCAGTACCGCGGCCTCGTCGAGCGCGTCTCGCGGCAGGTCAAGGACGGCGAGGCCCAGGTGGCCAAGCTCCAGGCCCAGGCCAAGGCGTACCTCAAGGCGGGCGACCGCGAGACCGCGGGCAAGTTCGCGCTGCAGCTCACGAAGGCCAAGACCACCCTCGACGAGAACAAGCAGCAGCTCGCGATGCACGAGGGCGCGTACCAGAACAACCTCAAGAAGATCCAGCACGCGAACAAGAAGCTGGTCGAGGTCAAGGACAAGATCCACAAGTACGACGCCGAGCTCAAGATGAGCGAGGCGGAGGCCGAGGTCGCCAAGCTCACGCAGAGCTTCAACGTCGACGTCACCACCGACTTCGGTCAGCTCGAAGACGTCATCCAGCGCAAGATCGACGCCAACCGCGGCAAGGCCCGCGTCGCGAGCGACCTGTCCACCGAGGGCATCGACGCGATCAAGGCCGAAGAGCGGATGGAGCAGTCGATGGCCGACGACGCGCTCAAGGACCTCGAGGTCGAGCTCGGGATGCGCGCGCCGGAGACGACGCCGGTCGCGGCCGCGGCGAAGGACCTCGGGCCCGCCGAGGAGACGCGCTCGGCCGAGCCGCAGAAGGTCACCGAGTAGCGAGTCCTGCGCGCTGCTCGTCACCGCTAGCGTCACGCCGATAACTGCTTCGACCAGCTGAATGGGAGTGTCATGTCCAACGGAGCCGGAAAGCCCAAGCCCGCATTCTTCATCGCCATCGCCGCCATCGTGCTCGGCCTCGTCGGGTTCGCGTTCTATCGCTTCTCCGCGAAGAAGAAGGACGACGGCGGCGGCGGCAGCGGCGGGTCGCAGTTCGTCGATCCGCGCAAGCCCGCGGGCAGCGCGGCGAAGCCGACGACCGCCGAGAACCCGGATCCGAACGCGGCGCCGCTGACCGAGTCGAAGTACGAGTTCGAGTCGGCGCAGCGCCTGCCCGAGGTGAAGGGCTCGGGAGCCTACAAGCCGCTCGGCACCCCGCGCGTCGTGCGGTTCGCCGTCAACACCTGGGCCGGCTGGGCGCCGATCGTGTGGGCGAACCAGGGCCACGAGCCGAAGAAGAAGTGGAAGGACGCCAAGGGCGGCGAGTTCGAGGTCGAGCTCCAGCTGATCGACGACCTCGAGACCATGCGCAACGCGTTCGCGGCCGGCAAGATCCACATCGGGTGGGCGACGGTCGACATGCTGCCGCTGCTCATCGCGTCGGGCCTCAAGAAGGAGTCGCGCACGATGCCGCGCGTCTACCAGCAGATCGACTGGTCGAACGGCGGCGACGGCATCGTCGCGCGCGACTCGATCAAGAACGTCGGCGCGCTGAAGGGCAAGACGATCGTGCTCGCGCAGAACTCGCCCTCGCACTACTTCCTCATGAACATGCTCTTGAACGGCGGCGTGGGGCTCAAGGACGTGAAGCTCCGCTACGCGAAGTCGCCGTTCCAGGCCGCGACCGCGTTCCGCAACGAGAAGGACATCGCGGCCGCGGTGTCGTGGGCACCCGACATCTACACGCTGACGAAGGAGGGCTCCGGCAACAAGATGCTCGTCAGCACGCTCGAGGCCAACAAGCTGATCGCCGACGTGTGGTTCGCGCGCGCCGACTTCGGCCAGGAGAACCCGGACATCATCGAGGGCCTCGTGCGCGGGATCTTCGACGCGACCGAGGAGCTCGCGACCGATCAGAACAAGAAGACGGTCGCCGGCCTCATGGCCAAGCTCTACAAGATCGACGCGGGCGACGCCGAGAAGATGCTCCCCGACGCCCACTGGACGAACTATGCCGAGAACCGCGAGTTCTTCCTCGTCGCCAGTAACCCAACGAACTTCGAGCGCACGTACAACACCGCGCACCTGCTCTACCAGGAGCACTACAAGGACTCCCAGGCGATCGACGCCCGCGTCGAGTGGGACCGGATCGTCGACTTCTCGATCATCAAGAAGCTCGGCAGCGAGCCGAAGTACGCCAACCAGCAGAGCACGTACGACTTCAAGTTCACGCCGGCGAGCGCCGAGTCGCTCAACGTCGAGAAGAACGAGATCCTCCAGAAGACGGTCGTCATCAAGTTCCCGCCGAACTCGCACGACCTGTTCAGCAAGGTCACTGGCCCGAGCGGCGGCGTGGTCCTCTACGACGGCAACGTCGAGTTCACCGTCGAGCAGATCGCCAAGCTCGCGGGCACGTTCGGCGCCGCGCGCATCGTGATCGAGGGCCACACCGACGGCTCGATGAAGGGCGTCGCCGACGAGGCGCTCGTGAAGGATCTGTCGCAGCGGCGCGCCAACGCGGTGAAGGAGGCATTGGTCAACAAGTTCAAGATGAACCCGAACCAGTTCTCGAGCGCGGGCTACGGCTGGGAGAAGCCGGCTGATCCGGCCGATCCGAACAACCACGCCAAGAACCGGCGCGTCGAAGTGAAGGTGGTGCCCGCGGAGGCGCAGTGAGCTCCGACGGCGAAGGCGGCGAAGGGACGAAGCCTCCCGAGCCGGCGCAGGCGGCCGAGCCGGCCAAGGAGGCCGAGTCCGCCAAGGCCGACCTGGCCGCGGCCGAGGCCAAGGCTGCCGCTGAGGCCAAGGCTGCCGCCGAGGCCAAGGCTGCCGCTGACGCCAAGGTTGCCGCCGCTGACGCCAAGGCCGCCGCCGACGCCAAGCCGGTGTTCGCCAAGGACGACCTTGCCGCGGCCGAGGCCAAGGCCAAGGCTGTCGCCGACGCCAAGGCTGCCAAGCCCGCCGCTGACGCCAAGGCCGCCAAGCCCGCGGCCGACGCCAAGGCCGCCAAGCCCGCGCAGCCGGCCAAGCCAGCCGCGGCAGCCAAGCCCGCCGCACCCACGCTCCCCGAGGCGCCGCCCTGGTGGCGCGCGCTGCGCGCCGAGCCGCCGGCCCACCTCCGCGCGGCGCTGGGCCTCACGATGGTCGGCGCCCTCCTCGTCCTCTGGTGGCTCGTCACGCACGGCGACCCGGAGTACCGCATCATCTCGCCGTCGCGGCTGCCGAGCCCCGGGGAGGTCGTCGGCGAATTCGGCCCCCTGCGCCAGCGCGATCTGGTCGACGCCATCATCGACACGCTCGAGCGCGTCTTCCTCGGCGTCGGGCTCGCGGCGATCGTCGGCGTCAGCGCCGGCGTGATCGCGAGCGCGAACCGCGGCATCGGCGCGCTCCTGAACCCGCTCGTCATCTTCCTCCGCTCGGTCCCGATGGGCGCGCTGTTCCCGCTGACGTTGCTCCTGTTCTCCGAGCAGCGGCAGAAGACGATGTTCCTGTTCCTCGCGATCGTCGGGTTCGTCTTCTCCGACACCGTGAAAGCGATGATGAGCGTGCCCGAGCGCTTCGTGGAGACGGCGCAGACGCTCGGCGCGTCGCGGTTCCAGATCATCCGCAAGGTGCTGGTCCCGCTTGCGCTGCCGGACATCATCACGAGCCTGCGGTTCCAGTTCGGCCTCGCGCTCGGCTACGTGATGCTCGCCGAGGAGTACAACACGCGCCACGGCCTCGGCCAGATGATCAACATGAGCCAGCGCCTGGGCCCGACCGAGCACGTGTACCTCCTGCTCGTCCTGATCGCGCTGCTCGCGTTCAGCATCGATCTCGTCCTGCGCACGCTCCAGCGCGGGATGTTCGCGTGGCGGAAGGATCTATGAGCGAAGGCGAGCCGAAGCACCCGATCCCGCCCGGCACCGGCACCGGCCCGGCCGGCGGCGCCCCGGTCGCGCCCACGCCGCCCGCGCGCGATCCGGCGGCCGAGGCCGAGGCGCTCGCCGCGTTCGAGGCCGAGGAGAAGGCGCTCGCCGAGCGCGGCGACGCCGCCGAGCCGCACGCGACCCCGGGCGCGCCGCCGGCGCCCGCGCCGCGCACCGTCGAGGTGCCCCGGCCCGCGGCGGCCGAGGCGCCCGCGGCGAAGGCTCCGGCCGTCGCGCCCGCGGCGAAGGCTCCGGCCGAGGCGCCCGCGGCGAAGGCTCCAGTCGACGCCCCCGCGGCCGGCCCGCGCGTCACCGGCGGCGAGAAGGCCGGCGACAAGGCCGGCGACTCCGGCAAGCCGCTCGAGAAGCCGCCGGTCGTCGCGTTCCACAAGGTCACGAAGACGTACGGTGACGGTCGCGGCGCGTTCACTGCGATCAAGGACGTCACGTTCCAGATCCCCGACTACCCGGGCCGCGGCGAGTTCGTCTCGATCCTCGGGCCGTCGGGCTGCGGCAAGTCGACGGTGATCCGCCTGATCGCCGGCCTCGTGCCGCAGTTCCCGCAGTCGTCCGGCACCGTGCTCGTCGACGGCAAGCCCGTGCTCGGCCCGGGCCCGGACCGCGGCATGGTGTTCCAGGACTACACCTCGTTCGATCACCTGACGGTGCTGAAGAACGTCGCGTTCGGCCTCATCTGCCGCGGCGTCTCCAAGGCCGAGGCGTACGACCGCGCGCGCGTGTGGATCGGCAAGGTCGGCCTGTCGGTCAAGCGCGACGCCGGCAAGTTCCCGCACGAGCTCTCCGGCGGCATGCGCCAGCGCGTCGCGATCGCGCGCACGCTGATCCTCGAGCCGCGCATCATCTTGATGGACGAGCCGTTCGGCGCGCTCGATCCGCCGACGCGCTCGCGGATGCAGGACAACCTGGTCGCGCTGTGGCGCGAGCAATCGCCGACGATCTTCTTCATCACGCACTCGATCGAGGAGGCCGTTTTTCTCGGCGATCATATTCTGATCTTCTCGAACTCGCCGGGCACCGTCCTCAAGGAGCTGCGCGTGCCGCCGCCCGACCGGCCGTCGATCGAGATGCAGCGCGAGTCGAAGTTCCTGGAGACGGTGCTCGGGATCCGCGAGATGATCGATCGCCTCGAGTCGTCGAACCGGGCAGGAGACTGACGTGCCGCCGAAGAAAGCAGGGATATTCCGCTACATCAAGGAGGCGTTCACGTTCCGGTGGAACCTGCTCCTGTTCGGAGGCGCCGCCGCCGCCGCCGCGATCTCGGGCCACGCCGACATCGCGCTGCCGCTGGTCGCCGCCGCCGAGATCACGTACCTCGCCGGGCTGACCACGCTGCCCCGGTTCCAGTCGGCGATCGACGCGAAGGCCAACGCCGAGGAGCGCGGCCTGACCGGCGCGCAGGTCGGCGCGGCGCGCACCGGCGCCAACCCCGCGCAGCAGGGCAGCGCGCGCGATCGGGTGCTCGAGGTGCTGAAGTCGCTGCAGGAGGACCGCCGCGCGCGGTTTTTGCGGCTGCGCGCGCGCTGCGTGGAGATGTCGCGCATCGCGAACGCCGTCCGCGGCGACACGCGCGACGCGAGCGGCGCCTCGTCGGAGCTGCGCCAGCCGGCGCTCGATCGCCTGCTGTGGGTGTTCTTGCGGCTGCTCCTGTCCGAGCAGGCGATCGCGCGCTTCCTGCAAGCCGCCGACGAGGCCGGCATCGACAAGACGCTCGGCGAGCTCAAGGTGCGGCGCAAGCGGCGCGCGGACTCGGTCGGCGAGGCGAACCAGGCCGACGACCGCATCATCCGCTCGATCGACGACAGCATCTCGACGGCCGAGCTCCGCAAGGAGAACGTCGAGAAGGCGCGGCACAACGCAGAGTTCGTCGCGGCCGAGCTCGATCGGCTCGAGAACAAGATCCACGCCGTCACCGAGATGGCCGTCGGCCACACCGATCCCGACGAGATGTCGAGCCGGATCGACGCGATCTCCGAGGGCATCTCGCAGACCGAGCAGACGATCCGCGAGCTGCAGTCGATCACCGGCGTGGCCGACGCCGACACGACGCCGTCGATCCTCGAGACCGATCTGTCCCCCCAGCGCATGGCCGTGGAGGGTGGCGCCAGCCGCCGTCCGCCGGGCTCGTGATCCCCGAGGCGACATGACCGACACCGAGCAGAAGACCCTCGCCGGCACCGACGGCGTCACCAAGGCGACGCAGCTCCCGCCGCACTTCCCGAAGTGGGCGGGCAAGCTCGCGGAGCTCTACTTCTCGGGGACGACGTCGATGTTCGTCGTCCACGGCAACACGTTCGACGTGGTCCGCGCGGGAGCCGATCGATGGATCGGCCTCGCGGACTTCCTGGCCGAGCAGCTGTTCGGCCGCTGGGACCTCGTCATCCACTACGACCTCGCGCGCGGGCTGCGCTGCGCCGCTGGCTCGAACGGCAAGCGGCTGCAGGAGATGGTGACGACCGCGGCGAAGTGGATCGGCGACCTGCGCGCCCTGCCCCGCGATCCGACGAAGGCGCTCGCCGCGCTCGACCTCCTGATCCAGAAGAACGTGATGGCCGACGGCGACGATCGGCTGCGCGCGGCGATCCTGATCGATCACGCCGGCTACGTGGCGCCGTCGGGCGACCGCCTGGGCCTCAACGAGCAGACGCACCTCGTGACGCTGCTCAACTGGGCGAGTAGCCCGTACATCAAGCGGCTGAACCTCGCGTTCGTGCTTATCGATCCGCGGCTGTCGAGCATCGCCGAGCGGCTCGCGAGCAACCCGCACGTCGCGGCGATCGAGGTGCCGCTGCCGGACGTGGCCGAGCGCACCGCATTCATGGAAGCGCAGGTCAAGGCGAGCGGCCGCGAACCCGCGAGCTTCTCCGACTACTCGGTCGCAGAGCTCGGCAAGCTGACGGCCGGCATCGGGCTCACTGACCTCGAGGTCCTCGTGCGCTCGGCGATCGAGGGCAACCGCCGCCTCGATCGCGCCTACTTCCGCGAGCTCAAGAAGCGGCTGATCGAGCGCCAGGCGCAGGGCATGCTCGAGTTCGTCGAGCCCAAGTGGGGCCTCGACACCGTGGTCGGCCACGAGGCCGCGAAGCAGCGGCTGCTCGACGACGCCGAGCTCATCAAGCGCGGCGAGCTCGACACCGTGCCGATGGGCTATTTGTTCTGCGGCCCCGTCGGCACCGGCAAGAGCTTCCTCGCGACGTGCGTCGCCGGCTCGATCGGCATCCCGGCGGTCGTGCTCAAGAACTTCCGCAGCAAGTACGTCGGCGAGACGGAGGGCAACCTCGAGCGCGTGCTCGGCGTCCTGCGCTCGATGGGCCCGGTCGTCGTCATCATCGACGAGGCCGACGCGATGCTCGGCGACCGCGACCAGGGCGGCGACTCGGGCGTCGGCGCGCGCATCTTCGGCATGATCGCGTCGCAGATGGGCGACACCGCCTACCGCGGCCGCATCCTGTGGATGCTGCTCACGGCGCGCCCCGACAACCTGCCGGTGGATCTCAAGCGCCAGGGCCGCGCCGAGGTGCACATCCCGCTGTTCTACCCGACCGACGACGCCGAGCTGCGCACGATGCTGGTCGTGCTCGCGAAGAAGACGGGCACCTCCGTCGCCGACACTGACCTCCCGGCCGAGATCCCGCACAAGGGCAACCTCTCGGGCGCCGACATCGAGGGCATCATCGGCCGCGCCTACCGCACGTCGCTCCTCGCCGGCTCGCGCACGATCACGAAGGACGCGCTCGCGCAGGCGCTCGCCGGCTTCATGCCCTCGACGCAGACGCTCGAGCGCGAAGCGCAGGAGCTGGCGGCGATCATCGAGTGCACGGACGTCGAGTTCCTGCCGCCGCCCAAGCGCGAGAAGCTCGACAAGCACGGCGGCCGCGAGAAGCTGCAGGAGCGGCTGACCGCGATCAAGCAGATCCTGGAGCAACGCTGACCCGAGCCGGGCTGGATCAACCAAGGAGACAATGAAGATGGCGCGCGCAAGCTGGATCAACGACGACACCACCCCCGATCTCGACGCCCATGTCGGTCAGCTCGAGCACTTCACGCAGTCGCTCGCCGACGGCGTGGTCGATGCCCAGGAGCTCGCGACGCAGGAGCAGAACCTGGTCGCCGCGATGAAGGCGGTCGAGGGCTCGCTCGACGACGAGCAGCACGCGAAGATCACGCGCCTGCTCGCCGAGGTCGCCGCCTACTCGGTCATGCGCACGTTGCACGAGATGGCGCAGGCGCGCGTGCAGAACGTGGTCGACGCGAAGCAGCCATGATCGACGGGGACCGGCTGCGCGCGGTGTTCAACACCGTCGAGCACATGATCGAGCTGCGCTGGGGCATCCCGGTCGTGATCAGCGACGTGCCGAACCCGTTCACCGGCGACCTCGACGGCGAGCAGATCCAGATCGATCACGACGTCGATCTCGAGGACGCCGTGTTCATCCTCATCCACCTGTTCGGCCACACCGTGCAGTGGAACGTCTCGGCGACCGCGCGGGCGATCGGGCTCGCCCCGCCGGGCGGGTGGACCGAGGAGTCGCTCGCCGCGCTGGCCGAGTACGAGCGCGAGGCGTGCCGCTACAGCCTCCAGCTCCTGCACGAGGCCGGGTTCCGCGAGCTGGATCAGTGGATCTCCGACTTCGCCGCCTGCGACTCCGCCTACCTGCTGCACTTCTACCGGACCGGCGAGAAGCTCCCGTTCCGCTCGTTCTGGCGCGACGGCAGCCCGCTCCTGACGCCGCTGCCGATCCCGGCGTTCCAGCCGACTCGCTGGATCAGCCGCAACGACGGCACGGTCATCTGAGCCCCGCGCGCGAGCGGCCGGCACCGTCGCGTCGACACCGCAGAGCACGCGGCTCCAGGAGCGCTCCGTTTCCAAGATCAGCAGGTTCTTCTTCACCAAGTCTCCCCTCGAAGCGTGCGAGGGGTCCCGCCCAGGCTGCCGCCAATAAGCAACGCCCGTGCCGCGAGCCAAACCTGCAAAATCTCATGCATTCAGCTCCGGCTACGCCTCTCCTCGCGTACCGCGCGTACGCGCCCGCGTCGCGCCTAGACGCGCGAGCGATTCGGCGCCGCTGGCATCATCGGCATGGGGCGCCCCCTCGGATTGGCGCAATTGCGCCCAATTGCGCCAAATTGCGCCCAATTGCGCCAACCTCCTTCGCAACCATTTGTTTTCAAAAGGCTTCGACGGACGCCGCTGCGGCGCAATTGCGCCACAATTGCGCCACAATTGCGCCAAGATCGTCGCAATCAACTGTTTTTAAATCGCTTTTGGGTGGCGCAATTGTGGCGCAATTGCGCCACCATCGGTGGGTGCGCGATGCGCCTGAAACCTCCACCGTGGAGCGACTGATCGAGGCTATCGGACAAAGCCCCGAAGGAGCCAGCGTCGATCAACTCGAAGCCAGGACGAAGCTCCCGCGCCGCACTCTGCAGCGACGGCTCGCCGAGCTCGTTCGAGATGGACGGCTCCGCGCGACGGGGCTCCGCAGAGGCCGTCGCTATCACGTTCCGGACCAGGTCCCCGTCGCGCCCGATCAGGTCGCGCTCTCGGAGGACGGGAAGCTCGTACAGACGGCGATTCGCCGGCCGCTGAGCGCACGAACGCCGGTCGGCTACGCGCCTCGATTCCTCGAGCGCTACCGCCCGAACATCGATGCGTACCTCGATCCGGCCATGCGAGCGCGGCTTCATTCGTTGGGGCGAACGCCGGGGGCTGATCGCCCGGCAGGGACCTACGCCCGCCAGATCCTGAGCCGGTTGCTCGTGGATCTGTCGTGGGCGTCGAGCCGCCTCGAAGGCAACACGTACACGCGCCTCGATACGCAGAACCTGATCGAACTTGGGCAACAGGCGGCGGGAAAGGATCAACGCGAGGCGCAGATGATCCTCAACCACAAGGCCGCCATCGAGATGCTCGTCGACAACGTCGATGACGTCGGCTTCAACCGCTACACGATCTGCAACCTGCACGCGCTCCTCGCCGACAACTTGCTGCCCGCATCCGCGGCTGGACGTGTGCGCCGGATCGAAGTCTCGATCTCCGGAACGGTCTATCAGCCGCTCGCGATCCCGCAGCGGCTCGAGGAGCTCTTCGATCTGCTGCTCACGACGGCCGCCGCGATCCGCGATCCCTTCGAGCAGGCCTTCTTCGTCATGGTTCAGCTCCCCTACCTGCAGCCCTTTGAAGACGTGAACAAGCGCGTGTCGCGCCTCGCAGCCAATATCCCCTTCATCAAGCAGAACCTGGTCCCGCTGTCGTTCGTCGATGTCCCCGACCGCGACTATGTCGAAGGTCTGCTCGCCGTCTACGAGCTGAATCGGCTCGAGCTCGCTCGCGACGTCTTCCTCTGGGCGTACGAGCGATCCTGCCAGCGCTACACCGTCGTACGCGACGCGCTCCCCCAGCCGGATCCGCTCCGGCTCCGCAACCGCGAACAGCTGATCGCGATCGTGAACACGGTCGTCCGAGACGATCTCCCGATCGAAGAGGCCGTTGTTCGCAAGCTCGCGACGCCGATCATCACGCCCGAAGATCTCGAACAGATGATCGCCATGGCCGTCACCGAGCTTCGTAGCCTGCACGAAGGCGTCCTGGCGCGCTTCCGGCTCCGCCTGAGCGAGTTCCGCCGCTGGCGTGGGCGTTCGACGTAGGCAAGATCCTCGGCGGCTGCCCCACACCACGTACGCGAACTCATGCGTACGACTCGGCGACAATCTCGCCGCCCATGTCGCGACGTGCGCGCACGCGCAGCGGCGGTCGAACGCCGAAGATCTCGTTCCCCTGGAGCTCGAGCGGTCGAATGCTCGAGCACGACAGCACGGCGTAGCGATGCCAGATCGAGTACGCCTTGCCCCAGAACTGCAGGGCGGCGTGATAGGCGACGGTTGCATCCGGTGCGAGCTTGCTGGCAACGAGGAACGGGTCCACGCGAAGCTCCGCTGCCGTGGTTCTACGCGGGACGACCGCGTAGATGCCGCGCCGGACGTGAAGGAGTCGGCCCGAACCAACGGCGCGCATCAGGATGCTGTCAGTAGTGCGGCGGCTGCGGCTCCGAACATCCTGCCGCGCAGCGTGGAACTCCTGGCGCGTGAACACCGGATGAACTGCGAAGAAATCGGCAGAGCGCATGGTTGCTGAAATGCCTCGCTATACGGCCTTCGCGGCCGTAGTTTGCTCCATTCTGAAAAGTGAGGCCAGCTCCTACTTTCTGATTATGTGCAAAGTACGGCCGTTGCAGCAGTACTTCGTGCCAAAGCGGCAACCGCCCACCCTCGCTGCGTAGACCGGCTGATCAAGATTTTCTCAACCATCCTCGCCGATGGGCTCGGCAGAGCTGAACCGATCCCGGGGAGCGTGGGACCACGCTCATGCAGTCAGCTCCTCGTCCCCATCGTCTCCATCCTCGTCGTCGAGGTCGGGCTCGCGCTGCGCCTCGTCGTCGTCGCCATCGCCCTCCGCCCCGGCGGCCTTTGGCCTTCTTGCGCTGCCGGCGCTGGTGCTCCTTGGTGACCAGCTCCTCGACCTTGTCCGGTTGCTCGGCCTCGTGCCACAGGCGCCGCCCCGTTATGCGTCGCCGCCTTCGCCAGACCCGGGCGGCGGCGTGGCGAGCCGGAGCATGCGCTCGGCCTCCTCGCGCTCGCGCGTCACCTCGGCGCGGAGCTCTGCTTCGGTGGGCAGGTACATCTGATAGGTCGCCGCGACGATCTGATCGTTGTCCTCGGGTAGCGTGATCTTCACCATCGCGTCGTTCTTCTCGGAGCACAGCACGATCCCGACGGTCTTGGCCTCGTGCGGTGCGCGCTGCGTTCGGTCGAAGTAGTTCACGTACATCATCATCTGGCCGAGATCCTGGTGTGTGAGCTTGCCGAGCTTGAGATCGACGAGGACGAAGCACTGCAGCAGCCGGTTGTAGAAGACCAGATCCACGTAGAAGTGATCGCCGTCGATGGTGAGCCGCTTCTGCCGGGCGACGAAGCAGAAGCCCTTGCCCATCTCGAGCAGGAACGCCTCGAGGCGATCGATGACCGCCTGCTCGACGTCGCGCTCGTGGAAGTCCGCTCGCTCGCCGAGATCGAGGAACTCGAGGACGAACGGATCCTTGATCACGTCGGCCGGCGTCGCGACCTCCTGTCCGTTGTGGGCCAGCGCGAGCACTGCCTCGGGATCGCGATGCTTCGCGAGGCGATCGAAGAGCAGCGCTCCGATCTGCCGCTCGAGCTCACGCGTCGACCACGCCTCGCGCACCGCCTCGATCTCGTAAAACGCCCGCGCGGCCGGGTTCGCCACCCGCATCAAGATGACGTAGTGGGTCCAGCCGAGCCCCGACGGGAACACCGCAGCGGCAGAATTGCTCGGCAGCGCCGAGCGAATTTCTCCCTCGCCCGATTTGCTCGGCAGTGCCGAGCGAATCTCCGGAAGCGCAGATCCCTTCGGAAACACAAGATAAAACTGCCGCATCCGCCGCAGATTCGGCGCGCTGAAACCCTGTCCGTAGATACCCGTGAGCCGGGCTGCCAACCTCTGGATGAGCTCGTCGCCATACCCTGCCCGCTGCTCGCCAGCCTGCTCGACCTCGACGATCTCGCGGCCGACCAGCCAGTACGCCTGGACCATCGCTGTGTTGATGGTGCGAGCGATCTGCCCTCTCGCCTGCTCGAGGATCTGCGCGACGCGCTCGAAGAGCTGCTCGTCGCTCGCTTGCTGAGCAGCGCGTGGCCGTGCGACGCGCGGCCGGCCCTCGTCGGTGAGCCGCTGCTTGGACGGCTGGCGCTTCGCTCGTTGCACCATCCCCGCGGTCAATGTACAGGGCCGGCCAGCGGTCGGCCAGCAGCGCCCGATCCGATGTTCAGCCGAAGTGGCTGCGCTCGTCAGCGGCGCAGGCCGCGCAGGAGCGCGCCGCCCACGGTGAGCGGGTGCAGGAGCGCCGTCTCGAGCCGGCCGCGCAGCGAGCGCGGATCGGTCGCGAGGCCGAGCTGGCGGAGGATCGTGGCGGCGTCGAAGTAGACGCGCTCGCAGACGATGCGGCGCCCGCCGGGCGCAAACGCGAACACGGCGAGCATCGGGCAGGTGAACGCGCGGCCGGTCGGCGGCAGGCCACGCAGCGGACCCGTGTGCGTGCCCTCGAGGATGAACTCGGCGATCACGGCATCGCGCGACGGGTAGAGGCCGACGACGCGGTTGCGCTGATCGGGGAACGCGGCGCGCGTGTCGGCGAAGTAGCGCCGGACCTCGACCTCGCCGTCGAAGACCTCGCCGGTCCCCATGAGCTCGTAGCGCGGGTGATCGAACGTCCCGATCGTCGTGTCGAAGTCGTGGCGGTTCTCCGACTCCATGTGCTCGCGGACGACGGCCTCACGGATGGCGTCGAGCTCGGTCATCGCACGAGGATACACCGGCGGTGGCGGCGCCCTGGGCGAGCCGCTGCACGCGGTATCTAGCCAGGGAGCGCCAGGAGGTCCGCGAGGAAGTGGCGCACCGCCGTGACGCGGGGCAGATCCAGGGCCGGCCCTCGCAGCCACTCGTTGTCCTGGAGCGAGACCTGCAACGCCTTCGCGGGCCGCAGCACGCTCGCGATACTCGACACGATCGCCTTCTGGCGTCCAGCAGGTTTCCGGAAGTCCTTCAGATCATCACCGGTCAGCTTCGTCACATCGACGCGATCGATATAGCTCGTCGCCAGCTCCGCGAGCTGCGGGTAGCGCTCTCGCGCGCACTCCTCCAGCAACACCTCGAGCGTGCCAGGTGATGCGTTGTCTGGAAGGACGAACACGCCACAGCGCGGTATCTCGGCCGAGATCACGCCTGGCTGGTCGGGGATCGAGAGGCCGAGCTTTCGCAGGTCCTTCGCGAGGGCCGCGAAGCGATCGGCGGCAGATTCCTTGCTGTCGGCATCGAGGATCGCCGCCACGGCCGGGCGCTCGCCATTCACGACGGCCAAGCTCTCTTCGGTCCGCCGGACCAACTCGTTCACCCCACTGACCCCGTGCACGGCAACCGACCGGTCGGCTCCTTGAAGAAACAGCGGTACGGGAACGCGCGCGAGCAAGTCATTGTTGTGCGGGAAGGACTTGGGCACGAGCCGCTCCCAGTACGGGTCGAGCGCATCCTTCACCTTCACGCGAGAGAGCCCCAGCGGCCTCAGCAGCTCCGCGACGAACGCAACATCATGAGGACCTTCGACGGCGATATAGGCGCGCACCGTCATCGAACATCAGCCCCACGCTCGAAGCGGAGCCGCTTCAAGAGGTCTTCGCCGTACCTGTGGGCACTGACTGTTGTCTCGGTCGGATCCAGCCGGTATCCGACGATGTCTTCCTCCGGCGTCGTGTCGGCTGCCAGGATCGCGTCGATCGCCTCCAGGCTGTGCGTCGTCACGAAGAGCTGCACGTCGTTGGCAGCACACGCCTCGACGATCCAGCGAAAGACATGACCCAGCACTGAGACGTGAATCGCGGTCTCGATCTCGTCGATCAGGAGCACTCCGCCGCGCGCACGCGTCACTCCGAGCGCCATCAGCAAGATGCGGCGCATGCCATCGCCGAACGCGCCGACCGGCAGCAAGCCAGCACTCCGATCGCGAAGGAACAACTCGGCACCAGGAGCAGCGTGGGGTGCCGCTCCAGAACGTGTGGCCAGGACCTCGAGCCCGACGATCCGCGGATCGACGCGTGAGAGCAGCCGGATCACGTCATCGCCCGCGCCCTCCGCCCTCATGTCCGAGTACATCTGGGTCGGCAGCCCGCGGAACCAATGATCGTACGGCGTGATGACCTGTGTAATCAGGCCCTCAGGGCTCGGCTGCGTGACGACGTAATTCGCCCATTCCCACCACGTGAAGGTCTCCCGAGCTCGGCGACTCGATTCTTCAGCTCGAGACCCAGGATCGAGGACAACCTCGACATCGATCTGCGTGCCTCTACGTTCGCTCGAGAAGTCAGGCTCACCATCGGTGACACCCTCGTCACGAGTTCCCGGGCGCGGAGGTAGAGCATCGATCGCGCCGCGGAGGGGTTGATATCGTGCCTCCACGACTCGGACCGGGCTTCGCCCGGCGCTCGCGAGCTTGATGTTGCCGTCGGAGCTCGTGTCCGGGCCCTCGCTCGCGTGCTGCGGGAACAACCAGCGCAGGCGCTCCACGTACGAGCGGCGGGGCCCAAGCACCGAAGGCTCGCGACCGATCGCGACGCGCCTCCACGTCATGGGGTCGAGCGGATTGGCCGCGAGCGAGATCGCCTCGAGGACGCTGGTCTTTCCCGAGTTGTTCCGTCCGACAAGGAGGTTCACCCGGCCCAGGCCCCGGAGGGAGAGGTCCCGCAGGCCGCGGTATCGGGTCACCTCGAGCTCGGTGAGCGGCAGCATCGGCGTCGACAACCTACCACGCCGCTGCGGGGGCTCCGCGTCAGCGCTCGACGAGCAGACGGCCCTGGGCTCGACTCCCCGGCGTAGCCGCCCGCCGGACGGAGGCGGGGGGCGAGGGGAGCGAGAGTTCCCGGCCGCGCGCTATGGCGGGCGTCCGAGTTTCGGTACGATTTCGCCGGGTGCTCGCTCGCCGTATCATTGCGGTCTCGCCGGAAAAAGCTTTCGCGAAGCGGCTCGCGGTCGCGCTCAAGGCGACGGGCGGGGCGGTGGACACGTACGGATCGCCCGACGACCTCGCGGGCGAGGACCTCGCGGCGGCGCTCGTCGTGATCCACCAGAGCGGCGAGCTGGCCGGCGCGGCGATGCGCCTCGTCGAGCGGCTCGCGGGCGACGCCAAGGTCATCGTGATCCTGCCGCGGTCGGACCTCGCCGCGGTCGTCGAGATCATGCAGGCGTCGGAGCGGGTCGCCGGCATGATGGCGGCGGAGGACCTGGACACGCACACGCTGTCGGCGATGGCCACGCGCGTGCTCGCGGGCGACCTGTTCGGGCTCGAGAAGCTCGTGCCGTGGGGCACCCAGGTCCACAGCGCCCTCGTCGGCGACTACCAAGAGAAGCTCTTGTGCATCACGCAGCTGTCGCAGTTCGCCGAGCACATGGGCGTGCGACGCAAGTACCGCGAGGCGATCGAGCAGGTGCTCGACGAGATGTTGATGAACGCGCTGTACGACGCGCCGGTCGACGAGCACGGTAAGCCGATCTTCGCCGAGATCTCGACGCAGACCCGGATCTCGCTTCGCGTCGAGCAGAAGGCGGTCGTCCAGTACGCGTGCGACGGCACGCAGTTCGTCGTCGGCGTGCGCGACGCGTTCGGCCGGCTCGAGCGCGCCACGGTGCTGCGCTACCTGCACAAGTGCCTGCACAGCGAGCAGCAGATCGATCGCAAGGCGGGCGGCGCGGGCCTGGGGCTCTACCTCATCACGAGCTCGTCGACCGAGGTCTACTTCAACGTGATCCCGGGCGTCGCGACGGAGGCGGTCTGCACGTTCAACCTCGAGGCGCCCAAGCTCCAGCTCGAGAGCTTCGGGTTCTTCACCGGAGAGGCCGACGCCGCGGAGCTGCCAGCGGACCCGCAGCCGGACCCGCAGCCGGCGGGCGCGCCCCCCCCGGCGGAGCCGCGCGCGAAGACCTCGCCAGCAGCGGCCGCGCCCCCGCGGGCGCCGACCTACCCGATGGCGCCAGCGCCGCCGCGCGCGCTGATCGGCGTGCTCCTCGCGGCGATCGCGGTCACGGTCGGCCTCGTGGGCGTGATGGCGTGGCCGCGGCTGTTCGGCGCGCGAGCACAGGTCACGATCCAGACGATCCCGCCGGGCGCGGCGATCGACGTCGACGGCAAGAGCGCCGGCACCACGGCGGGCGGCGCGCTCGTCGTGCGCGACCTCGAGCGCGGCCGCGCGTACCCGATCGTCGCGCGGCTCGAGGGGTACGAGCCGAAGCAGGCGGTCGTGCAGCCGCGCGCGGACGACGCCGAGGCCGCCGTGCTCACGCTCGAGCTGGTGGCGCTCGCGCCGACGGTCGTCCTCGAGAGCACGCCGCCGGGCGCGCAGGTCACGGTCGATGGCAAGCCCGCGGGCACGACGCCGCTCACGCTCACGACGCTGCCGCCGGGCCGCCCCGCGCAGCTCGTGTTCACGAAGGCGGGCTACCAGGACGCGCCGGTACGGATCGACGTGCCGCGCGGCGGCAAGGAGCTCCGGCTGATCCAGCCGCTCGCGGCCTCGCAAGAGCTGGCGCGCGTGCGGCTCGTGTCGACGCCGCCGGGCGCGCAGGTGGTGCAGAACGGCCAGCTGATGCCGGGGCTGACCACGCCGGCCGAGGTGCTCGTCGAGGACGGCAAGCCGGTGCGCTTCATGCTGACGATGCCGCGCCGCGTGCCGCTCCTCATCGAGGCGTTCACGCCGACGCGCGGCGCCGACGACGTCGTGCGCGGCGGCAAGCTGGTCGAGGGCGCGCCCCTGCGCGTCACCGCGGCGGCCGAGGGCAAGCTCGCGGTGGCGAATGCGCCGCACTGCCAGGACCTGGCGCTGCCGGCGGAGTGCGTGATCGCGCCGGGCCACTACGCGATCGAGGTGACGCTGACCCAGGGGCCGCGCATCACGAAGACGATCCGCGTCGGCTCGCGGGGCACCGAGGTGAACCTCGAGCTCGGCTACATCGACGCGGGGCCGCAGCGCATGGTCATGCTGCCGGGCGGCGGCGTGCGCCGGGCGGCGTTCGAGCCGGGCCCGCGGCGCGTCACGATCTCCGACGGCGCGACGACGAAGGTGGTCGTCGTGAACGTGCGGGCGAACACGACGGTCGCGGCGCCGTAGCGGCGGCACCGCCGCCCGCGCGGGTCGTCCGTGCGGGTCATCCGTGCGGCCGATGCGGGCCGCGCGGCGCGATCGACGTGGCCCGCGCGCAGGCGCCCGCGCGGGCGCGCGGGCCGCGCCGGATCGCGACCGGCGGCACGGCGGCGGCCAAGCACAGCCGCCCGCCCGTCGGCCTGGCCGTGCTTGTGGCCGTGTTCGCTTTCCGCTCGGTGCGCCGCCGCGGTACAAAGTCTCCAGGTGAGCATCCACACGCAGCTCCTCACCGACGACACCAGCGGGCTGCTCGTCGAGCGCAGGTTCCGCCTCCGGGTCGTGTCCGGACCCGACAAGGACAAGGAGCACGTGCTCGACGAGGGCACCACGATGGTCGGCACCCACGCCGACAACGACCTCGTGCTCACCGACGCCACGGTCTCGCGCTACCACCTCGAGATCCGGGTCCGCCGCGACGGCATCGAGGTCCGCGACCTCGACACGACGAACGGCACGAAGCACGGCGGCGCGCGGGTCGGCCAGGTCGTGCTCACCGGGCCGGCGCGGCTGCGCCTGGGCAAGCACAGCGAGCTCGACGTCGAGCCGGTGGACACGAGCGTGGAGCTCCCGACGTGGCACGGCGACCGGTTCGGCGACGTGCTCGGCACCTCGGCGCCGATGCAGCGGCTGTTCGCGCTGCTCGCGAAGGCGGCGCCAACGGACGCCACGATCCTGCTCCAGGGCGAGACGGGCACGGGCAAGGAGGCGATCGCCGAGGCGGTCCACCAGATGAGCCGGCGCAACCGCGGCCCGTTCGTGGTCGTGGACTGCGGCTCGATCCCGCACGAGCTGATCGCGTCGGAGCTGTTCGGGCACGCCAAGGGCTCGTTCACCGGCGCGGGCGCGGACAAGCAGGGCCTGATCGAGGCGGCGAACCGCGGCACGCTGTTCCTCGACGAGATCGGCGAGCTCGCGCTCGATCTGCAGCCGCAGCTCCTGCGCGTGCTCGATCGCCGGCAGGTGCGCCGCGTCGGCGAGACGCACTCGGTGGACGTCGACATCCGCGTCCTCGCGGCCACGCACCGCGACCTGCGCGCGATGGTGCGCGCAGGCCAGTTCCGCGAAGATCTCTACTACCGGCTCGCGGTGGTGGCGACGCACGTGCCGCCGCTGCGCGAGCGCAAGGACGACATCCCGGCCCTCGCCGCGTGGTTCGCCGAGAAAATGGGCCGCGGCGGCTGGGTGCAGTCGCCGGTCCTGCTCGAGCAGCTGGTCGCCCACGACTGGCCGGGCAACGTGCGCGAGCTGCGCAACGTCGTCGAGCGCGCGCTGTCGCTCGGCGCGGCCGCGCTCGCAGATCTGACGCCGTCGGGGCCGCGCAGCACAGCGCCCGCGAGCACGGGCGAGAGCGAGCCGGAGCGCCGCGCGCCGGGCGCGGACGTCCTGGAGCTGCCGTTCAAGGAGGCGAAGGCTGCGCTCGTCGAGAGCTTCGAGCGCGACTACCTGAAGGCGCTGCTCGCGCGGCACAAGGGCAACATCTCGCGCGCGGCCGCCGAGGCGGGCATCGATCGCAATTACATCCACCGCCTCGTGAAGAAGTACAACCTCGAGGTCGACCGCGGCTGACCCGAGCCGGGCCGCTGAAGCCGTGAGGCGAGGACCGCGCGAGAATCATGACCTGGGCCGCTGAAGCGATGAGGCGAGGACCGCGCGAGGGGAGCCATGCGCCCATGCCGCCTATGCCCCGCGCCGGGCGACTCGCCGCGCTCGCCGCGCTCGCCGCGCTCGCCGCCGCGCTCGCCGCGTGCAAGGGCAAGGGCAAGGAGGCGCCCCCGGGCGCCGCCCCGCCGGCCGGCTCCGGCGCCGGCTCCGGCGCTGGCTCCGCGCCGGCGACGCAGGCCGCAGCTCCCGCGCCGGCCGCCGACTGGGCGGCGCGCTGCGAGGCGGCGCTCGCCGGCGCGCCGCAGGTGAAGCCGGCGCGCCGCGTCCAGGCGATCATCGACGGCTGCCGGCCGTGCGGCGACTGGACGCCGCTCCTGCGCTGGGGCGTGCTCGCCACCGACGGCGGCCCGAAGGCGGCGGAGATCGAGGCGGCGATGGAGGCCTGCCGCGCGTTCTGCAAGCCGGACGCGAAGATGGTCTTCCTCGGCACGCTCGACGCGGCGCGCGGCAAGCACGCGCCCAAGCCGTGGCGCGAGCTGGGCGAGGCGTGCGGCGCGGAGGTCAGCGCGAAGCCGGACGGCCGGTACATGTCGGCGCCGTACTTCGCGCTCGATCGGATCGCGCGCGCCGCCGCCGCGCACCCGCGGCTCGCCCCGCTCCTCGCCACGCTCGAGCTGCCGCTGCCGCCGCTGTCCCTGACGGGCGGCGCGTTCGTGCTGCCGAGCGCGCCGGCGATCGTGCCGGACGCGGGCGCGGTCCACGTCACCGTCTCGACGACGGAGATCACGGTCGGCGCGCTGCCCCACGCGCGGCTCGGGCCGGCGGGCGTCACCGTCTTTGCAGGCGAGACGCCCTACCCCGGCGCGAAGGTGGCGCCGAAGGCGCTCGCCGCGGCGCTCGACAAGCTGTCGCCGGAGCCGCGGGCGCGGATCGCGATGATCGCGCCGAAGGCGATGGCGGCGCGGCGGCTGATCGAGGTCGTCGCGGCAGCGGGCGCGCACGAGCTGGTGCTCGCCGCGGCGGCCTCCGGCGGGCCCGAGGGCTGGAGCCTGCCGGGCGTGGTGCCGGTGGCGCTGTCGCCGGTCGCGCCCGGCGCCCCGGCCGTCGCGGGCGTGCCCGCCTCGCTCGCGCTCACCCTCGGCGAGCCCGCCGACGACGCGCTCCGCGCGATCAAGGACGCGCCGGCCGACAAGCTGGCCGCGCCTCCGACGATCTCCATCGAGGAGAAGGCGACCGTCGAGGGCCTGGCCAAGCTCCTGGGCGCGCTCGCGCACCGCGACGTCCCGGCCGCCCGCCTCCGGCGCGCCCGGCCTTGACGCGGCGCGCCCGGCCCGCCATCGTTTCCGTCGTGAGCGGGCCTCTGTACGATGTCGTCGTGATCGGCGGCGGGATCGTCGGCGCGGGCATCGCGCGCGACGCCGCCCTGCGGGGTCTCCGCACCGCCCTCTTCGAGAAGGCCGACTTCGCGGCGGGGACGTCGTCGAAGTCGAGCAAGCTCGTGCACGGCGGGCTGCGCTACCTCGAGCACGGCGAGATCGGCCTCGTGTTCGAGTCGGTGTCGGAGCGCCGCATCCAGACGCGCGTCGCGCCGCACCTCGTGCGGCCGCTGCCGTTCATCATCCCGATCTACCGCGGCGCGAAGCCGGGCCTCGAGCTCATGAACTTCGGCCTGTGGATCTACGACACGCTCGCGCTGTTCCGCGCGCCGAAGCTGCACCGCACGCTCCGCGGCGCGCGGGCGGCGCTCGCGATCGAGCCGCAGCTCCGCCCCGAGGGCCTGCGCGGCGCGCTCGAGTACTACGACTGCGCCACCGACGACGCGCGCCTCGTGCTCGAGAACGCGATCGACGCGCGCGCGCTCGGCGCGGACTGCCACACGTACACCGAGGTCACGGGCTTCGAGCGCGGCGCCAGCGGGCGGATCACCGGCGTGCACGTGCGGGACCGGTTCTCCGGCGAGGCGTGGACGGCCACGTGCAAGGTCGCGATCCTCGCCGCGGGCGCGTGGACCGACGAGATGATCCGCCGGTTCGAGATCCCGATGGATCGGCCGCTCCTGCGCCGCACGAAGGGCTCGCACATCGTGGTGCCGCGCGAGCGCCTCCCGCTCGCGCGCGCGATCACGCTGATCTCGCCGGTCGATCAGCGCGTGATGTTCGCGATCCCGTGGCGCGAGCGCACCGTGCTCGGCACCACCGACACCGACTTCACCGGCAGCGCCGACGTGGTCGCCGCCGACGCCGCCGACGTGCAGTACCTGTGCAACAGCGGGAACGGCTACTTCCCCGGCGCGAACCTCACGCCCGACGACGTGATCTCGACGTGGGCCGGGCTGCGCCCGCTGATCGCCGCGCCGCCGAACGTCGACGAGTCGGAGATCTCGCGCGAGCACGAGATCTTCACGCGGAGCGACGGCCTCGTCATCATCGCGGGCGGCAAGCTGACGACGTACCGCCGCATGGCGCGCGAGACGGTGACGCGCGCGCTCGGGCTGCTCGAGGAGCTGGGCGAGGCGGTCGCCGTCCAGCGCGCGACCACGAAGGATCGGCCGCTGCCGGGCGCCGAGGGCCTCGCGCAGCCAGACCTCGAGGGCGTCGCGGCGGTCGGCCGCCGCCTCATGGAGGAGCACGGCCTCGACGCCGACACGGCCACGCACCTGTGCGGCGTCTACGGCGCGCGCGCGCCGATGCTCGCAGCGCAGATCGCCGCCGATCGCGCGCTCGGCGAGCGGCTCGATCGCGAGCTGCCGTACGTGTGGGCCGAGATCGAGTTCGCGGCGCGGCACGACCTCGCGCGGACCGTCGAGGACGTGCTCGCGCGGCGCGTCCCGCTCCTGCTCGTGGCGCGCGATCAGGGCCTCGGCGTGTGCGAGCGCGTCGCCGACGTGCTCGGCGAGATCTTGGGCTGGGACGCGGACCGACGCGCGCAGATGCTCGACGAGTACCGGGCCGAAGTCGACCTGAGCCAGCGCTGGCGCCAAGGCGACGCAGCAGGCGCGGCCGGCGCGGCCGGCGCAGCGAGCGCAGCGACCGCGGCGGCGCGAGCGGAGCCGTGAGGGTCGAGGGCGTCTGGCGCCGCGCGATCGAGCCGTCGGCCGACGGCCGCGCGGTGGTCGTCCTCGATCAGGCGGCGCTGCCGCACTCGATCGCGTGGCTCACGCTCGCCACCCTCGACGACGCCGCGCGCGCGATCCGCGACATGTGGATCCGCGGCGCGCCGATGATCGGCGCGATGGCGGCGTACGGCATCGCGTTCGCCGTCCGCGCCGACGCGCGGCCCGCGGCGCTGGCCGAGGCGCGCGCCCAGCTCGCGGCGACGCGCCCGACGGCCGTGAACCTCCGGTGGGCGCTCGACGTGATGTGCGCCGCGCTCGAGCCGCTCGCGCCGGGCGACCGCGGCGACGCGGCGCTGTCCTTGGCGGCGAAGATCTGCGACGACGAGGTGGCGCGCTGCGAGGCGATCGGCCGCCACGGCCTCTCGCTCATCGAGGCCGCGGCCGCGCGCGCGGGTAGCCGCCCGGTGCGGGTGCTCACGCACTGCAACGCCGGCTGGCTCGCCGCCGTCGACTGGGGGACCGCGACCGCGCCGATCTACCGCGCGCACGAGGCGGGCGTCCCCATCGAGGTCTGGGTCGACGAGACGCGGCCGCGCAACCAGGGGCTGCTCACGGCGTGGGAGCTCTCGCAGCACGGCGTCCCGCACACGCTCATCGCCGACAACGCGGGCGGCCACCTGATGCAGCACGGGCAGGTCGATCTGTGCATCGTCGGCACCGATCGCACGACGCGCGAGGGCGACGTCTGCAACAAGATCGGGACGTACCTGAAGGCGCTCGCGGCGCACGACAACGGCGTGCCGTTCTACGCGGCCGTGCCGTCGACGAGCATCGACTGGTCGATCGCCGACGGCGCCGAGGTCCCGATCGAGGAGCGGAGCGGCGACGAGGTCCGCCGCGTCACGGGCCGCCCGCCGGGCGGAAGCCGCCCCGTCGCGATCGAGCTCGTGCCGGCCCAGACCGCGGTCGCAAACCCTGCGTTCGACGTCACGCCGCGGCGGCTCATGACCGGCCTCATCACCGAGCGCGGCGTGTGCGCCGCCACGGCGGGCGGGCTCGCCGCGCTGTTCCCGGGGCACGCCCCGTGACGCTGCACCTGCGCGGCGAGCTCGTGCAGACCGCGCGCCGGATGAGCGAGCTCGGCCTGACGCCGGGCATGTCCGGCAACGTCAGCGCGCGCACGCCGCACGGCTTCCTCGTGACCCCGTCGGGGATGCCGTACGCAGAGCTCGCGCCGCAGGACGCCGTCGAGGTCCGCATGGACGGCGCCGTGCGCCCCGGGCAGCGCGCGCCGTCGACCGAGTGGCAGCTCCACCGCGACATCTACGCCGCCCGCGCCGACGCCCACGCGATCGTCCACACGCACTCCTTGTTCTGCACGACGGTCGCGTGCCTGCGCCGCCCGATCCCGGCGATCCACTACATGGTGGTGCTCTCGGGCAGCGACGAGATCCCGTGCGCCGAGTACGCGACGTTCGGCTCGCCGGAGCTCGCGACCTCCGTCGTGCGCGCGCTCGGCACCGGCCACGCCTGCCTCATGGCGAACCACGGCATGGTCGCGCTCGGCCCGAGCTTGCCGGCCGCGCTGCGGCTCGCCGCCGAGGTCGAGACGCTCGCCTCCCAGTACTGGCACGCCGCGCACCTCGGCACGCCGCACGTCCTCGATCGCGACGAGCTCGCCCGCGTGCGCCACCGGTTCGCCGAGTACGGCCAGGCGCGCCGCCCGCGCCGCCCGACCTAGGCGCCCGCGCGCCGCCGCGCTACTGCGCGAGCGCTTCGATCTCCGCGTCCTCGAGCGCGCGGCTGTAGATCCGCACGTCGTCGATCACGCCGTCCCAGTGCAGCACCTCGGCGCCGCCGTTCTGATCGCCGCCGAGGTAGATCGCGTGGCCGTCGTACTCGACGGTGGCGTCGACCTCCTTGACCTCCTTCCCGTCGATGAACAGCTCCTTCTCGACGCCATCGAAGCGGCCGGCGACGTGGTGCCACTCGCGGGCCGGCAGGGGACCTCCGCTCGAGAGCGAGTGCGGATCGCCGCCCGAGAGCGAGACGGCGCCGTCGCCGAGCAGCTCGAGCTGCCACGAGTTGCCGGTGCCACTGCCGAACGGCTTGGACAGGATCGCCATCTGCTCTCCCTCGCCGGCCGACTCGGCGTAGATCCACGCCGCGATCGTGTACGGCCCGCGGAAGTCGGGGTGATCGGGGACGACGATGATCTCCTCGAAGATGGCGTCGAACTCGTAGCCGCCGCCCATCCGGCCGATGACGAGCTCGGGGCACTCCTGGCACGTCGCGTGGTGGCCTCGGCCCGAGCTGTCGAACACGCCGTCCTCGGGATCATCGTCGAAGCGCCAGTGCGCGACGAGCGAGCGCGTCAGATCGGGGCCGTCGCCGTCGTCCTCGGCCACGCACGTGCCCGCGATGCACACGAGGCCGCCGGGGCACACCGTCGTGCACGCGCTGCCGGGCTCGATCCGCGGCGCGTAGCAGCCGGCGCCCGCGACGAGCGCTGCGCCCGCGACGAGCGCTGCGCCCGCGACGAGCCAGGCGGGCGCAGCGGCAAACCGTGCGGCGAGCGGCGTGCTCCGCATGGCCGGGAGCATACCGCCACACTCCGGCCAGCATCACCCTGTTACATTCGCCGGCATGGCGTTGGAGCGCGAGGTCGAGGATGCCGCCACCCTACCGCTGGAGGAGAACCACGGCAGCAGTGTGCCATCCGGCACAAGCCCGCCGACCGCCGCGTGGGATCGCTACGAGCTGCTCGAGCTGCTCGGCAAGGGCGGCATGGGCGCGGTCTACAAGGCGCGCGATCGCCGCCTCGGCCGCACCCTCGCCATCAAGCTCATTCAGGGCGCCGATCCGAACCTGACGCTGCGCTTCCTGCGCGAAGCGCGCGCGCAGGCCCGCATCGATCACCCGAACGTCTGCCGCGTCTACGAGGTCGGCGAGGTCGAGGGCCGCCCGTACATCGCGCTCCAGCTCGTCGCGGGTGAGCCGCTGCACCAGGCGGCCGCGCGGATGTCGCTCGACGAGCAGATCGCCGCGATGCGCGACGTGGCGCTGGCGATCCAGGAGGCGCACCGGCTCGGCATCGTGCACCGCGACATCAAGCCCGCCAACATCCTGGTCGAGCGCACGGCGGACGGGCGCGTCCACCCCGTCGTCATGGACTTCGGCCTCGCGCGCGAGACCACCGTCGAGGCCGGGCTCACCGAGACGGGCGCGCTGCTCGGCACGCCGGCCTATATGTCGCCCGAGCAGGCGCGCGGCGACGTCCGCGCCGTCGATCGCCGCTCCGACGTCTACAGCCTCGGCGCCACGCTCTACGAGCTCTTGACCGGGCGCGCGCCGTTTTCGACCACGTCGCTCGCCGAGACCCTGCGGCAGGTGATCCACGACGATCCGCCCGCGCCGCGCGGCGTGGTGCGGAGCTTGCCCGTCGATCTCGAGACGATCGTGCTGCAGTGCCTGGCCAAGGATCCGGCGCAGCGCTACCCGTCGGCGCGCGCGCTCGCCGACGATCTCGGCCGCTACCTCGACGGCGAGCCGATCCTCGGGCGCCGCCTCTCGCTCTGGCAGCGCCTGCGGCAGCGCGCGCGGCGCCACCGCGCGCTCGTGCTCCTCGGCGCCTGGTCGCTCGCGATCATCGTCGCCCTGGGCGTGTTCGGCGTGCGGGCCTGGATCCGCTCCAACGCCGAGCGCGCGCGCGCCGCCGAGGGCGCGCGCCTGGCCGAGCGGCTCGCCCAGGACGCCAAGGAGATCGAGACGACGCTGCAGCTGGCCTACCTGTGGCCGCTGCACGACACGCACCCCGACCGCGCGCGCGTGCGCGAGCGCATGGCCCGGATCGCCGCCACCCACCACGACCTCGGCGCCTTCGGCGACGCCGTCGTCCACGACGCGCTCGGCCGCGGCCACCTCGCGCTCCACGAGTGGCAGAAGGCCGTCGACGAGCTTTCGCGCGCGAAGGCTGCCGGGCGGCGATCGCCCGAGCTCTCCGCGGCGCTCGGCCGCGCGCTCGGCGAGCTGTACCACCGCGCGCTCGAGGAGGCGCGCCGCTCGGGCGACAAGACCTGGCTCGCGCAGCGGCAGGAGCAGCTCGCGGACCAGTACCTGAGGCCGGCACTGACCGAGATCCAGGAGGGCCGCGCCTCGCGCGACGAAGCCGCGCTGATCGACGCGCGGGTCGCGCTCTATCACCGCGACTACGCCGCTGCCGGGAAGCTCGCGCTCGCGGCCGCCACGCCGGGGCTGGCCGAGGCGCGCAAGCTCGCCGCTGACGCCGCCTATGGCGCCGCGCTCGCGAAGACCGACAGCGGCGACTACGAGGCCGCGCGCGGCGAGATCGCGCGCGCCACGACGCTCTATGCCGAGGCGAGCGAGATCGCGCGCAGCGACGCCTCGCTCTACGAGGCGGCCGCGCGCGCGTGGCTCCAGCTCGCAGAGCTCGACTTCACCCAGGGCCGATCTACCAAAGAGCCGCTCGACCGCGCGCTCGATCTCCTCGAGCGCGCGCTGCGCGCCGACCCCGACGGCGCTGGGGCCTACCGGACCAAGACGTACGTGCTCCTGCGCCGGTACCGATCACCGACGCTGTACACGGAGCGCGAGAAGGTCCCGCTGCTCGAGGACATCACGCAGGCGGCGGAGACCGCGGTCAAGCTCGATCCACGAGACGCGCACGCCTGGACCGCGCGCGGTCACGCCTACGTCTATCGCGGCATCGACGCGCTCTCGCGAGGCGCGGCGGCGCCGTGGCTCCAACGCGCGATCGACGCGCTCGGCGTGGCCCTGGCGATCCAGCCCAACCACCCGCAGGCCTACAACTACCTCGGCATGGCCCATCGCTGGCTCGCCACCAACCTCGAGCAGGCCGGCAGAGATCCGCGGCCCGCGTACCGGGCGGCGCTCGCGAGCTACGAGCGCGTGACCGAGCTCGATCCGCAGTACGTCCCGGCCTGGGGGAACCAGATCGAGCTCCACGCGACCGCCGCGGAGTACGATCTGGCGGTCGGGGACGATCCGCGCCTCGCCATCGCCAGCGCCCAGCGCGCGGGCGAGCAATGCCTGGCCCTCAACAGCAAGTACTTCCTGGCGCTCGAGCACCTGGCGCGGGCGGAGCTCACGCTCGCCCACTACCTCGTCGAGACCGGCGGCGAGCCGACCGCGGCGCTCCAGCGCGCGCGCGGCTACCTCGATCGCGACGAGGACATCCACCCCAGGTTCGTGACGAACCAGCACCTCCGCCTCGTCGCAGCCCGCGTGGAGGCGGCGGCGCTCTTGCGCGCGGGCGCCGATCCGACGAGCGTGCTCGCGGACGGACACGCCGCGTTCCAGGCGGCGCGCCAGCGCAAGCGCGACTGCGCCGACTGTTACGTCGACGCCGCGCGCCTCGTCCTCGTCGAGGCTGCGTGGCGCGCGCGCGCCAGCGGCGGGCCCGCCGTGCCGCTCCTCCTCGAGGCGCGTACGCTCGCCGAGCAGGCGATCGCGCTCGACGAGCAGTACGCGGACGCCAGGGCCGTGGCGGCCGACGCCTGCTTGCAGCTCGCCACGGCGCAGCCGTCTGCCGCCGTCATCGAGGCCGGCCTCGCCCACGCGAGCGCGGCGCTCGAGCGCAACCCACGGCTCCGCAGAGCAGCGGAGGTGCGGGCCGCGCTCGCGCAGCTGCGCGCGCCGGCCCCGTAGCCCCCCTTCGGCTCGCTCGCCAGCTAGCGCCCGGCCCGGCGCCGCCTGGCACGATTTCGCTGCGACCGCGCGAGCCCGCGGGCCGCGGGCCCGCGCGCCGGCACCGGCTCGGTCGCGGTGGACATCGCGGTGGACGTCGCGGTGGACGTCGCGGTGGGCGTCGGGGTCAACGGAAGGATTCCTCCGGTGCAGTTGAGGGGATCCGTGCAGCGATTGGGGTCCGGGTCCCCGGGCTCGCCGGAGAGATTGGCAGTCAAACTATCGGTGTCATTCGGCCTGTCGAGCATCAGCATCGGGCTCCTCCTTGAGGAGGAGGTTTGCAACGCGTGCGCCACCACGCCCCGTCGAGCTACCTCGAAGGAGCACCGCGACCTCTCCATTCGGGCAAGTGCCACCGCCGCCGAAAAGAACCCGTATGGATCGCGCTGCCGCTCCACGGATGGCGCGCCGGCCGTGACACCGCACGTCACGTCCTCCGGCTGACACAAGTGCCAGATCACCCGGCACACGTGCCGCCTCGGGTGCCGGCTGCCGCAGATCGCTGCATGACATGACGATCACCGAGGACGACGGCGGCGCCAGCGCCCCGCGGCGGCGACCCACCGGCGCGCGGCACACGTCCGCCGTGTCGCCCGAGCCACGCCTCGCTGCGCGGGCAACGCCGTGATCCATCGAGCGCGGCGGCGGCCGCCGCTTGGGCATCGCGCTTGCTTTTGCTGCGTCCCGTGGCGCGCTCGAATCGAGCGCGAAGGTGGACGCCCGATGGCCAGCGTGTCGCTCGCTGGCCATCGGGCGCTGGTTGGCAGCGCCCTCGCCGGTGCGCGCGGGCGACTCCACGGCCACATGTATTATTCGCGCTCCCGCGTGGATCTACCGACCCTCCCTCCCAGCGTCGCCGGCCGCCCCGAAGACCACGGCGACGACCGCCCGGTCCCCGGCGCGATCGTCGTCTTCTCGGGCGGCGCGCCCCAGGCGCGGGCCATCTCGCTCGCGGCGGGCCCCGTCGAGGTGGGGCGCGGCGAGGGCGCGACCGGCAAGCTCGACGACGGGCGCGCGTCGCGCCGCCACGCGCAGCTCGCGTTCGAGGGCGGCCGCTGCATGGTCACCGACCTCGGCAGCCAGAACGGCACGTCCGTCGACGGCCAGCCCGCCGCCCCGCGCACGCCGACGCACGCGCAGCGGGTGATCCGCATCGGCGACTCGCTGCTCGTGCCGTGCGCCGACGTGCGGCCGTTCGAGCGCGCGGGGGTGCGCGTCATCGATGGCTTCGTGCGCGGACCGGCGATGCAGGCGCTGCTCGAGGAGGCCGCGCGCGCCGCGCGCAGCGGGACGATCCTGCACATCCGCGGCGAGAGCGGCACCGGCAAGGAGGGCATCGCGCGGGCGTTCCACCTCGCCGGCCCGCGCGCCGCCCGGCCGCTCGTGGCGGTCAACTGCGCGGCGATCCCGCACGCGATCGCCGAGCGCCTCCTGTTCGGCGCCAAGCGCGGCGCCTACTCGGGCGCTGTGACCGACGCGCCCGGCTACGTGGAGGAGGCCGAGGGCAGCACGCTGTTCCTCGACGAGATCGCCGAGCTCGAGTCGCAGGTGCAGGCCAAGCTCCTGCGCGTGCTCGAGTCGCAGGAGATCTTGCCGCTCGGCGCGGCGCGGCCGCGCAAGATCGACTTCGCGCTCTGCTCGGCGACGAACAAGGATCTGCGCGCGCTCGTCTCCGCCGGCGCGCTGCGCGAGGACCTGTACTACCGGATCGGCCGCCCCGCCGTGATGCTGCCGGCGCTGCGCAACCGGCCCGAGGAGATCCCGGCGATCATCGCGCAGCAGCTCGCCGCGCTGACCCCGGCCCCGGCGGCGCACGTGTCGCTCGTCGAGCAGTGCCTCCTGCGCCCGTGGCCCGGCAACGTGCGCGAGCTCATCACCGAGCTGCGCGCCGCCGTCCACGCCGCGCTCGCCGACGGCAACCGCGTCGAGGCGCGGCACCTCGCCCCGACCGCGGGCAGCGTGCTCGGCAGCGCCATGCCCGAGGCGCGCTCCGCGCCGTCGGACCCGGGGCTCTTGGTGCCGCCCGCGCAGGAGGGCTCGAAGCGGCGCGCGACGCGCGACGACGAGGAGTGGCGGCAGCGGATCGAGGCCGCGCTCCGCGCCCACACCGGCAACGTCGCCGCCACCGCGCGCGCGCTCGGGCTCCATCGCACGCAGCTCCGCCGGATGCTCGAGCGCTACGGCATCACCGTCGATCCGGCCGGCGACCGGGACGAGGCCGAGCCCGCTGGCGACAAGGACGAGACGGAGCGCTAGCCCGGATCAGTCACCACAACGTCCGGCGAGGCCAAGCGGCGCGAGGCAGATCGGGGCGCACGCCCGGAAGCGCAGCGAGGAGCGTACTGACATACGCGACGAGCGAGAACCGCCGTACGCCCCGAGATGCCCGCCCAGAGACCGAGTTGGCGAACGCGGCGCCAGGCGCAGCGCGCCGGCGCAGTCCCGCGCGAGGCGCATCGGCGTGACGACGATCCCGCCGGGGCCGAACGCGTCGCGGAGGATCGCGTTGGCGCCCTCCGAGGCCGCCACGCCCAGCTCGTCCACGAACGCGGCGAACGCGACACGCACCACGGCGCGCGGGGGCGCCTCGCGCGGGGCGCGGGCCGCGGGGGGCGCGGCGGCGACCTCGGCGCGCGCGGTGCGGACGGCCGCCTCTTCGGTCGCGACTTGGTCGAGAAGTGCCTCGCTCTGGGGCATGCGCACGATCGCCGCGGCAACGCGCGCGCGGCGCTGCTCCGCCTCGCGCAGGCGGCACTCGGCGTCGGCCAGTTCTGTCGGTGCGGCGCGGGCGTCCGGGGCCGGGGCACGCTCACTACTGACAGAGGAGCTGCACGGACGTGGCGAAAACACCTTCACCGGCCGTATTGACCTTCCACAGCCTGCCGGTGCCAGGCAAGACCCTCACCGTGTACACGGTTGTTCCGGACGGAAAGATATAATTCACACCGGAAAAGGCGCCATCTCCCTTCACACCGGGGCGTTTGCCGTTCACTGTTCCTGTCGCGGACGACGTGATGAACTTGAGGGTATAGGAAGTTATCCCTGCCTTCGCCGAGACTTGAAAGGTCATCGGGCTCGTACTGAGACCTGGCCCTGTGGTATTGCAACTCAGCGCGATCGTTGTCAGCGCGGATTCCGCTTCGTCGATATTGCCGTTCTCATTGTCGATCTCCGCGTCTGCGGGAATCACACAACCACTCCCTGAAGCCGCCAGACAGACCACAACAACCACTCCTGCAAGCATTCGTTTCACGATTTCCTCCTAGTTTGATCCAACGGCACCGCTCGAGCGAATCCCCCTCGTACTCGGCACCGTCTGCATTCGCATTTCCATGAAGCAGCTAATATGCCAAGGTGCCGACCATTCCATCGCGCGAGCCAGGCTGCTCGCATCAGGCGCAGATCGTTCGAGCACCGCCTCTGTTGATCCAGCCGGGCTCCGCGCACGCGGCATGGGTCGTTGCACCTTTGTGGACGGAGGAGCCACATGCGAGCGCGGGAGTGGACGGGGAGGCTACAACGCCGCGCCGATCGCCCGAGCAGGCGGCCGAGCGTTTGGAGCGCAGGTCTCCAGGATCCGCGGCGGTGGGTCGAGTGTCCGGCGCGAGCCCGGAAGCCGAACCGGGCCCGGAACCGCTCGCGGGAATCGGTTCCGGGCCGGCGGGTCGCACGCGGCGAGCGCGGCGAGGACGAGGAGGCGGGCCGCAGCGGTCACTGCGCGCCCCCGACCACGAAGCGAAGTCCGCGTGGTTGTCGTCGGTGTCGACGTCCGACCGCCGGTGAAGCCACACGCCCGCCGCGAGGTTCGGCCGCAGCCGACGAAGTGGTGACTGATCCGGGCTAGCGCTAGCCGCCGCCCGCCTGGGCTAGGTGCGCTCCCGCGCTCGCGCGCTAGGTGCGCTCGCCGAGGCGCAGATCGATCCGCGCGAGCAGCTTGCGCACGCGCTCGGCCATGTCCTCGAACTCGGTGAGCTGCGACGCCTGGTAGAGCTTCTGCGCGAAGTTCATGACCCGCACGAGGTACGAGAACAGGTTGCCCTCCTCGTGCTCGAGGCCGTGGCGCTCGACAAACTCGAGGAAGCCGAGCTCGCCGTCCTCGATCTGCGCCCACACGCTCTTCGCGCGCTTGCCGCCGTGCAGCTCCGGGTGCGGCACGAGCGCCGAGAACTCGTTGTGGATCGTCTCGACCTTCGGCAGCTCGCGCGGGTGCTCCTTCTCCCACTCCGCCTCGACGTCCTCCCACGACACCTGCGGGTTGCCCTCGCGCAGCTCGCGCAGCCGCGCGCGGCACCACTCGCGCTTCTTGTCCTCGTCCTTGCGATCGAGCTGGCGCTGGATGATGTCGTGATCGATCAGGTACTCGACGAGCTGGCGCAGCTCGACGTAGTCGAGCTGGTGATTGAACAGGACGAAGTAGATGAGCAGCCCGTCCATGCCCTGGAGCTGGCGGATCATCTCGCCCCGCACCTGGCGGCCGTGCTCGTCGATGACGCCGATCGCCTTCATGTTGTCGACGAGCTGGGCCAGGGTCTTCTGGAGCCCGCGCCGCTCGCGGTCGTCGAGCAGGAGGTTGTCGATCACGGTGACGATGTCGAGCCGCATCGACGGCGGCAGCGACGCCTCGGCCTCGGCCATGCGCGACGCGAGCGCGCTCTCCGCCGTGGCGGGCGCCGCGGGCGCCGCGGGCGCGGCCGGCGCGGCCGGCGCGGCAGCCGCAGCCGCGGCCGCAGCCGTCCCCGGCGTGTTACCGGGCAGGGCCTGCGTCGTCAGGTCCGGCAGGCCGATCGCGAGCACCTGTTCGGCGGTGATCTTCGTCTTGCTGCGCAGCTCCGCCGGCTCGCCGCGCACGAGCTCGGCGTGCACCTCCGGCGTCCACACGATGTCGCCCTTGCGCTGCGCGTCGCTCCGGTGCCGGTTGTAGATCGACTTCTTGACCTTCGCCTCGTCGTACGCCGGCCGCTTGGCGGCGTCGCGCAGCTCCTTCTTGATGTCGCTGACGATCTCTTCGGGCGCGAGCGTGATGGCGAGGCCCCGGTCGTCGAACTGCGGCCGCCCCGCCCGCCCCGCCATCTGGTGGTATTCGGCCGCGGTGACGAGGCGCGCCTGCTGCTTGATGAACTTGCGCAGCGCCGGGAACACGACCGTGCGCGCCGGCAGGTTGATGCCCGCGGCGATCGTCTCCGTCGAGACGACGAACTTGATCAGCCGCTCGAGCGCGAGCTGCTCGACGAGCTGCTTGTAGCGCGGCAGGATGCCCGCGTGGTGGATGCCGATGCCGTGCGTGAGCAGCGGCCGCAGCTCCTTGGCGCACCCCGACGGCAGGAGCGCCTCGTCGCACAGCTTCTCGATCTTGCCCTTCTCCTCGTCGGTCGTGAACCGGCGGCACGACTTGAGCAGGCGCGCCACCTCGAAGCACTGCTCGCGGCCGAACACGAACACGATCGCCGGCACGTCGCCCGTGTGCGCCAGCTCGCGCACCGTGTCGATCATCATCTCCTCGCGGTACTCGTGCACGAGCGGCACCTTGCGCTCGCGCGACTCGACGAGCTCCATCGGCACGCGGCGCGTGATCTCGACCCAGTGGCAGAACCGGTCGGGGTGGCCCACCGTCGCCGACAGGACGACCAGCTGCGTCCGCGGATCGAGCCCGATGATCGACTGCTCCCAGACGTAGCCGCGCTCGGGATCGTTGAAGTAGTGGCCCTCGTCCATCACGACGATCTCGGCCGGGCTGACGTGCTTGTCGGCGACGATCCGGTTCCACAGGATCTCGGCGACCTCGACCTGGATCGGCGCCTCGCGGTTGACCTTGTAGTCGCCGGTCGCGAAGCCCACGTTCTGATCGCCGAAGTCGGCGCACAGCTCGCGGAACTTCTCCTCGGTGAGCGCGCGCAGCGGCGTCGTGTAGATCGCGCGGTGGCCGCGCCCCAGCGCCGCGTGGAGCGCGGCCTTGGCCATCAGCGTCTTGCCCGTGCCGGTCGGCACCGTCACGAGCACGCTCTTGTTCGCGAAGATCGCGGCGATCGCCTGCTCCTGGACGGGGTACGGCTCGAGGCCGCGGCTCCACAGGAACTTGTCGTAGAACGAAAGCTCGAGATCGCCGTCTGAAGCCACGGTTGATCGTTACGCGAGTTTGCCGCGCGCCGCTACCGACGGCGCGCGGCCACGGCTCACAGGATCCACGGTCGCTGGCGTCGCCCGAGATCTTGCCCCTGTCGTACGAGGCTCCTACGCTGCCGCCACGGATGATTCCCAACCCGCACGACGCACTGGTCAAGGCGGTGCTAGGCAAACCGGAGCACGCCCAAGGCGTGCTCCGCGCGGTCCTACCTGAGGCGCTAGCCGAGGCGCTCAACTGGTCGACGCTCACGCTCCGCCCCGGCAGCTTCGTCGACCTGGCCCTGAAGGAGCAGCACACCGATCTGCTGTACTCGGCGACGTGGCGCGACGGCAGCGAGCTGCTTGTATATTTCCTGTTCGAGCACCTCAGCGCGCCTCCCAAGAAGGACAGCCTGCTCGCCTTCCGCCTCCTTCGCTACCAGGTCCGGATCTGGGAGAACTGGCTCGCCAAGCATCAGGATGCGAAGTCGCTTCCGATGATCATCCCGATCGTGATGTATCACGGCGTGACGCCGTGGTCGGAGCCCCGGCTGTTCGACGCCCTGCTCGACGTTCCGGCCAGCGTGCGGCCAGCGGTCGCCCCGTACTTGATCCAGTTCGCGTACTTGCTCAACGACCTCTCGGAGATTACCGACGACGAGCTGCGCAGCGGCGCGATGCGAACCGCGCTCGCCAAGCTGGCCACGATCTGCTTGAAGCACGCGCGGACGAGCGCGGACTTCATCCAGGTCCTCGTCCGCTGGATGGATGTCGTCCGCGATGTGGCCAGGGCTCCGAACGGACTGAACGCGCTGGCGCAGGTGCTGTGCTACGTTCTCGAAGTCAATGACCACGTCAAGCGAGAGGCGCTGCAGGCGCTCCTCGAACGCGAGCTCGGCCCCGAAGCAAAGGAAGCCATCGTGACAGCCGGACAGCAACTCATCGAGCAGGGCCGCCAAGAGGGCCTCCGGGAGGGCCTCCGCCAGGGTGAATGCGCGCTGCTGCTGCGCCAGCTGCGGCGACGCTTCGGCAACGCGGTGAACGCTGACATCGAGCAGCGTATCGCGACGGCGCCCATCGAGCAGATCGACACCTGGGCCGACCGCGTGTTCTCCGCTGCCACGCTCGCCGAGCTGTTGGCCGACTGAACCGCCGACCCGCGGTCACGGGCTGTCCGCTGCCCGCCCCTGCCGCCGGCCCTGCTCGAGCAGCGACCGCGCCTGCGCCACCGTCCACTCGTGGCGCTCGTGCCACCGCTTGCCGGCGATCTCGGCGAGCAGGCGATCGCCCTCCTCCGTGCGCCCCAGCGCGATCAGCGCCTGGGCCTTGCGCAGCCGCGGCGCCGGGTTCGTCTGATCGATCACGACCGCCTGCTGCCAGTACTCGAGCGCCTCGGCCACCCGGCCCTGCTGCTCGAAGATGCCCGCGACCGTCTGGTAGCCGTCGCCCGACATCGGATCGCGCTCGATCACCGACGACAGCTGGCGCCACGCCTCGGCGCGATCGCCGACCGCGAGCATGATCTCGCCCAGCGTCTGATCGATCCCGGCGTTGCCCGGATCGATCGCGCGCCAGCGGCTCCCCCACTGGAGGACCCGCCCGATCGCCTGCCGCTGCGCGGGGCTGCCCGCCGACGACTGCAGCGCGAGCTGCCGGGCGAGCGCGATGATCGCCCCGATCTCGGCGCGCACCGTCGACAGGCCGACGGCCTCGTCGGCGCCCGCGTCCTGCGCCGCCTCGAGGTGCGCGAGCGCGTCCGCCGTGCGGCCCTGCGCCTGCGCCAGCCGCGCCGCGAGCTGCCACAGCTCGCGCGTCGGCCGCTGCTTGAGCAGCGGATCGATGATCTGCTGCGCGAGCGGCGCCTGGCCAAGCGAGATCGCGCGCAGCGCGAGATCGGTCAGGCGATCGCGGTCGTCGCCCGCGAGCTGGACCGCGCGCGTCAGGATCGCCTGCAGATCGCCCGCCTGGCGCTGCGCGAACGGCAGCATCGCCATCACGTGCTCGTAGCTGTCCCCGGCGATCACCTTGTCGCGCCACTGTGCGAGCACGAGCTGCCAGCCGGCGTTGCCGCGGCGCGACGACGAGAACGAGTACTGGAGCTGGCCGAGCGCGGGCGGCGCCGCGCGCAGATCGAGCTCCGCGACGAGCGCCGCGACGCGCTCGGCGGCCGCGTCGTAGCGGCCGTGGTTCGCGAGCACCTGCGCGGCCTGCGCGCGGGCGATGTTCTTGTAGTCGCCCTGGGCCACCGCGTCCCACGCGCGCGCGATGTCGTCGGGCCGCTCGCCGTAGCGCATGCCGATCAGGCCCGCGCCGATGAGCCGCAGATCGAACGCGCCTCCGCCCATCGCCACGAGCCGGTCCGCCGCCTTGCCGAGCGCGCCGGCCTGTGCGTGCGCCGCGACCTCGCGGAGCGACCACAGCGCGCCGACGAGCCCGGCCACCTGCCCCGGCTTCGGCGCCTCCGGCGACCGCCGGGACGCGTACGCGCGGCCGGCCTCGAGGTAGCGCGCGAGCTCCGGGCTCGCCGCGCGGTGCGGCGCGAGCGCCGCCGTGACCTGCTCGTCGCGCGTGCCGGTCACGATGCCGCTGCCGGCGAGCACGAGGTCGCCGCGGAGGACGCCGCCCTGCTTGCGCAGCGCCTCGTAGGCGAGGAACAGCCCGGCGCGATCGCCGATCGCGGCGAGCGCGACCATGCGCTGGCGCTGGGCGTGGCGCCACTCGGCGGTGCCGGCCGTCAGCGGCTCGAGCTTCTTGGCCCAGTACGCGGGCAGCCGGCCGGGCAGCTCGACGGCGATGCCCGGCGCCGCGGCGCCGTGCGCCCACGCCGGCGCGTCGGCGATCGCCTGGCCGGTGAAGCCGACCGCGACCGCCTCGCCGTCCACGCGCGCGGCGGACGGGCCCGCGCCGGTCCACGTGACGCGGACGAGCTCCGCGCCCGCCCCGCTCGTGATCGACACGAGCCGATCCTCGGCGTCGAAGTCGAAGACCAGCGCGATCTCCTCCTTTTGCGCGCCCGGCTTCGGCGGCAGCGCGAACGCGACGCGGCGTGGGCCGGCCGCGCGCACCGCGAAGTAGCGCGCGTAGTGCGCCGGCTCGGCGATCCACAGCGGCAGGTACGCGAGCGCGAGCGCGACGTCGTCGTCGCTGGCCGCGCGGACGACATCCAGCCCGAGCTCGGCGTAGCGCCGCGTCAGCGCCGCGCCGTCGAACGACGCCGTCTCGGCGAGGTCGGCGCCCGTCGTGCGGCGCCAGCCGATGCGGCGCGCGCCATCGACGGCCAGCTCGCGCTCACCCCAGCGATAGACGCCGGCCAGGACGGCGCGGCGCGCACGCTCGAGGAGCGCCTTCGCCGCGTCGTCGATCGGGTGCGGCGCCTTGCCGCGCTCGCTGGCGGCGAGCGCCGCGCGCCAGGCGTCGAAGCCGTCGGAGAACAGCGCCGGCACGAACGCCGTCAGGTCGGCGAACGACGGATCGCTCGGATCGGTGAGCCGCGTCGGCACGATCCGCTCCATGCGGGCGCCGACCTTGCTGGCCTTGGTGACGGCGCCGAAGCCCCGGCCCGAGCCGTGCCCGATGCCGTTCGTGAGCTCGGCCGTCGTCACGACTCGGCGCCGCGGCGCCTCCGCCTTGGCGGCCTCGGCGAAGCTGCCCGAGACCGGCTGCGCCGGGGCCGCGGCCTTGTCCTCGGCGTCATTCTCCTCCAGCTCGGGGTCGCGGACGAGCCGATCCATGGACGGCGCGGGCCCCGCCGCGGCGCGGCCGCCGCCGCCGCTGCCGTGGCCGATCGTGCCGAACCGGCCGGTACCGATCGTGCCGTACCCGGTGCCGGTGCCGCTGCCGCCGGCGATCGAGTCGAACCCGCTGCTGAAGTCGCCCTTGCCGCCCAGGAGCCCGAGCGAGCCGCGCGTCCGGGCGGCGAAGCGCGCCTCACTCTGGACGCGCGGGAGATCGATTCCGAATTCGTCCTCGCCGCCCAGGTTGCCCAGGTCGCCCCAGCCGCCGGACTCGCGCATGCCTCGGTAGCCGTAGTCGGCGAACACCGGCAGCGGCGTGCGCACGAGCTCGGCGTCATCGGCGACGTCGGTGACCGCGGCCGTCTTGACGACCGGGATCTTCGCCGGCACCGCGTACGGCGCCCACGTGTCGCCGGCGCCCTTGGTGACGCCGTACCGCTTGTACATGGCGTCGTCCTCGAGCACGAGCAGCGACGTGTGCCGCGACAGGAGGAAGTAGCGCTTGCCGAGCGCGACGATCTCCTTGCGGATCTCCTCGTCGCGCCGGGCGCGCGCCTCCGCCTCGGTGATGCAGGTCGGGGCCGGCGCCGCGGCGGGCACCGGACCGCGCCGGCCGCGCACGCCCGCGCGCGGATCCTGCGGGTCTTGGTCCGGTGCCGCGCACGGCGGCGGCTCCACCGGCTCGTGCTTGGCGAGCAGGCGCGCCGCGATGTGGCGGTGCGCCCACAGCCGCGGCAGGTAGCCGCCGGGCCGCCGCGCCGCGCCGTCCGCGAGCTCGATCCGCTGGCGCCACGGCGCGCCGCCGAGCGTGCCGGTGAGCTCGACGGCGACCGGCGTGCCGCCGCCCGCGAGCTTGGCGACGAGCTCGAGCTCCTCGCCGTCAGCGAGCTGCGGCGAGCGCACGTACGCCGCGGCCGGCACGAGCGCGCCGGAGGCGTCGACGAGCCGCGCCGCGAGGCCGGTGACGCGCGGCGTGTGGAGCGCGGCGACCAGATCGAACGCGCGCCAGCGGACGTCGTCGGCCAGATCGATCAGCGCCGCGTAGCCGCCGGTGGCGGCCGCGAGCGCCTCGAGCGTCTGCGTGTCGGGGCCGTCGCCCACGCCCACGCCGATGAACTGCGCCCGGCCGGCGAGCTGCGCGCGCAGCGCGTCGAGGTTGCGCGCGCCGCTCGTGATGACGCCGTCGCCGAGGTAGACGATCCGCGCGTCCTCGGGCGGCACGCCCGCGACGAGCTTCGTCGCGGCGTCGAGCGCGGTGCCAAAGCTCGTCGCGCCGACGCCGCCCTCGTCCTTGAGCGCCCGGCGCACGGCCGGCCGATCCACGTCACGGACGCGCGTGAGCCCCAGCTTCTGCCGCGCGGCCACGTCGAACGCGATCACCGCGACGCGATCGTCCTCGTCGAGCTCGCGCAAGAAGCCGTCGATGAGATCGGCCTGCGCGCGCAGCTCCATCGGGCCGCGCGACGCGCTGACGTCGTCGAGGATCACCCACGTACGCGGGCGGTACGCCTGCGCCGTCTTCGAGAGCTCCGGGCGCGCCCGGAGCAGGACGTAGCGCTCGTCGCCCTCGGCGTGCTCCGCCACGGCGGCCGTCTTCCGCGGATCGCGCACGCGCAAGACGAGCGAGTCGCCGAGCGTCGCGGCCTGCTTCGTGTACGAGACCACCGCGTCCTCGCCCTCGCGGCGGACCGTGATCGGGTGGCTCGTCGAGGTCAGCTCGCAGTTCGCGCAGCTCTTCACGCGGACGGCGAACGAGAGCTCGCCGACCGGCAGGTCGACCTCGGGCAGCGGGATCTCGAGCGACCAGTCGTCGTAGAGCCGCGGCAGGCTCTGCGTGTACGCGAGGAGGAGGCGCTTGTCCTCGTGCGCCGGCAGCGGGTACACGCGCAGCGCGAGCCGGCCCGTGCCGGACCACTCGAGCAGCGCCGGATCCATCCGGCGGTACACGACGTCCTCGTAGATCCGGCGCGCCGCCATGCGCTCGACGACCGCCGACTCGGTCAGCGTGCCGTTCACGTACATCGCGAGCCGCTGCAGCGACGCGTCGGGCGGGATGGCGAACCGGTACATGCCCTCCATCACCTGCGGCGCCGGGTTGTGGAACGTCTGATCGAGCGCGACGCGCGCGACCTGGTTCTCGACGACGACGTCGACGACGAGCTTCTGGATCGGCAGCGGCGACTCCGGCACGCCCGGCCGGTTCGGCTCGCGCGCGAACAGGGTCCCGTTGCGGAGCGGCACGACCGCCGTCTCGTCCTTGGCGCGGGCCTTCTCGGCCCACGACACGAGGTGCGAGAGCCGCGGCGCGGGCCCGCGCGTCGGCGGGTGCCCCGGCTCGGCGACGCCCTGCTCGCCGGCGTGCAGGAGCACCTGGCCGCCCGGGCTCGCGAGCTTGACCGAGCCGCGGACGACCGCCGCGGTCGTCCGCTCGGCGGACGCCTGGACCAGGAACCGCGTGCCGAGCACCTCGATCGTGCCGGCCGCCGTCTCGACGACGAACGGCGCGCCGGGCGCCACGTCGAGCAGCGCGGCGCCGGTGACGCGCACGCGGCGCGCCGCCAGGACGTCCACGCGCGCGCCCGGCTCGGTGAGCCACGACGTGCCGTCGGCGAGCTTGCCGCCTTCGGTGACCGCCGGGGCGCCGCCGCCGCCGCCGCTGCCACCACCGACCACGCGGGTGACGATCGCGGCCGCCGCCGCCGTCGCGGCGAGCCCGAGGCCCACCGCGAAGAGCGGCGAGCGCCGGCGCGCCGTCGTGCCGTGCTTCTCGAGGAGGTGCGTGCGGATCCGCGCGCGGGCCGCATCGGAGATCCGCGGCGGCTCGCCGCCGGTCTCGAGCAGCGTCGTGACGTTGCGCTCCAGGACGCCGTCCTGGTCCGGGGTGATATCGGGCTTCATGGAGTGGCCTCCGAGAGGTGCGCCGACAGCGTCGCGAACGTGTCGCGGAACGCGCGCCGGGCGCGGGCGAGGAGAGACTTGGCCGCGTCGATCGAGATGCCGAGCTCGCGAGCGAGCGTCTCGAGGCTCTCGCCGTCGACGTATTTGCGCGTGAGCGCCGTGCGGTACTGCTCGGGCAGGTTCGCGACCGCCATGTGGACGAGGTCGCGGGTCTCGGCCCGCTCGAGCACCTCGCCCGGCAGCGGCCGCTCGGCCATCGCGGCGAACGTCTGCGCGAGCGTCGCGTCGATCCGCTCCCACGCGGTGGCGAGCTCGTCGCTCCGCCGGTGCGCCTTCAGGTGATCGCGGATCACGTTGCGCGACAGCATCGTCAGCCACGTCGCGGTCGACCCGCGCGCCGGGTCGTAGTCGGCGCGGCGGGACATCGCGAGGGCGAACGTCTCCTGGACGACGTCCTCGGCCAGCGCCGTGTCGCGCCCGACACGGTAGTAGATGAATGTATACAGGCCATCGACGTGGGCGTCGTAGAACCGCGCGATCGCCTCCCGGTCGCCGTCCTGGGCAGCGCGTAGATCGGCGCCGGGCCCGGAGCGGAACAGCCGTGCGAGCAGGCTGGCGATCATATGGGTTCATCCTCGCGGAATCGTGGGGTGATCATCGTGAGCACCCCGCGGGATCCGCCCGCGAGGCGGGGCGTGGCCCCGTGGCAGCGATGGTTCATGGCGAACATGGGTGTCATTGGTCCCCGCGGAGGTGTCGCGAGATTTTCGGCGATCTGTACCTGGCAACGGTTTCGCATGGATACTGGTCCCAATCGTCGTGCGGAAGGCTCCTCTGGGCGTGCTGATCTCGGTGGCGGTGCACACGGCGCTCGGCGCGCTCGTGTTCGCCGCCTACGAGCCGCCGGCGCGGCCGGAGCCAGAGGCGGAGCCAGTCACCGTCGAGATCGTACCGATCGAGCCCGCGCCGATGGAGGTCGCCGTCGCCGCTCCGACGGCGCCGATGCCGGTGCCGGAGCCAGCGCGGCCGCCACCGCCGCCGCCGCCCGAGCGCCGGGCCGCGCCGCCCGCGCCGCCGTCGATCTCGACCGGCACAGCGCGGCCGATCGAGACCGCTCCCGTCGACCCCGGCACGCCCGACCCCAGCGCCACGCCGCCGCGGCGCTCCGCCTGGTTCGACCTCCGCGGCGGCCGCCGGCCCACCGTTGACCTCCGGCTCCCCTCCGGCCACCGCGACGATCTCGAGCGGGTCCCGCGCGGCACCGACGCCGCGCCCGGCGTCGCGCCGACCGGCCAGCTCCAGGACGCGGGCGGCGGCAGCCGCCGCTCCGATCAGGGCGTGTTCACCGCGAAGGTCGCGCCCGACGGCAGCGTGACGCTCAAGGACGGCCGCAACCTGCGGGTCGGGCTCGCGCTGCCCACGCCGCGCTCGATCGGCAACGGCGTCTCGCGCTGGTACTACAGCGACAAGGGCCCCGACGGGCAGCGCGGCGAGCGGGCGCTCGAGAAGGAGGTCAGCGGCTCCACCGACGCCGGCGATCGCAGCAAGACCGCGATCGTCCCCGTCGTGCGCGGCGGCTTCGACGTCACCGACGCGCTCATGCGCAGCAAGGGCCAGGATCCGTACGCGAGCAAGAAGCTCGCGTTCCTCGACTCGACGCGCGACGAGCGCGTGGCCATGGGCAACGCGCACCGCGAGCAGCAGCTCAAGAAGACGACGCAGATCGTGCAGCGCAACCTCGATCAGCTGTGGCAGCGCGTCACCGATCCGCGGGCGCGCCGCGAGGCCCTGTTCGAGCTCTGGGACGAGGTCGTCGAGAGCGGCGACGAGGCCACCGTCGAGGCCGGCCGCGCGGCGCGCCGGCTCGTCGTCGGCGTCATCCGCGCGCGGCTCCCGGCAGGCGGCCCGGACGCGTACACCGCCGAGGAGCTCGCGGCGCTGAACCGCCGCCGCCACTCGAAGGCGACGTTCGCACCGTACGAGTAACCCGGCGAAACCCCGTCGCCGCCGCGATCCAGCTCACAAAGAACTTTGTGTTCTGACCGGCGTTCTAATGTCATCATTAGGGACATGTACTTCTCGCTCCGACATGCGTCGCTCGCGGCCTGCCTGGCCGTGTTCGCCGCGTGCGCCGGGACGGCGCCGCTGTCCCGGCCGTTAGAGCGACCCACCGCCGACGATCCCGCCTCGGCTTCGGCGTCCGCCTCGACGACACGCTCGCCGAAATCCGAGCGTGTCGAGGGCGGCGCCGACGGGTGGCGGGACTACGTCCCCGAGCGGTGCCGCGATCCCGAGGGGCACGCGGGCAAGAGCTGCCGCTCGCGGCGGATCATCACGACGACGACGGAGATCGAGATCCTCGAGCCGATCGCGTTCGTCGACAACACCGCCGAGCCCACGCCCGGATCGTTCCGCACCATCGAGAGCGTCGCGCGGGTGCTGCTCGACAACCCCAGCATCCAGGTGATCGAGGTGCGCGGCCACAGCGACTCGCTGCTCCACCCCGCCGAGCGCGCCGATCTCGCGCGTAAGCGCGCGGAGGTGGTCGCCGCGCAGCTCGTCTCGCGCGGCGTGGCGTCCGCCCGCGTCACCACCTACGGCGCCTCCGACAGCGAGCTGCACTACCCGGCCGACGACGCCCGCAACCGGCGCGTCGAGTTCCTGATCCTGGCGCGCGAAGAGTGAACGAAGCATGAGACCCGAACCCGGGCCGCCCGGGATTTGCTATCAACTCGCATGGCCTTCGACGGGCCGCTGATCGGCGGCCGCTACCGGCTCGGACCGCGGCTCGGCAGAGGCTCGCAGGGCGAGATCTTCCTGGCGCGCGACGACAAGGCCAAGAGCAGCGAGCCGCGCGAGGTGATCGTCAAGCGGATGACGCCGCGCGGCACCTGGAAGTCGTTCGAGCTGTTCGAGCGCGAGGCGAAGGTCCTGTCCCAGCTCCGCCACCCCGGCGTGCCGCGCCACCTGGCGACGATCGAGGAGCCGCCCGGCACGTTCAACCTCGTCATGCAGCGCGCGCCCGGCGAGAACCTGCGCGAGCTGTCGCAGCGCCGCCGGCTGTCGCAGCTCGAGCTGCGCGACGTCCTGGTCCGCTGCCTCGAGATCATCGACTACCTGCACACGCGCACGCCGCCGGTCGTGCACCGCGACTTGAAGCCGTCGAACATCGTCCGGGCGCCGGACGGCAAGCTCGCGCTCGTCGACTTCGGCGGCGTGCTCGACGCCGCGCGCGAGAAGGGCGGCTCCACGGTCGTCGGCACGTTCGGCTACATGGCGCCGGAGCAGCTGCACGGCCAGGCCGTGCCCGCCACGGACATCTACGCGCTCGGCGCGACGATCGTCGCGCTCGCGGGCGGCATCGAGCCCGAGGACGTGCCGCGCAAGGGGCTGCGCATGGACCTGGATCGCCACCTGCCGGCGCTCGATCCGGGCTTCCGCCGCGCGCTCGCGGCGATGACCGATCCCGATCCGGACAAGCGGCCGCAGCGCGCGCGCGACGTGGTGAAGCTGCTCGCCCAGGGCGACAAGGGCGGTACCCAGGGCAACAAAGGCGCGCCGCCGGAGGATCGCGATCGGCCGCAGGTCGCCCTCGAGCGCGTGCGCTCCGGGCCGCCGGCGCGCCGCATCTTCGCCGACGTCGGCGAGCCGCTCGGCACGCTGCTCCGCTTCGGCGTCCTCGGCTTTGGCGCCGGCGGCTGGCTCGGCATGGCCGGCCTCCGCCTCTCGCTCCTCGTCACGATCTGGACGGCGGCGCTCCTCACGTTCCCCGCGCGCAAGACGAGCAAGAAGGTGCGCGCCGTCGGCCGCGAGCTCGACGAGATGCTCTCCGAGGGCCAGGGCGGCTTCACCGACATCATGCGCAGCGCGATGGCGCGGCGCTGAGCGCCACGCGCCCCCCGGCCGCTGCTACAACGCGGGCTATCCATGACCGCGCGGCTCGTCACGATCCCGTTCTCGCACTTCTGCGAGAAGGCGCGCTGGGCGCTCGATCGCGCCGGCGTCGCTTACACCGAGGAGGGCCACCTCCCGCTCTTCCACTTCCTGCCCGCGCGGCTCGCCGGCGGCGGCCGCACGGTCCCCGTCCTCGTCGCCGACGGCACCTCGATCGCCGACTCCACCGAGATCGTCGCGTGGGCCGACGCGCACGCCCCCGGCATGCTCTTGCCGCCCGATCCGGTGGATCGCTCAGCCGCCCTCGAGCTCGAGGACGACTTCGATCGGCAGCTCGGCCCCGCGACGCGCCGCTGGGCCTACTTCCAGCTCCTGCCGCGCAAAGACCTGCTCGCCTCGCTCCTCCGCGGCGTCCCGCGCTGGGAGACCGTCGCCTTTACGGCCACGCGCCCGCTCGCCACTCTCATGCTGACGCGCGCCCTCAAGATCGACGCGGCCGGCGCCGCGCGTTCGCGCCAGAAGATCGACGACACGTTCGCGCGCGTCTCCGCGCTCGTCGCCGACGGCCGCCGCTTCCTCGTCGGCAACCGCTTCACCGTCGCCGACCTGACGTTCGCGGCGCTCGCCGCCCCCGTCGTCCTGCCGCCCGCCTACGGCGCCTCCCTGCCGAAGCTCTCCGAGTTCCCCGACGAGCCGCGTGCCTCGATCGAGGCCTGGCGCGCCTCGCCCGCCGGCCAGCTCGCCCTCCGCATCTACGAGACCGAGCGCGGCTCGCGGCCCGCGGCGAGCTAGCGCGCGTAGACGGTGACGTACGTGAACTTGCCAGAGGCGAGCGGGATCGTGCCGGTGCCGATCGCGCCGCCGGCGACCGAGAGCGTCGTCGAGCCGGTGGCGGCGTCGACGTTCGGGAAGTAGACCTCGTGGCCGGTGTCGCCGGGCGCCCAGGTGGTGCCGGAGATGGCCTGCGCGGGCGCGTGCGCGGCGCCGATCGAGACGGCGCGCGGCGTGCCGTGGACGTGCACGAAGACCTGCGCGAGCGCGGGCGCGAACGAGAAGCCGGCCTGCGCGAAGAAGCTGTCGCGCCGCGCCGTGGTGAAGCTCCGCACGCTGAAGAAGGCGCCGGCGCGGATCACGTCGCGGTTCGCGACGGCGATGCCGGCCAACGGATACGAGGACGGCGGGACGGTGCACACCGAGTTGCCGGTAGGCGGCGTCACGTCGAGGATCACCGTCGGCTGGTCCGTGATGCAGATGCTCTCGAAGCGGCCGTTCGGCGCGGTGTTGTCCTGCGGGCCGTCACCCTGGACCTGGAACAGCGCGTCGTTGATGCCACAGAACCTGGTGTCGTTGTCCCAGTCGACGAACTCACCGGCGAAGTTGATGCGATCACCGCACGAAGCGTTGTCGATGTCGATCGTGAACGGGCCGTCGCCGGGCCCATCGTCGCCGCCGCCGCACGCGCCGAGCCCGAGCGCGAGCCCGAGCCCTGCGGGCACCGCGAGCGTGGCGAGCGCCTTCGCAAATACAAGTGAGCCTCTCTGCATACGCGAGACGCTATCAGACGGCGTGGCCGGGCGGACATGCGGGCCATCACCTCGCGGCGCGTGGTCCTCGCTTCGCCGCGGCGAAAAGCTGCGGTCACGCGGCGCGGAGCGTGAGCACGGCCACTTCGGCGTCGGTGCCCTCGCCGACCCGGCGCGTGACGCCCGAAAAGCCGACGCCGGGCGTGACGTAGAGCTGCGCGTCGCTGCCGAGCGGGTACATGCCGCGGCGGTAGTGAAGGCCGATCCGCTTCATCAGGCGATCGGTGATGCCGCGGAGGTAGATCTGCCCGCCGTGCGTGTGGCCCGAGAGCACGAGCGCGACGCCGCGCTGCGCGATCGCGGGCGCGCGATCGGGGCCGTGGCACAGGACGACGCGGGGCACGTCGGGCGGCGCGCCGGCGAACGCGGCGTCGAGGTCGTCGTGGCGCGTGACGGGATCGTCGACGCCGACGACGGCGAGCGGCGCGCCGCGCACGTCCGCGATCGTCGTCTGGTTGCGCAGCACCTCGTAGCCGTTGCGCTCGAGCGCGGTCCGCACGCCCGCGCCCCAGGTGAAGTAGTCGTGGTTGCCGAGGACCGCGAGCACGCGCGGCGCGCGCAGCCCGCTGAGCTGCTCGCCGACGAGCGGCGCATCGCTGCGCTTCCAGCACACGTAGTCGCCGGTCAGGACGATCAGATCGGGCTCGGCGCGGTTCGCAGCGGCGACGGCCGCGCGCACGTGCGAAGCGGGCGTCTTGTCGCCGACGTGGACGTCGGAGAGCTGCGCGATCCGCACGCCGTCGTGGCGCGGATCGAGGCCGGGGACGCGCACCTCGTGCTCGGAGAGCCGAGGCGGCACGGGAGTTGGCATGCGCGCACTCTGAGGCTCGCCGACGACGTTGGCAACGCATCGCGTGTTACGCACCCCGAGCGCGGCTCCGCGTAGAACCCTTTGCATCCCCGCATTTCCCTGGCAGCATCAGGAAACATGGCTGCGGCGACTCGACCTGGTCCTGCGGATGCGCGTGTCCCCTGTCCGCTCTGCGGCGGCCTGATCCATCCGATCGCGGGTCGCTGCAAGCACTGCAAGGAAGACCTGCGCACGCTCCGCGGGGCGCGCCCGGCGGCCGGCGCCACGCTGCCCGCGCTGGGCCAGTCGCTCCCCGTGCCGCAGGTCACCGGAAGCGGCAACAGCGCAGCGAACAGCAACGGGCATACTCCGGCACCAGCGACCAACGGCTACCACCCGGCAGAGGCGCAGCCGCAGCCGCAGCCGCAGCCGTCGCAACCAAGCCTCGTCCAGCAGTTCGCCGCGGCCGCCCCGCTGGGGCTCCACCAGGGAGCAGGCGCCGGCCCGGTCGAGGCGGTGCCGATCCTGCCGCCGCGCCCGACGGGCCGCTACGCCGCGCCCGCGCCGCGCGCGGCGTGGAAGAGCTGGCCGGTGATCGTCATCATCCTCGCGGCGGTCGCGATCGTCACGGCCGTCGTCCTGATGCTGTTCCCGCCGGGCGGCGCCGACCCCCGCGACGAGGGCATGAACCGCTCGCTCCTGCCGGCGCCCGATCGCATGGACACGAACCCGGCGCCGACCACGCCGCGCCAGCCGCCGAGCAAGAGCACGGACCCCGATCCGTGGAGCCGGGGCAGCGGCGCGGACCCCAAGACGCCGCCGTCCGCGCAGGCGACGCCGCCGCCGGACGATCCGGACATCGACGATCCAGACGTGGACGACACGGTCACGCGCGATCCGTTCTCGCGCCGCGGCGGACTCGGCGGCGGCGCGGGCGGACTCGGGATCAGCCCGCCGCGCCCGAACATGCTGTACTCGATCATCAAGCACGCGTGCACGCGGCTCTCGTCGTGCAGCGGGGCGGACGCGCGGACAAAGTCCTTGTGCGATCTCTACTCGCGGGTCCCGGCGACCACGCCGAGCTGCGCCGCGGCGACGCGCTGCCTGCGGAGCATCGACGACCTGAGCTGCGACGACCTGGGCAGCGACGCAGGCGCGCTGTGGCAGCTCAAGGACAAGATCGCGGAGTGCGCGGACGCATTGAGCTGCTGAACGAGCGCGCGCTGCCGCGGCTACCGGCGGCTACCGGCGGCTGCTGCGGGCTACCAGGCGCTGCCGCTGCGACCGCCGCGGGGTAGCATCCGCGCGTGGACATCCCCTTCGAGATCTACCGCACGCCGACGGCGATGCGCGCGCGCGCCGAGGACCTGCGCCGCGACGGCCGGCGGATCGCCGTCGTCCCCACGATGGGCGCGCTGCACGAGGGCCACCTCGCCCTCCTTCGCGCCGCGCGCAGCCGCGCCGACGTCGTGATCCTCACGATCTTCGTCAACCCGACGCAGTTCGGGCCGACCGAGGACCTGTCGCGCTACCCGCGCGACGAGGCGGGCGATCTCGCGAAGGCGCGCGGCGCGGGCATCGATCTGGCGTTCTGCCCCGACGCGGCGGCGATGTACCCGCCGGGCAGCCAGACGTTCGTCGAGGTGCGCGAGCTGTCGCGCCCCTTGTGCGGCGCGAGCCGGCCGGGCCACTTCGCCGGCGTGGCCACGGTGGTGGCGAAGCTGTTCCACGCCACGCTGCCGCACGTGGCGGTGTTCGGCGAGAAGGACTACCAGCAGCTCGCGATCCTCCGGCGCATGGCGCGCGACCTCGACTTCGGGATCGAGATCGCCTCCGTCCCGATCGTCCGGGAACCGGACGGCCTCGCGATGAGCTCGCGCAACGCGTACCTGGGGCCCGACGAGCGGCGCGCCGCGCTGGCGCTCTCCGCGGGCCTCGCCGCGGCGCAGGCCGCGCTCGCCGCGGGCGCGCGGGACGCGGCCGCGCTGGTCGCCGCGGCGCGCGCGCCGATCGAGGCCGAGCCGCTCGCGCGCATCGACTACGTCGAGCTGCGCGACGCCGACGAGCTGACGGAGCTCTCCGCCCTCGAGCCGGGCTGCCGCGCCGTGCTCGCGATGGCGGTGTTCGTCGGCAAGACGCGCCTGATCGACAACCGCGTCCTCGGTTAGCCGCCTCCGGCCGCGGCGTCCTAGCGTACCATCCGCGGCATGAAGAGACGTGTCGCGGGGGTCGTCGGGCTGGTCGCTCTCCTCATCGCGGGCGGGATCGCGTATCGGCGCTGCGCGGGCGGCGCCCCGGGCGGCGGCGCCCCGGGCACCGCGGCCGAGCGCGCAGGCGGCGGCAGCGCCGGCAGCTCCGCCACGGCCAACCGCAAGCCGCGCGTGGATCCGGCGAAGCTCGTGCGCGGCTCGATCGCGGGCACGGTCACCGACGAGGCGAAGGCGCCAGTCCCGAAGGCGCGGGTGTGCGCCGGCGGCGTGTCGAGCGAGCTCCCCGACGAGCTCCTGCGCGATCCGAGCTGCGTCACGGCCGACGAGCAGGGCCGCTACCGCATCCCGAACCTGCTCCCCGCGCGCTACACGGCCAGCGCCTCGGCGAAGCCGTTCCGCCCCGGCGCCCACCACCCCGGCGGCGATCGCCGCAAGGCGGCGTTCCCGCTCGCGGCGGGCGAGCACCGGACGGGCATCGACATCACGCTGCGCAAGGGCGGCGTCGAGATCACTGGCACGGTGGCGGATCTGACGGGCGGGCCGATCGCGGGCGCGAAGGTCTGGGCGAGCGCGAGCTTTGGCCGGCGCGCCCGCGCGGCGGTCCACGGCGAGGCCGACGAGCAGGGCAAGTTCTCGCTGTGGGTCGAGCCGGGCATCGTCTCGATCTCGGCCTCCGCGGAGGGCTACACCGAGGCGGAGGAGTGGGGCCGCGCGCCGGGGACGTTCGAGCTCTTGCTCACGCCGGAGTCGTCGCTCGCCGGGACGGTCGTCGACGCCGAGACGAGCGCGCCGGTGGCGGGCGCCCGCGTGAGCCTGTCGACGACGAATGACTGGCTGTGGGACGACGAGCAGGACGGCGCGCAGACCGACGAGCAGGGCCGGTTCCGGATCTCCCGCGTGGCGCCGGGCCGCCACGTGGTGATCGCGCGCTCGGAGCGCGGCTACGGCCGCACCGAGGGCTCCACGCTGGTCGGGCTCGGCCAGCACGTCGACGGCGTCACCGTGAAGCTGTTCCCCGCGGCGCGCGTCGAGGGCAAGATCGTCATCGCGACGACGCAGGCGGCCTGCGAGGACGGCAGCGCCTCGCTGAGCGATCCGGCGAAGCCCGGCCGCGCCGTCACCACCCGCCGGGGCGAGGACGGCATGGTGTGGGCCAACGGCGTGCGGCCGGGGACATACGACGTGACGGTCCGGTGCGACGGCTACCGCGAGCGCGAGCGGTACGAGCCGGTCGCGGTCGCCGGCAAGGACGTGACGGGCCTGGTCTGGGAGGTCGAGCCAGGCGCGACCGTGCGCGGGCGGGTGCTCACGAAGTCCGGCGAGCCGGTCGACGGCGCGTGGGTGTCGGCTCGCAAGGTCGGTGGCGCGAGCCGCGAGAAGCGCAGCTTCGACAGCGACACCTCGGAGGCGGAGGGCCGCTACGAGATCGTGGGCCTCCGGCCGGGCTCGTACGAGCTCGAGGTCGACTCCCCGCGCGGCGTCACGCCGGAGGGCAGCTTCAAGGTCGACATCGCCGCGGGCGCCACCGTCGAGCGCGACCTCGTCCTCGAGGACGGCGGCACGATCCGCGGCACGATCGTCGACGCCGAGGGCAGGCCGGTCGCCGCCGTCGAGGCGTCCGCGCGCGCGGCGAGCGGCCAGTTCACCTGGAACCCGGGCGGCCTGCCGAAGTCCGACCCGGCCGGCGCGTTCGTGATCGAGGGCGTCCGGCCGGGCGACTACCGCGTGGTCGCGCAGCGGAGCCTCTTCGATCCGCTCCGCAGGCCGGGCACGACCGACGACACCAGGCAGGGCGAGCGCGTCACGGTGCGCGCGGGCCAGACGTCGGTGGTGCGGCTCGTGATCGAGGCGCCGGCGGGCGCGATCCGGGGCACGGTCGTCGACGCGGCGGGCAGGCCCGTGGGCGACGCATTCGTCTCCGCCGCCCGCGAGTCCGACGCCGCGGGCGCGCGGGCATCGAGCGTCGCGAGCACCCGCTGGTCCTGGGACGAGAAGCCGGCGCTGACGGGCGTCGATGGCGCGTTCACGGTCGGCAAGCTCACGCCAGGCAAGTACACGCTGCGCGCCTACCGCAAGGGCGGCGGCGAGGCGGTGGCCGAGCACGTCGCGGTCGGCGAGACGGCCCGGCTCCAGATCACGACGACGGGATCGATCGAGGGCACCGTGCGGCGCGCCGGCCAGGGGCCGCCGGAGGAGCTCACCGTGACGGTGCGCGAGCCGAAGACGGCGTTCACCCGGCGCGAGCAGCTCTACCGGACGGCGGGGCGCTACGCCGTGCGCGATCTGCCGAAGGGCCACTTCCTGATCCAGGTGGAGGCCGAGGGCGGGCAGAAGCAGGTGGAGGTCGACCTCGCCGAGGGCGAGGCGAAGACGGGCGTCGACGTGGAGCTCGAGGGGCTCATCGACGTGACGGGCCGCGTCGTCGAGCACGGCACGGGCAAGCCGGCCCCCGGGCTGACCATGTCGGCACAGCTCGCGAAGGGCGGCGCCGGCGCGATGATCATGCGGCCCGGAACCGGCGCGGATCAGGAGCACGTCACCGACGAGAGCGGCCGGTTCAAGATCAAGCGCGCGCCGGCCGGCGCGATCGTCCTGCGCGGCTTCCCGAAGGACTTCGCAAACAGCGACTACGGCTTCCTCCAGACGGTGCGCACCGTCGACGCGCAGCACCCGGACGTCGGCGACATCACGGTCATCAAGCGCCGCATCAAGCGCAACGAGCCGGCCGGCGAGCTGGGCGTGAACTTCGCGCAGCAGCCGCCAGACACGCCGCCGGATCAGCGCGAATTCAAGGTCAGCTACATCGATCCGGCGGGCCCGGCGGCGAAGACGGAGCTCAAGGTCGGCGACCTCCTCGTGTCGGTCGACGGGGTCGACGTCACGGGCGCGAACGCGTCGAACGCGTGGATGCTGATGCGCGCGCCGCCAGGGACGAAGCTCGTGCTGGGGCTCAAGCGGGGCGCGCAGGTGACGATCGTGCTCGCGGCGCCGTAGGGAGCCCCGGCCTCGCGCGCTGGCTCGCCGGCGCCATGAAGTAGCGGGCGCGCCGCTGGCGCAGCGGGGCTTACGCCGCGCGCGCGATCGTCGCGAGCTTGCTCGCCAGGCCCTCGCGGTAGAACCGGCGCAGCTCGGCGAGCATCTCGGGGATGCGGCGCGGCGCGACGAACGTGGCCTCGAGCCACGCCGCGTAGCGGTGCGCGTTGTCGTTCGCGGCGCGGTAGCGCGCGTGCTCGTCGTGATCGAGATCGGGCTCGTACTCGACGTCGCCGAACAGCCGCCGGCGCAGCGACGCCGAGACGGCGGGCTCCGGCGAGCGCGTGAGCAGGCAGGCGACGTACTTGTCGACCTCGGCCTGGAGCTCGAGCTCGAGCTGAGAGACGGGCCGGCCGGTGCGCGCGCAGCAGCAGACGTAGACGAAGTGCGAGACGCCCTCGAGCGCGAGCAAAAAGTCGCCGAGGTTCGTGTCGTCGAGGCGGTGCGACGGATCGCGGGCCTCGAGGTTCGCGAGCGCCGCCGGATCGACGAACAGCGCGAGCTGCGTCTCCTCGCCGGAGACGGGCAGCGCGAACAGCTGCTCGCGCGGCCGGCGCCGCGGCTCGAGCCGATCGCGGACGGCCTCGCCGACGACGAAGTCGCCGATCTCGACGCCGGCCTCGAGGCGGTAGAGCGCCTCGAGGCCGCGCTGCATGCGGGCGAGCGGCGGGCCTCCGCCGCCCGTCACTGGATCACCTTCGTGCCGGGATCGACGAGCAGCCCGGCCTCCTTGAGCTTCTGCTCGACCCACTCGTCGCGGGTGCGCAGCCAGATCTCGTAGAGCCGGCCGACGTCGGGCGCCTGCCCGAGCTGGAGGACCGCCACGCGCTTGCGCACCGCGGCGAGCACGTCGACGAACCGCGGGAACTTCGCGGCGAGCTCCTCGTAGACCTCGAGGATCGGCGAGGCCCCGCCAGCGCGCGACGCGCGCGGCGCGCCGAGCGAGCGCGCGAGCTGCGAGTACGCGCTCTGGCCGATGCCGACGTAATAGTCGACGTCCACGAGCGAGCGCGTCAGCGACTCGGCGAAGAACCCGGCCACGTAGAGCGACGTGTCGCCGACCTGCTTGAGGTTCTTGACCCGCTCGGACGGGTCGTCGCCGGGCTGCGCGAGCTTCATGCCGAGCGGCTCGTCCGTGAGCCGGGCCCTGGTGAACTCGCCCAGGAGCCCGACCAGGTACCAGCTCGCGGGCTCGGAGGCATCGAGATCGACTGCTTGGAGCGCGTCGGTCACGACCTCGTGAAAGAACTCATCCACGGAGGCAGCCAACGTAAGGTCCATGATCCGATCTTCAGCGAGACCGCGGGCCATGCAAGAACGCTATGGATCCCAGCTCTTGGAAGTGGCTCCGGAACGGGCTTCAGAGGTGGCTACTGGCAGCCAGGGGGGTGTGGCGCTCGCGCTCAGCGTTGGGCAGTAAAATCCGACGCCTGGGGCCTTGCGGGCGCGAGGCGTACGCCTTACGAAGGCGGCCGTTAGCAGTCGGTCGAGGTGAGTGCTAACAAATTTCGGCCTGCTATCGAGAACATCAAGGAGAGGTCGCTCACATGAACGTTCGCCCGCTTCAGGATCGCCTTCTGGTCCGCCGCGTCGAGGAGGTCGAGAAGACCAAAGGCGGCATCATCATTCCCGACTCCGCGAAGGAGCGCCCGCTGGAGGGCAACGTCGTGGCGGTCGGCTCGGGTAAGCGGCTCGAGGACGGGACCTTGGTTCAGCTCGACGTGAAGGCGGGCGACCGGATCCTCTTCGGCAAGTACGCCGGCACCGAGATCAAGGTGGACGGCGTGGATCACATCATTCTGCGCGAGGACGAGGTCCTCGGCGTCATCGAGAAGTAAAGGAGAGCGCCAATGGCTGCCAAGGACATCAGGTTCGACGAGAAGGCTCGGAGCAAGCTGCTCGCTGGCGTGGACACGCTGGCCAATGCCGTCAAGGTCACGCTCGGCCCGCGCGGCCGCAACGTGGTCATCGAGAAGTCGTGGGGCTCCCCGACGGTCACCAAGGACGGCGTCACCGTCGCCAAGGAGATCGAGCTCGAGGACAAGTTCGAGAACATGGGCGCGCAGATGGTGAAGGAGGTCGCGTCGAAGACCTCCGACAACGCCGGCGACGGCACCACCACCGCGACCGTGCTCGCGCAGTCGATCTACCGCGAGGGCTCCAAGCTCGTCGCGGCCGGCCACAACCCGATGGAGCTCAAGCGCGGCATCGATCAGGCCGTGGGCGCCATCATCGAGTCGCTGAAGTCGCTCTCCACCCCGACGAAGGGCAAGGAAGACATCGCGCAGGTCGGCACGATCAGCGCGAACGGCGACACCGAGATCGGCGAGATGATCGCCGAGGCGATGAAGAAGGTCGGCAAGGAGGGCGTGATCACGGTCGAGGAGGCCAAGACCTTGCACTCCGAGCTCGACGTCGTCGAGGGCATGCAGTTCGACCGCGGCTACCTCTCGCCGTACTTCGTCACCGACACCGAGCGGATGGAGGTCGTCCTGAACGACCCGTACATCCTCACGCACGAGAAGAAGATCTCGAGCATGAAGGAGCTCCTGCCGGTCCTCGAGCAGGTGGCCAAGCAGGGCAAGCCGCTCCTCATCATCGCCGAGGACGTCGATGGCGAGGCGCTCGCCACGCTCGTCGTCAACAAGCTCCGCGGCACGCTGCAGGTGTGCGCCGTCAAGGCGCCGGGCTTCGGCGACCGCCGCAAGGAGATGCTGAAGGACGTCGCGACGCTCACCGGCGGCGAGGCGGTCACCGAGGACCTCGGCCTCAAGCTCGAGAACCTCACGCTGAACGACCTCGGCCATGCCAAGCGCGTCACGATCGACAAGGACAACACGACGATCGTCGACGGCTCGGGCAAGAAGCCGGACATCGACGCGCGCGTGAAGCAGATCCGGAACCAGATCGAGGAGACCACCTCCGACTACGACCGCGAGAAGCTCCAGGAGCGGCTCGCGAAGCTGGTCGGCGGCGTCGCCGTCATCAAGGTCGGCGCGGCCACCGAGGTCGAGATGAAGGAGAAGAAGGCCCGCGTCGAGGACGCGCTGCACGCCACGCGCGCGGCCGTCGAGGAGGGCGTGGTCCCGGGCGGCGGCGTCGCGCTGATCCGCGCGCAGGGCGCCCTCGAGAAGCTGAAGCTCTCCGAGGAGCAGGCGTTCGGCGTCTCGATCGTGCGCCGCGCGATCGAGGAGCCGCTGCGCCAGATCGCGCTCAACGCCGGCGTCGACGGCTCGATCGTCGTCAGCAAGGTCAAGGACGGCCAGGGCTCGTTCGGCTTCAACGCGCAGACCCTCGAGTACGGTGACCTCGTGAAGGCGGGCGTCATCGACCCGACGAAGGTCGTCCGCACCGCGCTCCAGAACGCGGCGTCCGTCGCGGCGCTCCTCCTGACGACCGAGGCGATGATCGCCGAGCGTCCGAAGAAGGAGGCGCCCGCGCCGGCCGGCGGCGGCCACGGCGGCGGCGGTATGGGCGGCATGGGCGGCATGGACTTCTAGTCCACGCGCACCTGCCCGCAGAGACGGCGGCCCGCGCGGGTCGCCGTTGTCATTTTCGGCGGGCCGCGGGCGCTTTCGGCGAGCCGCGGGCGCTTCCGGCGGGCTAATTGCTCTTGGCGACGTCGGCGCAGTCCAGCGCCTCGGCCGCGGTCTTCGCCTTGATGATGCAATCGGCCTGGTCGTCGTTCCCGGCGGCCACGCACTGGCTGATCCGGAACTCGAGCTGCGCGTCGAGCTCGCGGCTGAACTCGACGAGCCGGCGCTTGCGCTCGGCGTCGCGCTGCTCCGCCGGCAGCTTCGCGATCTCGGCGTTCGCGCGCTCCCAGTAGACGAGCTCGGCGAAGCGCTGCGCCGCGCTCGCGCACTTGTCACGGTCGCCCTTGCACCCCGAGGCGAGGGCCGAGCACAGGAGCAGACAGACGACGGACGCCGCGACGCGCATGAGGCGTGGTTACCACGGGTCGCCTGCGATAGGCTGCGTCCATGCGTCGCGCGCGCCTGGGCGGCCTCGTGCTCGCGGCTTGCGCGGGGATCGGCGCGGGGATCGCCGGCGCGGATCCGGCCCCGAAGATCGCCGTCACCGCCGAGGGCGGCGCCGAGCTGGACTCGAACGTCCGGCGCTCCGAGACGGGACCGGCGCAGGCAGACGCGCCGATCGCGGCCCCGGTGGCGCGCCTGGGCGCGAAGCTGACCCACACCGGCCGCCTCCTGCGCGGCGCCTACGCGGTCGCGGCGGGCGCGCAGTCGCAGACGGTCCTGTCCGGCAAGGAGGCCCTGTCGCCGGAGAACATGGTGCTCCTGTCGGGCGACGCGCGCTGGATCCGCCCGGTGGGCCAGCGCGACGTCTCCGTCGGCCTGGGCCTCACGGGCATCGACGCGGAGCCGACCACCGACGGGGTCGGCGCGCGCACGTTCCGCACGCTCGGCGGCGACGCGATCCTCGCGCTGCGCGGCGGCGACGCTCGCTCGCTGACGGTGGCGGTCGGCGGCCGCGACTTCGTGTACAAGCCGGAGCACCTCTACGACTGGCGCGGGCCGACGGCGAGCGTCCGGCTCGAGCTGACCCTGTGGGAGCGCGACGAGGGGGCGCGCAGCCTCGAGCTGTCGGCGCTGCTCGAGCTCGAGGCGCGCACGTTCGACCGCGACAGCTTCGCGAACGCGAGCAAGTGCGCCGACAACGTCCCGCCGTCGATGAAGGAGAGCTGCTACACCCCGACGTCGCTCCGCCGCCGCGATCGGTTCCAGCGCGGCGAGCTCGAGCTGACGTGGACCGGCCGGTTCGTCGCGGCGGCCGGCTACCAGCTCACGGTCGTCGACTCGAACAGCTACGGGCAGTCGCTCGTGCGCCACCGCGTCTCGCTCTCGGCGACGCGGAACCTGCCGTGGCGGCTCTACGGCACCGCGCTCGCGACGCTCCAGCTCGACAGCTACCCGGACGGCCTGCCGGTCGGCCTCGTCATCAACACGCAGACGTTCACGGCGACGCTCGAGGACGAGAACCACAGCTCGCTGCAGGCGCGGATCGCGCGGAAGATCGGCGCGGCGTGGGCGATCGAGAGCCGCGTCGCGATCTACCGCAACCTCGGCAGCGAGCTCGACGCCGAGTACCGGCGGTTCCTGCTCTCGGTCGGCGCCGTCTACAGCCGCTAGGCCGACGAGCGAGTCCTACTGCTGCCGCCGCTGCTTCGCGAGGCCCGAGATGGCGGCGCGCTTGGCGCGCAGCTCCTTGAGCCGGCCCTCGACCGCGTCGCGCGTCGAGCGGACCGCGGCCGCGCGCTTGCTCAGATCGCTCGAGCGCTGCGCGTTGCGCAGGCCGTCGAGCACCGTCGGATCGACGACCTCGGGCAGCACGGTGGCCGCGTCGCTCTCGAACATCGCGCCACCGCCGGACTCGGGCGGCCCGCCGCTCGGGGGCGCCGCGGCGTCGTTGGTGAACCCGCGGGTGCCGCCGGTCGACTGCGCGGTGCGGCGCGGCGAGCTGTCGTCGCGCCGATCGAGCTCGAGGGTGCGCGCGTGCTGCTGGCGCAAGTCGTGGGCCTCCTGCAGCTCCTTGGCCCGCGTCTCGAGGCCCTTCATCTGGCGCTCGAGCTCGTCCTCCACCTGGCGGATCGCGGCGACCTGCTCGTCGAGCTCCTCGGGATCGAGCCGCGGATCGATCCGCGTGTCGGGCAGAACGATGCGGCGCGCCGCGGACCGCGGGGCCACCTCGGCGCGCAGCGCGCGCAGCCAGCTCGCGCGCGGGCCGGTGGCGCCAGCGCGCAGCTCGGCGTCGACGGCGGCGGCGAGCGCCCCGCGCGCGGTGACCGTCCGGCGCTGCGCGTCCTCGAGCCGGGCGTCGGCCACCTCGAGCTGCTTCTGCGTCTCGTTGGCCTCGGACAGCCGCTCCTCGAGCTGCGCCTTCGTCCGCCAGCCGCGCGGGCCGCGCTTCAGGCGATCGATCGCGACGAGCTCCTCGTTGAGCCGCGCGCGGAGCGACTGGCGCTGCGCCGCGAGCCGGCTCTGCTCGCGCTGCGCCGCGGTCACCGCCTCCTGCGCGCGCTGCGTGGCCACCGCGAGCCGCGCATCCGCGCCCTGCCCCTCGGCGGGCTGCGCCTGGGCAGGCTGCGCCCGCACGGTGGCCGAAGCCACCGCCAGGACGAGCACCAGCCACCACCGCAGCATGGCCCTAGTGTTAGCAGCCCTCATGCCACGCTCAAGTGCGCGACCTGCGTGACCCAAGCGCCGGCCCCCGCAGCCGAAAGTGTGCGCGGGCGGGGCTCACCCCTCAGATTCCTGAGGGCGCTCCCCGGCGAGCCGGGCCACGAGGTAGCGCAGCGCGGCGGTCGCCATCGTGGCGATCACCGCGAGCGGCTCGCCAGGCAGCGCCGCCCGCTCCCAGACCAGGTAGTCGCGGCCAGTCGCGTCGACGGGCGCGTGGTAGCGCAGCCGGCGCAGCCGGTAGCCGCCGGGGAGGTCCAGCACGGACGTGGTGCCGTCGCCGCCGTCGCCGTCAGGAGCACCGCTCGGCAAGGGGATCGCCGGATCGAGCGGGCGGCCGTAGCGGCACATCACGCGGTCGAGCGCGGCGACCGAGAGCTCGCCGTCGACGCCGTCGATGCCCTCATCGTCGGTGATCCGGACGCGGTCGCCGGCGCGCGCCGCCCAGCTGCGCGCGATGGTGCCATCGGCGCGGATCCGCTCGTCGAGCAGCAGCACGCGCCGCATCGTACGCTACATTCGCGCCATGCGCGCTCCCTTGCGATGGGCCGTGCTCCTCGGCGTCTCGCTGACCGCGTGCGGTGGGCCCCAGCTGCAGGAGCGCTCGGCCAGCCAGATGAGCAAGCACCTCCCGGCGACGCTCGAGGCGCAGCGGCCGCGCGATGGCGAGCCGCGCACCGTCAAGGTGCGCGTCCACGTCGACGCCGGCGTGCGCGCCCAGGCGCGGTGGCGCGAGGAGATCACCGACCAGATCGACTACGCGAGCCAGCTCTTGACCCCGCTGTGCGGCGTCCGGCTCTCGATCGACGCCATCAAGGAGTGGGCGCGGCCGAGCGACCCGGACGTCGCGCTCTTGGCGCTCACCGACGCCGATCGCGGCGAGGGCGTCGGGTGGGTGATCGGCTACGTCACGGCCGGCGACACCGTGAGCAAGGCGATGTCCGAGCTCGGCCGCGCCGAGCCGCTCGGCCGGCACGTCATCGTGCGCGCGTGGGCCGAGCGGCCGGAGACCGAGGCGATCGCGAGCATCCTGCCCGATCTCGCGGAGTCCGAGCGCGCCGAGGTGCTCGCCGCGCACCGGCGCCACAAGCAGACGGCGATCCTGCTCCACATGCTGGCGACGACGCTCGGCGCGATCGCCGAGACCGATCCGACGTGGCTCAAGCACCCGACCTACTCGCCGAAGATGACCGGCTTCTCCGAGCGCAACCGCGAGCTCATGACGCTCACGCTCGACGCTCGGCTCGCCGCGGGCACCGATCAGACGGTGGCCCAAAAGCTCCTCGACGCGATCGAGAAGTCGCCGTGGGGCGGCTGGATCGCCGCCGACTCCGACCAGGTCACGGCGCGGCTGCGCGCCGTGATGGACGCGGCGCGCGCCGGCAAGACCGCCGCCGACGTGCCGACCGCCGCGTACAACCAGTTCGCGCGGATCCAGGAGCTCGCGCGGCGCGGCCAGACGAAAGACGCGCTCATCGAGCTGGACAACCTGCTCGTCGCTTACCCGGGCAACGCCGCGATGCACCAGCTGCGCTGCGAGATCTTCCTCCGCGCGCCGGGCGTCGCCGACAAGGCGACGCGGGCCGCGTGCGCGCGCGCGAGCGCGGCCGCGCCGGGCGATCCATCGCCGCACCTCGCGGTCGGCGAAGCGCTCGTCAAGACCGGCGACCTCGCGGGCGCGCGCGCCGAGCTTTTGCAAGCGGAGGCCAAGATCGCCAACCTGCCGGCGGGCGCGGCCGACGCGTGGCGGCGCGTGATCGCGATCTACCAGGCGATGAACGCGCTGACCTGGACCGAGGAGGCGATCGCCAAGGCGGGGCTCGCCGACGATCCGGCGGCGCGCGCCGTGGCGCAGCTCCGCGCGCGGTACGGCGTGTCGAAGGGCAAGGTGCCGCCGGATCAGGAGCCGGCGCTCGTGGTGGCGGTGCGCGGCGCGCTCGATCTCGTGTACGCGGCCAAGTACGCCGAGGCCGAGCGGACGCTGGCCGCGGCCGAGCGCCGGTGGCCGAGCGCGGCCGGGCTCGCCAGCGCGCGCTGCGACCTGGCCTTCCGCCAGGGCCAGGTCGAGGCCGCGCGCGCGGCGTGCGCGCGGGCGCTCGCGGCGACCCCCGACGCGTCGTGGGCGCTGTACCTCTCGGCCGTGATCGCGCTGCGCGACACGAGCGCGGCGGGCACGCGGACCGGCATCGAGAAGCTCAAGCGGGCGATCGCGATCGATCCCGAGCTGGGGCAGGCGTGGCGTACCCTCGCCAAGGCGTACGCGCGCGCCAAGGACCAGCCGGCGCTCGAGCGGCTCGGCAAGGACTACGCGGCGCGCTTCGGGCAGGCGCTGCCGCCGTGATCCGCGCGATATACTGCGAGCCGTGAGCTTCCTCCGCCGGGTGTTCTCTGCCGACTACCGCGCCGCGGTGGCGGCCGAGGCGGCCGGCAACGTCGATCTCGCGGCCGAGCGCTACGGGCTCGCGGGCGAGCACGAGGGCGCCGTGCGGATGCACCTCGCGCGCGCCGCGCGGGCGCCGACGCGGCACGCCGAGATCGGCGCGCTCCGCGACGCCATGCGCTGGGCCGGCGAGGATCCGACGCTGCGGCGGCGGGCGGCGGCGGCGCTCGGCAAGGCGCTCTACGAGAACGCCCGCGCCGAGGGCATCGCGACCGAGCGCGACCGGACGCGGGTCCGCGAGGCGGCCGATCTGCTCGTGCAGGGCGACGATCACGCGCTCGCGGGCGAGGCGCTCGAGGCGATCGGCGATCACCTCGGCGCCGCGAACGCGTACTCCGCTGGCGGGCTCGTCGAGCGGATGGAGGCCGCGCTCGCCAAGGACGACGACGCGGCCTCCCGCTCGCACGAGGAGGCCGACGCGTACGCCGGCTACCAGACGGAGATGCGCGTCGGCCGGCGCGACGACGCCCGCGCCGAGCTCGTGCGCGCGATCGCCGCGGCGCGCGTCGCGGGCGAGCACCGCCGCCTGCTCGATCAGCTCGACACGGCGCTCCTCACCGCCGGCAAGGTCGAGCTGCGCCGGCGCAACCGGCCGCCCATCATCGCGTGCGCGGCGCAGAAGATCGTCCTCGGCCGCGATCAGCTGTGCGACCTCACGCTGCGCGCCGGCGGCGTCTCGCGCCAGCACGCCGAGATCGCGCGGACCGCGGACGAGGCCGGCCGCCCGGTGTTCACGCTGCGCGACCTCGACTCGCGCAACGGCACGCAGCTGCGCGGGCTGCCGCTCGCCGGCCGTGTCCCGCTCGTCGACAGCGGCCGGTTCGCGCTCGGCGACGAGTGCCAGATCGACTACGAGGTCACGGGCCGGGTGCTGCTCCTGCGCGTCCCGAGCGGGCTCGATCGCGGCATCTCGCTGATCGCGGGCGAGGACGGGCAGCGGCTCGAGCTCGCGCCGCTCGGCATCCCGCTCGACATCGTGTTCCAGCGCGGCCGCCCGCTCCTGGGGCGCGGCCGGGCCGGCGAGGTCACGTTCAACGACGAGCCCCTCGGTGAGGTGCGCGTCCAGCTGATCCGCGGCGATCGCCTGCTCGCCGACGGCGACGAGATCGACATCGGCTCATGACCGACGAGCGAGTCCAGGAGGGCGGAGCCCGCCTCGGCGAGGAGGTCGTGCCATGACCGACGAGCGAGTCCAGGAGGGCGGAGCCCGCCTCGGCGAGGAGGTCGTATAAGATGTCCTGGCTCAGGCGCCTGTTTGGCAGAAAGCCCGATCCGCCGCCGCCGACCCCGGCGGCGCTCGCGGAGCCGCAGCACCTGGGCAGCGAGGACGAGCGGTTCCTCGCCCAGCTCGTGAGCGACCTCGGCGACGGCAAGCGCCGCGACGAGGCCGGCGGGCCCGAGGTGCTGCGCCGGATCGACTCCGTGTGGAAGTCGGGCCACGAGCGGCTCGCGATCGAGTGGCTCGAGAAGCTGCTCGGCGTGCCGGAGCTGCCGGTGACCGCGACGGTGCCGCTGCGCGCGGCGCTCGTCGAGCGCTACGAGCAGCGCGGCGAGCTCGACGCCGCGGCGCCGCACCTCGAGCAGCTCGTGCACGAGGAGCCGCACGCCTTGCGCGCGCACTACCTGCTCGCCGAGCACGCGCGCCGACGCGGCGATCACGAGCGCGCGCTGCGCCACTACGAGGCGGTGCTCGGCCGCGACGTCGACTACCCGAACGTGCGCGTCCGCGTCGAGCGGCTGCGCGGCGTGGTCGGCCGCGCGGCGCCCGCCGCGGGCGAGACGATCGCGGCCGGCGACGTCGCCGGTGTGCAGGCGGGCGCGCGCTACCGGCTGATCCGCGAGCTCGGGCGCGGCGCAACAGGCGTCGTCTACCTCGCGCGCGACGCCGAGCTCGACCGCGAGGTGGCGATCAAGCTGCTCCACCCGCACCTCGCCGGCGCCGAGCGCGCCGACGCGCTGACGAAGTTCTTCCACGAGGCGCGCGTCATGGCGTCCCTGCGCCACCCCAACGTCGTCGCGGTGCTCGATCTCGACGAGGGCGCGCGCCGCATCGTGATGGAGCTCGCGGCCGGCGGCACGCTGCGCGACGTCCTGCGCGAGCGCGGCCCGCGCCCGCTCCGCCGCGCGATCGAGCGCCACGGCCAGATCCTGTCGGCGCTCGCGGCGGCGCACCGGCGCGGCATCGTCCACTGCGATCTCAAGCCCGGCAACCTCATGTTCCGCCGCGACGTCGATCTGCCGGGCGTCGAGGTGATGCTCGGCGACTTCGGCGTGGCGCACCTGCCCGACGCCGCGGGCCACGTCGGCGCCGTCGGCCGGCGCGCCGAGGCGATCGGCACGCTCGCGTACATGGCGCCCGAGCAGCGGCGCGGCGACGTCGCGCCGGTCTCGGACCTCTACGCGAGCGCCGTGGTCCTGTTCGAGAACCTGACGGCGCGCACGCCGTGGTCGCGCGAGGTGCTGATGGCGGGCACGCGGCGCGCCGAGGACTTCCTCCTGCCACCCGAGATCGCCGCGCAGGCGCAGGCGCCGGCCGCGATCGTCGACGAGGTGCAGCAGCACCTCCTGCGGCTGGGCGATCCGGATCCGGCGCGCCGCCCGACGACGGCGGAGGCGCTCGCCGAGTCGCAGCGGCTGCGCGAGCGGCTGATCGCCGCTGGCGGCGCGCAAGGCCCGGGCAGCGCGTGAAGCCCGGCGGAGTCTGGCAGAGTCGTGCCGCCGCTCGCCCCCGGCACATCGCTGCCCGTATCGTCGAAGGCACGATGCGAGCGCTCGCCACCGTCGCCGTCGCCCTCGCTGCGTGCGTGCCCGCCGCCGCCGGCACAGCGCCGCTCCCCGCGCCGCCGCCCGGCGCGCTCGCCGACACGGAGCCGCGGCTCCCCGCCGGCGAGCAGACGGCGTGGAACGTGTTCTACCAGGGCGTGCAGATCGGGCGCGCCGACCTCGTCGTCGACGATCGCCTCGCGCGCACCACGTTCCGCACGAGCCGCGCCGCGCGCCTCTTCGCCGCCGCGCGCCTCGAGCTCGCGACGGCGCTCGAGCGCGGCCACGTCCGCGGCGTGCGCGAGCTCCTGACGCAGGGCGGCGCGACGGAGCGCAGCGAGGCGACCGTCGACGGCGCGAGCTACACGCCGGCCGGCGGCGCGGAGCTGCGCGTCCCGGGCGGCACGCGCCTGCACACGGCGCACTCGGCGCTCGGCGTCCTGCGCGCGTGGTCCGCCGGCCGCGCGCCCGCGCCGGGCTACCTCTGGCTGTGGAGCGGCGGCCAGCTGTACCGGCTCGACGTGGCGCGGCCGGTGCGCGAGGACGTCCTCGGCATCCGCGCGCTCCGCGTCGACGGCACCGTGCGCGCGCCGCACCTCGCGGGGCCCGTCACCGTCGCCGTGTGGCTGGCGGCCAACGCCGACCGCACGCCGGTCCGGCTCACGCTGCGCTCCGGCTCGCACGTCGTGGCGGCCGAGGTGTACGAGTCGACCGCCTCGCTCCAGGCGCGCTGACGCCCTATCCCAACCTCGTACCCGGGCTCCCGCGCGACGCGACGCGCGGGGGGGTGAATGGCCCCCTATCAGAAGATCGGTCCGACGCAGGTCGCGATGTCGAAGAACATGAAGGCGAGCGCCTTCTCCTGCGGCGTCATCTCCCCGGTGCTGCAGCCGTTCGGGAACGGCGTCGACGGGCTCGACGACGATCCGGACGCGACGTGCATGTCGGAGAACACGACCTTGCCGCAGCGATCCTCCTTCATCACCTCGATGGGCGTCGTGAACTGGAAGTTCTGGATGAGGTTGCCGCTCTCGAGGTACACCCAGCGCTCCGCCTTGGTGGAGTCGAGGCTCGTGCAGGTCTGGCGCGGCTCGCGGATCGAGAGCTGACCGAGCGCGGTCGAGGCCATGACGCTGACCATCCAGTCCGCGAACTGCTTGCCGCGCGGGTTGCTGGCCTGATCGATGATGCCGGTGGAGGGATTGGGCGGGAACACGTCGGCGTGGCACGTCGCGACCGTCGGCCACTCCGGCGGGGCGTGCGTCGGGTTGTTGTTCTCTCCGGAGATCCAGATGCTGTGGTAGTGCGACAGGAACACGCGGCCGCCGAGGTCGGCGTACGCCTTGAGCGCGTCCATCGCGTTCTGCGGCTTGATGCCGGGGAGCTGGGACCCTTCGCACGAGAACATCACCAGGTCGTACTTCTTGAGCTCGTCGACGCTGCCCCACAGCGTGGTCGACGGCTCGAAGTTCAGGCCCGTGACCGTCTTGTTCGCGCCGTTGCTCGCGAACAGGTGCACGCGGCCGTCACCGGCGCTGTTGGTGAACTCGGAGTCGGCGACGCCGAGCTTGCGGGCGAGGCACTCGAGCGCGTCGGAGCTGCCGGTCGAGATCGCGATCCTGGGCATCTCGCCCTCGGCCTTGCGCTTCGGCAGCGACGTCTCGGTGGACGGCAGCTGCGTGGCGGTGCAGTCGTCGATGACCGGCACCTTGACCTGCCGGCGCCACTTGCCGATCGTGAGGATCACCGGGATGTCCGTGCCCGACGGCACGCCCGTCAGCGTGAACTTGCCCGAGGTGTCCGAGATCGTCTGCGCGATCGGATCGCCAGGGATGATGTTCGAGCAGCGCGAGCACTGCGCGCCATCGGTGAAGAACCCGGGATCCTGGTTCGGCACGTACACGGTGACGCCGGACAGGGGCAGGGTCCCGTTCGGCGCGAACACCGTCCCCGAGATGCTGGTCTCCAGCCGCCCTTGCTTCGTGCAGTCGGCGACCTTGCAACGCAGGCCCTGGCAGGCATCCGACATCGGCGGCTCGGCGTCGGTGGCGGTGTTGTCGCGAGTGGAGGGACCACAACCGACCCACAGCCCGATCAGCGCAAGCGCGGCTATCGATCTCATCGTGCCGGGTTATACCGGCTCCGACGCGCGGCGGTTCACAGAAGTAAACGATCGGGATCCCACGTAGACGGAGAGATCACCTGCCGCGCACAACGGCACACACCGCTGCCCCGCGGCCGCGCGCTACTCCTCCTTGACCGGAGTCGCCTTGAGGGCCGCCTTGCCGTCCTTCGCGTAGACGGTGAACCGGACCTCGCGACAGCCGGTCTTCGAGCGGAGCTCGTCGCGGTTGCGGATCAGCTTCTGGGCAAACTTGTCGTAGGTGAGCCCGGAGATCGACTCGTTGCAGCTCTTCTTCATCGCGACGAACTGATCGAAGACCTGCTTGAAGTACGGATCGTTGCGCTCTGCCGGCGCGTCCTCGACGGCCTCGTCCTCGAGGAGCTCCTCGGCATCCCCTTCCGCCTCCTCCACGGCGATCCCCTGCGATTGGGGCCCCGGCGGCGCGACGGCGGGCATCGGCCGGGGCGGGGTCGCCGCGCGCGCGTTGGCCGGCGTCGCCGGCGGCGTGACGCCCGGCATGGACGTCGGCGTGTTGCGCTGCGGCGGCGGCGGCGCGGCGACCGGCGGCGGCGTCGCAGGGCGCGGGTGAGCCCGCTGCGCGCCCGACTCACCGAAGCGGAACTCCGACGGCGGCGGCAGGGCGGCGGGCCCGGGGCCGCCGGGACGGACCGCCGGCAGGGCGCCCGCGAGCAGATCGATCGTGCCGAGGCTCCCCTCGGGGGCCGGCCCCAGGACCTGGTTTAGGTCCTTCTTCGCCGCCTTCGCCTCGCGGCTCACCTTGTCGAGGTGGATGTTCACGCTGCGCGCGATCGAGCCGAACTTGCCCGGGTGCGCGTCCTCGGCGAGCTTCTCGATGTCGCCCTTGGCCAGGCGCACCGACTCCGCGGCGAGCCGGCGCAGCGGGCGATCGGACTCGAGCAGCATCAGGGCGATCCCGACGCCGAGCACGAGCAAGAACCCGCCTCCGACGAAGATCCACGGGAAGCTCCCGAACGACAGGTCGTTCTGGGCCACGGCGCCGAGCGTCGAGAGGAAGCCGAGCTCGACCGGGCGGCGGATGAACACGGTGTAGAACGCCCGCTTGCCGCCGGCCTCGCCGGGGAGCCGCGAGACGAGGCCCGTCAGCTCCTCGCTGCCCGCGCGCAGCGGGAACGGCTGGTTCTGCTGGCAGTCGCGCGAGATGTCCTGGCCGCTCAGCGCGCCGACGCCGCCCTTGAGCGCGACCTGATCGAGCGCGATCGTCCGGCTGCTCGCGGTCGTGTTCTCGCCGACAAGGAACGCGACGTCGACGGAGAGCGACGTGATGAGCTTCTTGGCGAGCTCGTTGGTGACCTGGTGCCCGAGGACGACGGCCCCGACGTACTCGGCGGCGCCCTTGACGACCGGCGACGCCGACACGAAGTACATCGTGCCGTTGATCTCCCACAGGTCGTCGCGCAGGTAGCCCGCGAGCGCGTCGTCGATGACCGGGCGCCCGGAGGCGAGATCGCCGAACAGCCGATCGTCGAGCCTGACGCGCGCGACCACGCGCCCGCGCTTCTCGATCAGGACCGCGAAGTCGGGCTGGCGATCGCCCTTGATGCCCTTCATGACGGTCTCGGCCGTCGAGCGCACCGTCTTCATCCGGCCCTCGTCGAGCCGATCGGCGCCCGAGGCGGCGTCGAGCGCCTTGATGATGTCCTCGGAGCGCGCGAACGCGCCGGTGAGGTCGACGCGCTTGCGCGCGTCGTCGGTGAGCAAGATGCCGATCACGCCGCACGCGACGGTGAGCCGGCGGTGCTCCTCGGTCACCATCGCGCGCGCCGGCGGGCGCGGCAGGACGAGCGCGATCGTCAGCGCGATCGCGCCTGTGACCGCGACGAAGAAGAACCAGATCTTCGACCAGAACACGCGACCCTCACTTCCTCAGCGGGAAGCCCGGTGGGACCTTCACCGGGACCTCGACGTTGCGCTTGGCGGCGGCGATCGTCACCAGCTCGTCGGGGCGATCGATCCAGCCATCCTTGTAGAACAGGCGCAGCTTGTAGCTGCCTTCGGCGACGTCGGCGATCTGGAACGTGCCGTGCTCGTTCTTGCTGCCGCTGACCTCGACCATCGCGAAGTACGGCGTCGGCACGACGAGCACCCGGCCGCGCAGGTGCGGCACGTCCTTGTCGGTGATCGTGTAGAGCTTGGGCTCGGCCGCGCGGAACGACTTCGTCGCGCCCGGGGTGATCGCGCCCTGCGCGATCAGCTTCGGATCCTCGAGCGCCACCAGCGTGCGCGGCATGCCGGACGTGTTCGTGATGAGGACCTCGGCGCCCATCGGCACGACGAGGAGCGGCTTGCCGAACGCGTCACCGCCGAGCTCCCACCGCACCTGGCCCGGCGCCTGCGGCTTGGCCTCGCCCTCGAGCACCGCGACGAGGTTCGGGCCGACGTTGACCGGCCGGACCGGCGTGAGCGGGTTCTCGGTGCGATCGAGGAAGCCGCGCTGGGCGACGGGCGGTCGCTCCGGCGGCGCCGGTAGATCGAGGCGGCCGGTCACGTTGCCGGCGAGGCCCTCGCCGGCGAGGCAGACCAGCACGACGCAGACGCGTGGGAGCATCGACATGAGGCGGCGCGATCGTAGGCCCGGCCCGCTCCCAGCGGCAAGCCGGTCCGGGCGACATCGCATTCGGACGCGATATCAACGCAACCGTGGCGCGTCGGGACGATAGCGGGCGGATGGCGCTCCTGTCGTCCCTTCCCCTTCCCCGCGGCCTTCCCCACGGCCTTCCCCACGGCCCTCTCTCGTGCGCGGTCGCCCTCGCCGCCGGCATCGCCGCGGCGCACCGCCTCGATCCCGTGATCCCGGAGGCGGCGCGCTGGGCGATCGCGATCGCGCTCTGTGCCGTGGCGGCGCTGCGCCCGCGGCAGCGCGCGCAGCTCGCGCTGTGCGCCGTCCTCGCCGTCGGGGCAGCGCGCGGCTCCCGACCGCCCGCGGCGGCGCCGCCGGGCGCGCTCGCCGACGATCGGATCGAGGACCGCGTCACCGGCGTGATCATCGGGCCGGTCCTGCGCACGCCGCGCGGCTTCGGGGCGCGGCTGGACGCGGGAGCCGCCGCGGTGTGGGTGTGGTCCGAGGAGGCGGTGGCGCCGGGCGAGCGCCTCGCGGTGACGGGTCTCTTGCGCACGCCGCGCGGCTCGCGCGGGCCGGCGCAGCCGGATCGCGCCGACGCGCTGTGGGTGCTCGGCGCGCAGCTCGAGCTGGTCGCGCGCGCCGGCGCGATCGAGCGCCTGCCCGGCGAGCCCGGCCCCGCGGCGCGCGCGTGGCGCTGGGCCGCGGCCGCGCAGGCGGCCGGCGCCGCCGCGATCGATCGCGCCGGGGGCGATCCGGACGCGCGTGCCGCGCTGCGCGGCATCACCGTCGGCGACCGCGCCGACATCCCGCCGGAGCTCGACGCGCGGTGGCGGGCGGCCGGCATCTACCACGTGCTGTCGGTGAGCGGGCTGCACCTCGCCGCCGTGGCAGGCCTGGTCTTCGGGCTCGTGCGCCGGCTCGCCGCGGCGTCGCCGTGGGGCGGGCGCGCGCGGCCCGCGCGGTGGGCGGCGCCGCCCGCGCTCCTGGCCGCGGCCGCGTACACGCTCGTGACCGGCGCGCAGCTCGCGACCCTGCGCGCGCTGATCGTCGCCGCGCTCGTCCTCGCCGCCGCCGCGCTCGATCGCCCGATCCGGCTCGCCGACGCGCTCGGCGCCGCGGCGCTCGTCCTGCTCGGCCTGCGCCCGGCGGATCTCTTCGATCCGGGGCTCCAGCTCTCGTTCACGGCCGCCGCGACGCTGGCGCTCGCGCCGCGCGGCCCCGAGGGCCCCGACGGCAGTGGCGCCCTGCGCTGGATCGCGCGCGCGGCGGCGGCGGCCCTGTGGATCGCGGTGACCACGGCGCCGGTCGCGGCGTACCACTTCCACGAGGTCGCGCTGTTCGGCGTCGCCGGCAACGTCGTCTTGACGCCGCTCCTCGAGCTCTTCGCGCTGCCGCTCGCGCTCGGCGGGCTCCTCCTCGGCTGGGACGCGCCGGTCGGGCTCGCGGTGTGGCTCGTCGAGCAGGCCGACGCTGGCGCCGGCCTGCTCGCGCCGGTCGCGCCGGTCGGCCACGTCGCGATCGCCGACGCGCCCACGATGGCGGCGCTGGTCGCGCTGTCGCTCTGGCTCGCGACGCGCCCGCGGCGCGCCGCCGCCCTGCTCGGGTGGGCCGCGCTGTGCGCCGGCTGGGCGCTCGGCCGGTCGCCGCCGCCGCTCGGCGCGCTCCGCGTCTCGTTCCTCGACGTCGGCCAGGGCGACGCCGCGCTCGTCGAGCTGCCCGACGGCGCGGTGTGGCTCGTCGACGCGGGCGGGAACGCGGGCGCCCGCGACGCCGCGGCCGGCGCCGCGCCCGGCCGCGTGATCCGGCGCGCGCTCGCCGCGTACGGCCACGCGCGCGTCGATCTGGCGATCGTCTCGCACCCGCACCCGGATCATTACCTCGGGCTCGCCGCGCTCGGGGTCCCGGTCGGCGAGGTCTGGGCTGTGCCCGCGCCCGAGGCCGCGCCCGCGCCCGAGGCTGCGCCCGCGCCCGAGGCCGCGGACCCGGCGCGCCCCGCCGACGCGCTCCCCCGCTTCGAGGACGTGCTCGCCGGCCTGCGCGCCCGCGGCACGCGCGTCGTGCACCCGCCGCTCGGCGTCGCGCGCGCGCAGGCCGGCGCCGAGCTCGTCGTCTGGGGCCCGCGCTACCAGCCCGTCGCTGGCGGCTCGATCGCCGCCGCGGCTGACCCGGTGCGCACGGTCAACGACAACTCGCTCGTCGTCGAGCTCCGCTTCCGCGGCCGCTCGATCCTGCTCCTGGGCGATCTCGAGGAGGAGGGCGAGGCGCTGCTCGTCGAGGCCGGCCTTCTGCCCGCCGATATCGTCAAGGTCGCCCACCACGGCAGCGCGACCTCGTCGACGGCGCCGCTGATCGCCGCTGCCGTTGCCGCGGCAGCAGCGGCGCGGCCTACGCTCGCCGTCGTCTCGTGCGGGCGCGCGAACCGGTTCGGCTTCCCCGACCCCGACGTCCTCGCGCGCTGGCGCGCCGCGGGCGCCGACGTCGCGCGCACCGATACGGACGGCACCATCACCGTCACCATCGACGCGGCCGGCCGGCTCGCGATCGATCGCTTTGTCGATTGATACGCCCGCGCTACGCGCGGGCTGAGCCCGTTGACGCCCGCGCTACGCGCGGGCTGAGCTACACCTCGAGCGCCTTCTCGGTGTCGGCGATCGCCATGCGGGCCATCGCGAGGTTGGCCCGCGCCCGATCGAGCACCACGTAGTAGAAGACGCCGGCGCGGGCGCGCAGCGGGCGGATCACGTGGTACTGCTTGCCCAGCGAGATCAAGATGTCATCGATCTCGTCCTTGAGCCCGAGGTTGCGGATCGCCTTGCGCTTGGCGCGGACGACCTCGGTGTTGCTGGCGGCGGCGATCTCGAGGTTGAGGCCGGCGCCGCCGCCGTCGACGCCGAGCGTCATGCCGCTCTCGGAGTCGACGAGGGCGGCGCCGAGATAGCCGTCGAGGGTGCGGAGTCGTTCGAGGTTGCTCTGGATGTTGGCCATGGGGTTCTCCTTTACGGTGACTGCAGTGACTACTGTCGGTTGCTCGAAGGCCACGGGTTCAGGCTGCGACGACTCCACGGCCTCGGCGAAGTCATCGAACTCTTGGATCGCGCTCTCGAGATCGAACTCGTCGAGCTCCTCGAGGGAAGCAGCCTGGCCTTCTCCTCGGGCGGATTCATCCTGGCGCCGAGATGCCTCGATGAGCAGCTCGGTCGCCTTCTGCTTCATGGTGCGCGCGGGCGCGGTGGCGCCGCGCTCGACGGCGAACTCGCCGTCCTTCCACGCCAGGATCTCGTAGAACGCCTGCTCGCCGGTGACGGCGCCCTCCTGGGCGTGGACGACCAGCCCGCGCTCGAACCAGATCGCCCCCTGCCGCGCGCCGTGGCGGACCACGAGCGCGCTCGTCGAGGAGGACAGCGCGCACAGCTGGATCAGGTCCGGCAGCCCCTCGATCGCGAGGGCGCCCGCGAAGCCCGCGGACGGCAGCATCACGCGATCGATGGCGCCGAGGAACGCCGCCACCGAGAACGGCTTGTCGAGGTACTCGACGGTCCCGAACGACGCGACCTGCGAGACCACGGACGGCGACGGGAACGCGGTCATGATCACCGCCGGCAGCCGCGGGCGGCGGCGGCGGGCGCGGATCAGGAGCTCGATCCCGTCGAGCTTCGGCATGCGGATGTCGGTGATGAGCGCGTCGATGCGGGGCGCCCGCTCGAGGTGGTCCGCCGCCTGGACGGGATCGGTGAAGTCGCAGACCTCGGCGGCCGGCCGCGAGCGGCGCAGCGCGGAGACCAGCGATCGCAGGAGGTCGTCCTCGTCGTCGACGACCACGAAGTGCTCGGCACTCATCATGGCGGCTCCTATCGCAGCTCTTCGGTGGACAGCTCGATGCGCACGACCAGGCCGCCGCCCGGGGCGGTCTCGATCGCGAGGCGGCCGCCGCTGCCCACGATGTGGCGGTGGGCGAGCGCGAGGCCCGTGCCCGCCGCGTTGACCTTGCTCGTGGTGAACGGCCGGAGGGACTCGACCAGCTCGGCGGGGGACAGGCCCACACCGCGGTCGGTGATCTCGATCGCCGCGCGCGGCGGCACGTCCGGCGCGGCCGGCAAGAGGCGCGCGCCCACCGCCACGGCGGCGCCGCTCGGCGACGCGTGCACGGCGTTCTCGAGCACCTCGGCGAGCGCGTCCACGAGCTCGCGCTCGCCGACCGACACGCGCGGCAGCCCCGGCTCGAGCGAGACCTCGATGCGCACGCCGCAGCGACGCGCCTCGGCGGACACCGCCGCGATCGCGTCGGCGACCAGGTGCTCGACGGTGCACAGCACGCGCTGGACCGCCGAGCTCCGCGCGAGCGCGATCGGCGCCCGCGCGAGCGCGGTCAGCCGGCGCACCTGGCGCTGGATGATCGCGAGGCTGCCCTCGCTGGCCCCCGGCGGCAGCTCGGCGTGCAGCATCTCCGACGCGGCGGTGAGCGCGGCGAGGGGGTTTCTGACCTCGTGGGCGAACGCCGCGACGATCGCGTCGATCGCCGCCTCGCGCTCCATGCGCAGCAGCCGGGGGTCGGCGAGCCGGCCCTCGTCGAACGGCCGGAACACGCAGACGAACCCGCGCCCGCCGAGGTTCTGCAGGGTGGCGCCCGCGGGGCCGACCGGCAGGTTCAGCTCGAGGCGGCACTCGCTGTCGAGCTCGTCGAGCCCGTGGTCCCGCAAGGACGCCGAGATCCCGAGCAGGAGCTGGACCGGCTGGCCCAGGCACGCGCTCGCCGCCGCCCGCAGCATCCGGCACGCGGCCGGGTTCACGTGCGTCGTGATCTCGTCGTGCCGGGCGACGACGACGCCGGCCGACAGGCCGTCGAGCACCTCGCGGTGCGTGAGGGGCCTCATGGCCGCTCCTCCCCCGGGAAGAACGCCGTGAAGAGCGCGCCGCCCGCCGGCCCGTCCTCGACGCGGATCCAGCCGCCGTGCGCCTCGAGCGCCGTCTTGCAGAACGCGAGCCCGAGGCCCCGGCCGGCGCGGCTCGACGCCGCGGGATCGAGCTGCACGAAGCGATCGAAGATCCGCTCGCGGTACTCGGCCGGGACGCCCGATCCCTGATCGAGCACCGCGAGCGCCACCCCGCCGTCGCGCGCGTCCACCCGGATCTCCACCTCGGTGCCGGGGGGCGCGTAGCGGACCGCGTTGTCGATCAGGTTCTCCGCGACGCGCCGCAGGAGGTCCCAGTCGGCCCAGATCTCGGGCATGGCGGTGCGCATGAGCATGGAGACGCCGCGCATGTAGAGGCGCACCGCGAACCGGTCGCGGAGGTGGCCGAACAGGGTCGACACCATGCAGTACGCCGGGCGCACCGGCAGGCGGTCGGCGCCCGCGATGTCGAGCAGGTTCATGACCATGCGGCTGACGCTGTCGGTCGCGCTCGCGCAGGCGCCGAGCGCCGCGCGCACGTGATCGGGCATCGGCTGCTCCATCAGCTCGGAGATCGCGAGCGTCACGCTCGCGAGCGGGCTCTTCAGGTCGTGGACCACGAACTGCGCGAGCGCCTCCTTCTGCGCCGCGAGCTGCTCGAGCTCGCGCCGCTGCCGGATCGCCTGCTCGGCGGCGGCGCGCTCGACGCGCAGGAGCTCGTAGATCCGCAGGATCGCGCGCAGCCGGACGTCGAACTCGGGGGAGCGGAGCGGCTTGACGAGCAGATCGTCGCCGCCCGCGGCCAAGGCGTCGGGGAGCGCGCCGAGCTCCTCGAGCCCGGTCATGAACACGATCGGGACGTCGCGGCCGCCGGGCAGGTGCCGCAGCCGCCGGCACGTCTCGAACCCGTCCATCCACGGCATCACCACGTCGATCAGGACGAGATCGAAGCGAGCACGGCCGAACTGTTCGAGCGCCTCCTCTCCCGATCCCACCTCGACGGCGGCGTGGCCGCTCCGGCGCGCGAGCGCGCCCGCAACTGTTCGGCTCCACTTGCTGTCGTCGACGATGAGCATCACGTCGGGCACCTCCCAGCCTTCCAGCACGCGGCGCGCCAACGGCAAAGCGCTTGTTCTGGCTCGACTCTCACTCACGGCCATTCACAGCCTGGGGCGTTTTGTCTGAATGCGCATTTAATGCAGTTGTCCCCAAACTAGCCATTTTCCGATCGTTACGAGTGCAGAGTGGGTGCAGAATCAGTGCAGACAAAATCGCCTCAGCTGGGGCAAGATGGTTATGTGAGCCTAACGATCATCGTGGATGACGACGAGCTGACGGCGCGCACCATGAGCGACGGGCTCGCACGGCAAGGCATCGCCGCGGAGGCCTGCTTCAGCGCGGCCGCCGCGCTCGCTCGCCTCGAGCGCGGCGACGTCGATACCGTGGTGCTCGACGATCAGCTGCCGGATCTGAGCGGGGTCGAGGCGTGCTGCGAGATCGCCCGACGCTGGTCGTCCGTCGACGTGCTGGTCATGAGCGCCTACGCGACGCTCGACCGCGCGATGGCCGCCGTGCAGGCGGGCGCGCACGACTTCCTGACCAAGCCGTTCAGCATCAAGGGCCTGGCGCTCCGGCTCGCGCGCATCCGCGAGGAGCGGGCGCGGCGGGCCAAGCTCGGGCTCGGGGAGCCGCCCAGCTTCGGCGAGCGGCACGTCGCCTCCGAGCTGATCGGCAAGAGCGCGGCGATGCAGCGCCTCCGCGTGTCCATCGATCAGCTCGCCCGCGCAGGCGCGAGCGTGCTGCTCTGGGGCGAGAGCGGGACGGGCAAGGAGCTCGTCGCCCGCGAGCTGCACCAGAAGAGCCGGCGGGTCGGCGGGCCGTTCGTGGCGGTCAACTGCGCCGCGCTCCCCGAGCTCCTGCTCGAGAGCGAGCTGTTCGGGCACGTCCGGGGCGCGTTCACCGACGCGCGCGCCGATCGGCGCGGCCTGTTCGCCGAGGCCTCGGGCGGCACGATCTTCCTCGACGAGATCGGCGAGCTCTCGGCCGCGCTGCAGCCCAAGCTCCTGCGGACGCTCGAGGAGCACACGGTCCGGCCGATCGGCGGCCCGCGCGAGATTCCCATCGACGTGCGGGTCATCGCGGCGACCCACCGCAACCTCAAAGCCGATATGGAGTGCGGGCGCTTTCGTCCGGATCTGTATTACCGGCTCGATGTACTCCGCGTCACACTCCCGGCTCTCCGCGAGCGCGAAGAAGATATCGTGACGCTCGCCGAACACTTCGCGGCGCGCGCCGCGCTGCGGGAGCAGAAGCCGATCCGTGGGCTGTCCCCGGCGGCCGCGCAACGGCTGCGCCTCCACTCGTGGCCCGGCAACGTCCGCGAGCTCCGCAACTGCATCGAGCACACCGTCGCGATGTCGAGCGGCGAGCTGCTCGACATCGCGGATCTGCCGGACGAGCTGAGGCACCTCGCCGAGCGCGCGCCGCGGGAGGACGACTGGCCGACGCTCGACGAGCTGGAGCGGCGCTACATCAGCCGCGTCCTCTCGCGCGTGGACGAGAACCGCAGCGCCGCGGCGCGCATCCTGGGCATCGATCGCCGGACGCTGATGCGCAAGCTCGCGCGGCGCGCGTAGCGGCCTTGTCCGGATTTTGATGCTTTATTGCACATGGTCAGACTTCTATCTCGAGGCGCCGCGGTACTGCAGAATTCCCGGAGCTGCAGAATTCCCGGTACTGCAGAATTCCCGGAGCTGCAGAATTCCCGGTACTGCAGAATTCCCCGTACTGCAGAATTCTGGACTCACCACAATACGGGATCAGCCGAAGTCGGGCGAGCGGCCCAAACCTCTGCGCCGAGATAACTAGTTCCGATTGCGCAACCATTCGGCGAAGTGGCCGCATTCGCGCAGCACTTCGCGGTAGTACTTCGTATCAGAGAGCTTCCGCAGCGCCGGGAACCAAGTCTTCGGCACCGGCAGCGTGCGCGGCGGGTTGTCCGGACCGCCGGCGGCATTGAGCAGGTGGGCTAGCTCCGCCTTGGCGGCGAGGTAGGCGGCCTTGGCCCGGAGCTCGCGGTTCTTCGTCAGATCGTGGGCGCGCCGGTACCACCGCTCGGCGGGGCGCGTGTCGGTGGTCGCGTGGTGGGTGCCCTCGAGCACGACGCGCGCGTTGCCGTAGTGCGTGATGTTGTAGAGCGCGTTGCCGAGCGCGAGCGCGGCCTCGGCCGCCGGCTCGCCGCTGCCCTGCGCGGTCTTCTCGAGCTCGGCGAGGCGGGCGGCGAAGCTCCCGTGCGTCCACGGCGCGCTGCCGTAGCGCTCGTGGTCACAGTCGTGGCAGTCGACGATGTGGATCACGAACGGATCGGTGCCGAGCTTGCCCGAGCTCGCCTTCGTGGTCCGGAACGTCTGCGCCGCGGTCGCGAAGTCGCCGTCGACGAGGTAGCGGAGCGCCAGCTCGCGCTCGAGCTGTGGCCGATCGTAGGAGCCCTCGAGCACGAAGCGCTCGAACGGCGTCTGCGTCCGGCCGGCCTGCGCGATCATCTCCTGGATGAACGCGGGGTCCTCCCACGCGGGCTTGCCGGGCCGGCGCGCGAGCGCGCCCGAGGCGGTGCCGGGCCGCAAGAGCTCGGCGATGGCCAGCTTGCCCGCCTTCGCGTACGCCACCGCGAGCGCGCCGCGGACCTCGCTGCGCACCGGGGAGAGGCGCGCGAACTTCGGATCGATCTCGCCGAGCGTGCGGGCGAGCTCCTGCTCGGCCGCCGGGCTCTGCTTCCAGTCGACGGCGAGCGCGAGCGCGAGGCTGGCCCTCGCCTGCGCGGTGACGCGCACGTCGCCCGGCCGCGCGGCGGTGGCGCGCCCAAGGCGCGCCCGGGCGGCCGCGACGTCGCCGCGCTTGGCCGCGGCGTGCGCCGCCACGAGCTCGGCGAGCCACGGCCGATCCGCGCCGGGCGTGCTCGCCTGCGCCGCCGCCAGCTGCTCGACGGCCGCGAGCGCCTTCTTCTGCGCCGCGAGCTCGGCCGGCGTCGGCGACGAGTGGACGATCATGCTCTCGGCGCGCGCGAGCTCGCGCACGAGGAGGAGCGCGATCAGGCTCGACCTCGGATCGAGCTTGGCGATCTCGCGGATCGCGACGATCCCGTCCTGCTTGATCCCGACGAGGCGCCACAGGAGCGCCTTCTCCTGCGCGCTCGCCGCGAGCTTCAAGGTCGCGCGCCAGTCGGCCTCCTCCATCGGCTGGAAGTCTGACGCTGCGGCGCCCGACAGCGCGGGGGAGCCGACGTGCACGCGGGCGAGCTCGAGGTTCGCGCGCGCCCGCTGCTGATCGCGGAGGAGCGCGCCGGCGACGTAGTACCGCGCGCGCCACGGCAGATCGGCCGACGGACCGGCGAGCACCTTGGCGTGCTTGTCGAAGTGGGCGATCGCGCCGGTGAAGTCGCGCCGGTAGAACAGGATCCGCAGCGCCAGGAACGCGTAGCGCTGCGCGAGGAACGGCTCCTTGGCGGCCTTCTGCCCGGCGAGCGCGTCGGAGAGGAGCGCGGTGGGCGGCCCCTTGGGCCGCCGCGCGTTGCCGGACGCGTCGTACGGATCGAACGAGGTGTACGGCTCGACGCGGCGCGCGAGCGCGACGTACGCGACGGCGGCGCCGAGCCGCTCGCGCGCCGCCGCGCTCTTCCACAGCGAGCTCTTCTCGTAGCCGGCGGGCGGGCCGCCGCGGCCGGCCAGGTGACCGGCGATCGCCGCGAGGTCGGCGGGCGTGGCGCGAAAGAGGACCTGCTGCCAGTCGGCGTCGGAGACCGCGGCCGAGAGGAAGCCGCGCCAGTCGGCGAGCATCGCCTTCTCCGCGCAGTCGGCGCACGCGCCGCCGAAGCCGGCGACGAACGGGTTGTAGTAGAGGCCGTCCCACGTCGGATCGCCGATCACCTTCGGATCGAACGTCGTGATGTCCTCGATCTCGGGACCGGACCACCCGCAGGCGTCGGCGGGCTCGTCGCGCAGACCGGCGCCCGCGGCGAGCACGAACACGAGCGCGAGCGCGCCTCTAGCGAACCGCGCGGAAGACTTGGTCGAGCGTGGCAGGAGCATGGCGGGCGAGGTTCCTTTCGGAGAGATCGAACAGCGCGACGGTGCGCGGAGGATTCGCCGGGGTACTCGGCGGGGGATTCGCCGGGCTCGGCGGCAGGTGCGGCGCGATCTGCCGCGCCGCGGCGAGCGCCTCCGCCGGGCCGGTGACCTCGATCTTGAGGACGTCGCCCTGCCGGATCATCGCGCCGTGGAGGAACGCGCTCTCCGCCGCAACGTAGCGGTCGGGCGCGGCGCGCACGAGGAACGGCTGCGCCGCGAGCTCGTCGGGATCGGTGCTCTGCAAGAGGCCGATGACGCGGTCGTCGCGCAGGTGCAAGGTCCACGACCAGATCGGCAGCGCGACGTCGAGCGGCAGCGGGTACTCCGCGACGCGCGCGAGGTAGCGCGCCGCGCTCGCCGGATCGAAGATCGCGCGCGCCTCGGGATCGGCGCTGAACGGGCCCATGTTGTAGAACATGAGCATGCCGCGCTCGACGGGCGGCACGCCGGTGCGCTCGCGGTACTTGATCTGGTGGAGGCGGATCGTCGCGCCGAGCGGCAGCCCCGCCACCCGGCGCAGCTCGCGGGCGAGATCGAAGAACGCCTCCTGCGTGGTGTCGGTCCAATCGCAGTCGAGCTGCAGCTCGCGCGGCGTGGCGCCCAGAAGTTGCATGCGGCGCCCGACCTCGGCCCAGATGTCGGCCGCGAGCCCGACGGTCCGCTGCGCGGTGTGGCGCAGCACCTCCTCACGCAAGAACACGACCGGCACGACCTCGATCCCGGCGGGCACCCGCGCGGCGGCATCCGGGCCGGCGGGGACGAGCTTGCCGATCATCGACGGCGCGGCCTCCACCGCGCTCCACGCGACGTCGAACGCGCGCACGTAGAGGCGGGAGATGCCGAGCTCGGTGAGCGCGGCCGCCTCTGCCGGCGCGAGGCGGAACGTGGTCCGCCAGTAGTAGAACGCGCGCGCGGGCGGCGGCCCCTCGGCGGAGCGCGCCGGGGTCCCGCACGCGGCCAGGGCCGCCAGGGCGGCCGAGGCCACGGCCGCGGCCACCACGACGGCCGAGGGAGCGCGCATCCGGCGCACTATGCATGGCGGGCCATGGCGAATCCACCACGGCGGGGGCAAGGGCGGAGGTTTCGGGCTCCGGCGGGCTCCGGCGGGGCTCCGGCGACGCGCCTCGGACGGAATCGTCGCGACGCCCGGGTGACAGGCGGCGGCCTTTGCGCTTCAATCGCGCTGGTGGCTTTGGACCAGGTGATCGCGCGCGGGAGCGAGCTGCTCAAGCAGGGCCGCCTCGACGACGCGCAGCGCGCGTTCCACCAGGCGCACGAGCTCGATCGTGAGAACACGAAGGTGCTCGCGCTCCTCGGCCTCTCGTACTTCCGCGCGCAGAAGTTCGCCGAGGCGCGGCCGATCTACGAGGAGCTCGTCGAGCGGGCGCCCACGGACGCGGCGCACCGGCTCAACCTCGGCCTCGTCTACCTGAAGCTCGGCAAGGGCGACCTCGCGATCGACGCGCTCGAGGCGAGCCGCGCGCTCGATCCGAGCCAGGGCCGCGCGATCAGCTACCTCGGCCTGGCGTACGCCCGCGCCGGCCGGTACGCCGAGGCGTACCGCTCGTTCCTCCTCGCCGGCCAGAACGAGCTGGCCTCCGAGATCGAGATCAACCTGGCGCCCGGGGATCGCGACGCGATCCTCGCGCAGCTCGGCCGGCCGGTCGCCGAGGCCGCGCCGATCGCGCCGCAGCCGCTGCCGGACACCGCGCCTGTGTCCGTCCCGCAGCTGATACCGCAGGCGCAGCCGCCGCAGCAGCAGGCGCAGCCGGTGCCGCAGCAGGCGCAGCCGCCGCAGCCGCCGCAGCCGCCGCAGCCGCCGCAGCCGCCGCAGGCGGTCCCGATCGCGGTCCGGCGGGATCGCCACTCCGCGCCGACGGCGCCTCCGCCGCTGCACGGCATCCCCACCGATCCGGAGGCGCAGGGCGGCATGGGCGGCCGGCCGACGATACGCGCGATCACGCAGCACGTCGTGCAGCGCGGCAAGCAGGCGAGCGCGCCGCCGGCGAGCTTCCCGCCGGGCGATGACCGGGATCCCGCGGCCGCCCGGGGCGACGACGACGTCGCGATCATCTCGATCGGGCCGCCGTCGCGGATGACCGATTCGCAGATGTTCGTGCTGCCGAACCGTCCCGCGCAGGCGGTGCCGCAGCCGCAGCCGGGCCACTCGATGGTGTCGCAGGCCGTCGACGCGGTGGTCCCGGCGCCGCCGGCGGTCGCGCGCACCGCCTCCGGCGGCCGGCCCGCGCGCCCCTTGTCGGAGCTCGCGACCGAGGCGCTCGTGCGCCCCGACGAGGGCGAGGACCGCTTCGAGATCGGGCCCGGCGGCAACCTGGTGATCCGCGTCGTCGATCGGATGCTCATCCGGCTCGAGGGCGTACACGCCACCGGCGGCGATCTGACGTACGAGCTCGCGACGCGCCGCACGCGCGGCCACCAGACCGACGAGCGCTTCGATCACGGCGGCGCGACGCTGCACGTCGTGAGCGGCCGGGGCTACCTGATCGCGACGCCCGGCAAGTACACGTTCGAGGCGGTCGTGCTCGACGATGACATCCTCTACCTGCGCGAGGATCTCGTGTTCGCGTTCGAGTCGTCCCTGCGCTGGGAGAACGGCAACATCCCCGGGCTGCGCGGCCGGCTGCCGGTCGTGCAGTTCCGCGGCGACGGCGCGCTCGCGCTGCGCTTCGAGCGGCCGCTCATGCGGGTCAAGCTGCCGCACCAGGGGCTGGTGTTCGTCGATGCAGAGCGGCTCGCCGGCTGGATCGGCCGCGTGATCCCGCGCGCCGTGGTGCCGCCGACCGGCGGCCCGATGGGCGCGATGTGCGTCGAGTGCACCGGCGAGGGCGTCGTGCTCGTCGAGCCGGCGCCCGCCACGGCGGCGGGGGCCGAGGCCCGGGCCAGCGCCTTCGCCGCTCCGCCGCCGGAAGCGGCGACCGCGCCGCCGTCGGACGCGCAGCCATCGATCCCGCCCGAGCTGGCGAACCTCGACGACGATCAGATCTGATGACCCTGATGACGGCGGCGGCCGCCGGCCCGCTCGACGCCGCCGCGCGCCTTGCTGGGTGCCGCGGCCGCGTGCTCCTGCACTCGGCGCGCGACGACGACGGCCTCGGCCGGTGGTCGTTCGTGGCCGCCGAGCCGCGGGCGACCCTGATCGCGCGCGGCCACTCGCTCGTGCGGCTCGACGCGGCCGGGCGCCCGGAGCGCCGGTTCACCGCGGATCCGTTCGAGGCCGCGGCCGACTTCCTCGCCGAGCACGGCTGCCGGCTCGAGGATCTCGGCGGCGGCGGCGGCGGCCGCCGCGCGCCCGTGCCGCGCGTGATCGGCTACCTCGGCTACGAGCTCGCGGGCGTCTTGTCGCCGCGTCCGCTGCCCAGCGCCGGGGCCGGGGCCGGGCGTGACACGCCGGATCTCTGGCTCGGCGCGTACGACGCAGTCGCGTGCTGGCGCGGCGGCGCTGTCGAGGTGATCGGCGAGCCGGCGGCGCGGGCGCGGCTCGCCGATCAGCTCGCGCAGCCGCCGCGACCGTCCCTACCACCGAGCTTCGGCCCGCTCGTCCCCGACGACGCTGGCGATCTGTACCTCGCGCGGATCGGCCGGATCCGCGACTACCTCGCTGCCGGCGACGTCTACCAGGTCAACCTCGCGCGCCGGCTCGTGGCGCGGATCGCCGCGTCGGGCGACGCGCTCGCCGTCTACGCCGCGTTCGCCGAGGTGGCGCCCGCGCCGTACGGCGCGCTGCTCGAGTGCGACGGCGTGACCGTGATCTCCGGCTCGCCGGAGCGGTTCCTCGGCGCCCGCGGCGATCGCGTCGAGACCCGGCCGATCAAGGGCACGCGGCCGCGCACCGCTGGCGCCGCCGAGGAGCTCGCCGCGTCGGCCAAGGACGCCGCGGAGCACCTGATGATCGTCGACCTCGAGCGCAACGACCTCGGCCGGATCGCCGAGACCGGCAGCGTCACCGTCGATGATCTCGGCTACGTCGTCGAGCTGCCGGCGCTCTACCACAAGGTGTCGCGGATCAGCGCGCGCCCGCGCCCCGGCGTCGGCCACGCGGACCTTTTGCGCGCCACGTTCCCCGGCGGGTCGATCACCGGCGCGCCGAAGCAGCGCGCGATGGAGATCATCGACGAGCTCGAGCCCGCGCGCCGCGGCCCCTACTGCGGCGCGCTCGGCTACTTCGGCGAGGGCGGCGCGCTCGAGCTCGCGATCGCGATCCGGATCGGCGTGATCGTCGGCAACGAGCTGCGCGTCCACGTCGGCGGCGGCATCGTCGCCGACTCCGATCCCTCCGCCGAGCTCGCCGAGACCGAGCTCAAGGCTACCGGCTGGCGCGCGGCGCTCGATCGGATCGCCCGCGCGGCGCTGACGCCCCCCCGGCCGTTGGACGGGTAGCCGTAAAATCAGCGACGTGAGGCCGAGGCGGCCAGTGAAGGCGATCTTCGCCTTCGCGGTGACGTGGGACGCGCGCGAACTGGCACACGTGGGATGCGCGCGAACTGGCACACGTGGGACGCGCGCGACCCCGCCGCCCACGTGGGACGAACGCGGACTCGCCCACGTGGGACGAATGCGAACCCCGCCGCCCACGTGGGACGAACGCGACCCCGCCGCCCACGTGGGACGAATGCGAACCCCGCCGCCCACGTGGGACGAACGTGAACCCGCCGCCCACGTGGGACGAATGCGAACCCCGCCGCCCACGTGGGACGAACGCGAACCCGCCGCCCACGTGGGACGAACGCGAATCCCCCAGCCCACGTGGGACGCGCGCGGAACCCACCGCCCACGTGGGACGAACGCGAACCCCACCGCCCACGTGGGACGCGCGCGAACCCGCCGCCCACGTGGGACGAACGCGAACCCCACCGCCCACGTGGGACGCGCGCGGAACCCGCCGCCCACGTGGGACGAACGCGAATCCCCAGCCCCACGTGGGACGAACGCGAACCTCCCAGCCCACGTGGGACGAACGCGAACCTCCCAGCCCACGTGGGACGAACGCGAACCCCCAGCCCCCAGCCCACGTGGGACGAACGCGAACCTCCCAGCCCACGTGGGACGAACACGAACCCCAGCCCACGTGGGACGCGCGCGAACCCGCCGCCCACGTGGGACGAA